>Ga0209340_1002622_pt1 | contig 10199 bp, 11 predicted proteins | sample EPASupsiteSAE323_FD_187266 | JGI IMG/M metagenome (GOLD analysis project Ga0209340, IMG submission 187266) | Bioremediated contaminated groundwater from EPA Superfund site, New Mexico - Sample SAE3-23 (SPAdes) (version 2) | ecosystem: Environmental > Aquatic > Deep subsurface > Groundwater >...
ATGAAATATTTTAATCTCCCCGTGCCAGACGGAGGATTGCTTTATATACTTAAGAGTTTGGGATTAAAAATATGAGTAATAAGATAATATACATAATAAAAATTTAGGAGAAACTTGGAAAGTACAGTACTATATGGAGGTTTAGAGGTTACTAAGATAATTAAATGAAGGTCTAAGCTACGGGGTCTATCGAAGATTCCATTTCAGGCAATAATGAACAGCTGTAAGCTGAATAATGTACGGCGTAAGGGAAATAGGTGGTGAATAGGAAATGGTTACACTAGAAACTTCCATAGTCTTAGATGTACATATTGTAGTACGTATTGCGATAGCATTTTCGGTTATTGCGGTACTATTCTCGGCATGCACTGCCATAATACGATTTGCTCGTTTTAAGGTCAAGCAAGCTAGACATATAGAGGTCAAAATATTCAACTTTTATATTAACGCAGAAAAATTTAAACAATTGAAAAGATTGTCTGGCAAAAGACCGATGAAGAATTTAAAGGATACTGAAGTACCAATTGATTCGAAGAAATCGATGATTGATTTGATATGGCATTTGATCTGCTGGACGGATGATTGCTTTGAAGAATAGGGCCTTGATGGAATTACCCACTCAAGATTTTTTGTGGCCAGGTCGTACGTTTATAGAGATAATGAAAAGTCGAGAGAGGAAATAATTATGATTGAACTTAAAGCAAAATTTCATGTAGTTACGCCGCTTTTTATGTCAGGATCTGACAAATCCAGAGCAGAGCTTCGTGTTCCGAGCATAAAGGGTGTATTACGATTCTGGTTCCGCGCATTGGCTTTTGGGCGTCAAAGTTCTGTTAGTAAGGTGCGAGAAGAAGAATCTCGCATATTCGGAAGTGCGGAAAATGATGCTGGTCAAGCTAAAGTGCATTTGAGACTCAAGTTGCCAGAAGATGTGGTTCAATACAAAGATCCGATTCTTAAATATGCAGATGGTGAACCGGTCGGTCCTGGAGCTCGCTACCTGGGTTACGGCGTGGTAGAGGCAGTTCCAAGAAAGAAGAGAAATACAAAAGAAGGCCAAATCCTTCGCTCCTGCCTGAAGTACCCATTTGAAGGCTTATTGAGTCTTCTCATCAGGAATGGCACCAGCAATGACGATATCAAGAGCATTGAATCAGCAGTTATCGCCATGGGTCTTTTCGGAGGCCTGGGTTCAAGATCTCGCAAAGGCTATGGATCGTTCAATCTGGTTGAGCTGAAACTCGGAGAGGAAATACTTTTTAGGATGCCTCGAGACTCTGACGACCTGAAGCATAAGATTGGATCTTTTTTTAAGGACAATAATATAGTCGCCTATTCCGGTCTGCCACCCTATACTGCGTACAGCGATTTGACCCGAATCGATATTGTTGACAAGAGTTCAGATCCTCTGCGTTTGCTTAATTCTATTGGTGAGGCCATGCAGATGTATCGAAGCTGGGGAAGGGATGGAAAAGTGAATGGAAAAGTTGCAGAGAGGAACTTTAAAGACGATCACGATCTTGCTTTAGAAGCCATTAAAACAAGAGTTGATACCCATCCGCGTCGTGTAGCTTTTGGTCTTCCACACAATTATTATTTTTCAAGTTATCGAGAAAAAGTGGATGTCAAGCCAGCTAAATTAGAGCGGCGCGCAAGTCCGCTATTCATCCATATTCAGGAATTGGCAAATAAGCAATATGCGGCTGTAACGACAATCATGCCTTCGGATTTTCTCCCATCCGGCGAGAGGATAAAGGTAAACCATTCTATTGTACCTCAGCGTGTTGATTTCAAAGTTCTTCATGAATTTGTGGACGGCAAGAACGCATACGGCAAACTTCGATTTCCAGTTGCTGTTAGCGTGGTAAATTCAAAACCATCAGCTAAAGTTGGGGCGATCTAGTGAACGATAAAATCTATTTTAGCCTTGGTCCCGTGCAGAGATTTGTAGCTCAGTCTCGACGCACTCGTGATCTCTGGAGCGGGTCTTTTCTCCTATCGTACCTGGCTGGATGCGCTATTAACGATGTGATTGCCAAGGGCGGAAAAATCGAGATTCCTGATGTAAGAGACGATGATTTATTAGCATGGATTAAGGGATCAAGAGATGGAAAAGCTCCCATCATTGGCTCAATTCCGAACAGGTTCGAAGCATCCGTTGACATCAATCCGAAGGATGTCGCGGGTTCAGCTGCAGATGTAGTGAAACGCAAATGGGAAGATATCGCAGAGGCGGTATGGAATAAATTCGTGGCTGATGTGGCAGAAGAGGGGAAAGGAACTAGAGAGATATGGGATCGCCAGGTGAAGAATTTTTGGGAGATATCATGGGTTGTAGGTCCGGATATTTCAGCAATGAACTCTCGGAAAAACTGGAGGATAAGCAGTCATCTCGACGATGAACCTGGCGATCACTGCACTATGATGGGTGATTGGCAAGAACTATCAGGTTTTATTAGATCCAATCGCAAGGAAAGGATAAAACAAAAAGCATTTTGGAGTCGCTTATCTGAGCCGCGGCCTAAAATGGGGCGTTTTGATATTAGTGACGGAGAACGCCTCTGTGCTTTGGCACTAATTAAACGTCTATTCCCGAAGGTTTCAGAGAAGGCTATTGGATGGGAAGTAGAAGCAAAGAATTGGCCTTCAACACCTTATGTTGCAGCAATTCCCTGGTTAGAACGAGTAATTGATATAACTTGCGAGGATGCTAACGATTTTGCTAGCAAGGTGAAAAATGCTGCAGAAGATGCTGAAAGAAAGGGAATTTCCAAGCAGATCGGCTCTTTCAGCAATAGAGCTGAACCATTCTTAAATCTGGATGGAAATTTCTACTTCCAGAATGCGCTAATCGACTGTAAGAGAACACCGTTAGACCGCACCCCGACATCTCTAAAAAAATGCGAAGAAGAGCCTGAAGATATTAAAGAAATTCGAAAAAAACTGAGAATTCAGTTAAGCCGAATAGCTGAAAAAACAGGAAGTAGGCCTAGACCCTTCTATGCGATGCTCCTCATGGATGGAGATAACATGGGCAAGCTGATGGTAGATCATGAAAGTAAATCCATAAGCAAGGCGCTTTCAATATTTACTAAAGACGTTCGCAATATCGTCCGAGAGCATAACGGAGTCACCATCTACGCAGGTGGCGACGACGTTCTGGCCATGCTGCCATTGACCAGAGCTTTTGGCTGTGCTCTGTCACTTTCGCAAAAATATAAGGCAAGCTTCGAAAATGTTGTTTCAGAAGCCACAATTTCAGCAGGTCTAGTGTTCTCGCATTATCATATTCCATTAAGCTCGGTAATGAGAGAGGCTCATCATATTCTTGATGATGTGGCCAAAGATCAGAATGGCAGGGGCAGTATAGCAGTGAGTGTATTAAAAACCAGCGGCAAGTATTGCCAGTGGACTGCCACCTGGAATCGTTTGATGGATGTGAATGGCAAAATGCGCATTGATGACCTGGTTTCAAAAGTTCAGGATGGACCTCTGAAGCAATTTTCTAAATCCTTCTTTTATGGCATGAGAGAGGATCTGGCCATACTGTCAGGCGATCAAATTTTAAAACCAGGTAGTTATGCAAAGCTTGTCGAAGGTTTCGCTCCGCTTCCTTTGCTGGCTGCGGAATACATGAAGTCGAGGGAACGTACGGTGAGCAGACAAGAAGCAGAAGAACGAGTGGGAACCTTGCTTGAGCTGAGCTACAGATCGCGTAAATCGCAAGATCTCGAAAAGAACTTTCTCAGTCCTGATGCCGCTATGCTGATAAAATTTCTCTCTCAAACCACTGACGGAGGGATCGAATGACTTTCAAATCATATAAGCTGACTCCGGTTGACACTTGGTTTTTCCGAGATGGCAGGCCTTATAATCAGGGTGAATCAAATCTGGCTGATATAAAAAGCCTATTTCCGCCTTTTGCCATGACAGCAGCGGGAGCTATCAGGGCTTCACTTGCGAGGGGACTTGGATGGAATGGCAAAGGTGATTGGTCCTCTGACATCAAGAAAAAGTTGGGAGATGGCAGACACCTGGGCCCGCTGAGATTAAGAGGTCCCTACTTGATTTGGGAAAGAAATGGCAAGTCTGAACCACTCTTTCCCGCGCCTCTGCATCTTCTGGGGAAACTCTCAGAAAATGAGAACTGCCAATGGGAGCAGCTTAACCTCTTGAAGCCTGGCGGAAAAGTAGATTGCGATATTGGGAATCAAGTCCGGTTACCATCCTTAAAAAATTCTAGCGGTTTGAAGTCGCTCTATGGCTCATATTTGACTTTGGCTGACATGGGAATTGTGTTAAAAGGAGGAGATCTGAGCAAGGTCTGTCCGGTTCAAGGAAGCGATTTATGGGATTTTGACTTTCAGGTTGGCATAGAAAGGAACTTCGAGACCCACGCAACTGTAGAAGGAGCTCTGTACTCGATCTCAAGAGTCAGATTAGAGACCGGAGTAGCTCTTGCTGTGGAGGTTGACGGACTTGAAGAAGGGATGGATCTTCAATTTACATTGCCTTTTGGAGGTGAAGGGAGGCTTGCTCATGCAGATTGCCTCGATGATACGATCAAGATCCCTGATGCTCCCTTGTTGAAACCATGCCCGGATAACAAAATCCGGTTCGCTGTCACCCATCTTACACCGGCCCGCTTTGAAGGTATTTGGCCAGGTCCTGGAAAAGAAATACCGGACCTTGATGGTGCCAAGGTTGTATCAGCATGTTTAGAGCGACCTGTTTGGATTGGTGGATGGGATACAATCAAAAGAGAGCCTCTTCCACTCGAGCCATTCTTGCCAGCAGGTTCAACCTGGTTTTGTGAGGCAGAATGCAATCTTGCAGAACGGATCGAGAAATACAATGGCAAACACATAGGCAAATACGGCGAGTTCGGCTTTGGAGAAATAGCTATCGGGCTTTGGAATGATGAGTAATTAATGGTGATTAGATGAAGAGTATAATCCTTGGAATGTTAGCAGAAACGCCTATTCATCCTGGCGCAGGACGATCAACAGGTTTTGTCGATCTGCCAGTGGCGAGAGAATCGATTACTGAATATCCAGTGATTGTGGGATCGAGCCTTAAGGGAGCCTTGAAGGATAGGGCTAGGGAAAAATGGCCAGGAAAAAAGGCGGAGAAAGGAGAAGATAAGACCTCGAGCGAAGAAGTAGCAAAAGCATTCGGTAAACAGGATGATGCGGGAGATTTAATTGTCTCAGACGCACGATTGCTTCTGCTTCCTGTTCGTAGTCTCACTGGACAATACAAGTGGGCAACATGCCCATATCTGCTGGAACGACTTGATCGCGATATCAGGCGATCCGGTCTGAAAGGGAAGCTTAAGGCTCCTATTGTGAATAAAAAACCCAAGATGGGGACAGTTCAGACGGAAGGAACCGGAAAAATATTCCTGGAAGAGCGCGAGTTCGAGATATCGGAAAAAGTAGAACGTTCCATTATCGAGTCAATTGGCCAACTAATATCAAATAAGGCTTCTGCAGAAAGACTGGCTGGACAGCTTATTGTACTCAACGACGATGATTTCAAATGGTTCGCTAGCTATGGCCTTCCTATTAGTGCCAGAAATGTACTGGACGAGGATACTAAGACAAGCTTGAATCTCTGGTACGAAGAGGCTTTGCCTATGGACTGTCTATTTTACACTCTTTTCTTGGAGCGTGGAGATGGAGCCATTAATCTGGTCAAGACTCTGGTAAATGAACAGCCTTATTTGCAGGTCGGGGGAAATGAGACAGTAGGACAGGGATGGTTTGCCTTGAGCTTGGTGGGGGAGTAGAGAATGGTTGAACAAACCCTAGGGCAAAAGCGCGCAGCTCATGCACTGGAAGCAGTAAAGAGATTGGAGAAAGATAATAATTACGGAAACTTCGGGAGCTATGTCCAGCGTCTTCCCGCAACAATTGTAATGAACGGACTGGGACAAGCGATGGCCAGTGAGCTGGCTGCGGCCAGAGGCTGCAAAGATGAGGATGAGCGCGCTCATAAAACCCTTTTTGAATTAGTTGAAAACTGGCTCCAGAAGTGCAATGCGTATCCGAAAACAGATCTGATGATCGCTATTGTTCAGGGTAATCAGGAAGATTATGTACGAGCCCAGGCTGAGGCTCTTGCCTATCTCGACTGGCTGAAGAAGTTCAGTCAAGCATATCTGAATGGTGATAAAGATGGCTCGACCATTGTACGAGACAGAAACTGAACTCACTGAAAAGCCCGTGCAGAGCAACGCGGGTTTATGGTACGATAAATTCTGTGATCAGTGGCAAGAGGGATGGGATGGTCTAGGAGAAACCGGCAAGAAGAACTGGATTCAGGGTGTTACAAGAGGACCAGTGGGAGACATCAGAATTATCAATGAGGTAGTGAATCGCCGTTTGAATCTAATCAATAAATGCGGCGGTACGGCACTCTATTTCAAGACAGAAGGACCATTTGTTACGGGCCTAGGAAGAAACCATCCGGTGGAAAACGGATTCGCCTGGCATCAGTCTCTTGGAACGCCTTACCTGCCAGGGTCTTCAGTTAAGGGAATAGTGCGATCTTGGGCAAAGGTTTGGGAAGAAGAAGCGGATGAGGTCGTCAACCGGATATTCGGACCTAGAGGTTCAGATTCCGCCTCGGTTGGCTCGGTCATTTTTCTAGATTCTATTCCAGTAGATCAGGTGCAGCTTAAGTCGGATGTCATGACCCCGCATTATGGTCCATACTACCAGGGGAACGAGCCACCTGCCGACTGGCATAATCCTGTTCCTGTTCCATTCTTAGTGGTAGATTCGAAACAGGATTTTCTCTTCGGCCTCCTACCCAGGCGACCCACTGAGTGGCAAGATAAAGAAGACTGCCAGAAGGCAGTAGGATGGCTGAAATTGGCTCTAAAATATGTTGGCGGAGGGGCCAAGACCGCAGCAGGATACGGACGATTCGAGCAGATAGTTCCTAGATCTCCAGGTATGGACTGGCTGGATAAAGAGATAGACAAGTTAGCCAAAGAGCATAATAAGTCTCCTCTCAAGGTTCTAGCAGAAATGCCCATGAAGATTGCGGAGAGCTGGAACAAAATAGATGAGCCAAAACTTAAGAAAATGGTTTTAATTTATATCAAGGAAAGATATGGCCATCTCTGGAATCATCCTACAGGCGGATTGAAGAAAGCTAAAAGGATCTACGAATTAATGATGCATGACGATGCATGAGGCATTGATGAAGATCCTCGTCTGCCTAGTGAGCATGCAACATGTGCCTAATTTGCGTTCAATTCAGTCTGTAAGACCTGACTGGCTTATTCTAGCTGTTACTTCTGGCATGGCTGGAAAGGATATGCAGCTCCTCAAAGCACTAAAGGTTGGTGGATTGGATTACGCAGAAAAAATAGATATCCTCGCACTTGCGGATGGAGAGGAACAGTCTGCAGATCCAATCCATAAAAAGCTTTGTGACTTGTTTAAAAAATATCCGAACGATGAATGGGTCGTAAACCTCACTGGCGGCACCAAACCCATGAGCATTGGTGCTTATGAGTTTTCTAAAGATAAGAAACTGAAAACGCTCTACATCGCGGAAGGAAACCAGCGCCAGGCTGTTGATCTACTAGGCGGGCCTTGCATATCTTTGCAGTACGATGTCACCACCGCAGAATTTCTTGCAGGCTACGGATTCGATATCTTAAATGCAGGCAGCCTGGCGCAAGCTGAAGAGCAGGCGCCGCTAAGCACTAAATTGGCGGCTCATATTGCGCTGCATAACGAAGATGCAGACCTGAGGGGATTGCTCAGTAGGCTCCAATGTTTTAAGGAGGCTCAAATCAAGCTCAATGAAAATGAGTGGAAAAAGAAAGGGCTCATTTTATCCGAGGAAGACGATGTTTTCCTCGAAGACGATGCACTTAGAAATTTAATAGCTTCTCAATTTGGCCTGTCTACAACAAAAACGAAATTTTTCGGACAGCTAGATAGACCTGCAACTGAGTTTCTCACTGGCAAATGGCTGGAGGTTTTTGTCTGGAGCCTTCTGTTGCCTTTTGTAGGTAAGGGCATCTGGGACCTTCACCTTGGTGTGCTGGCCGGAAAGAGCGGCCCCGGTGAGAACAATGATCTTGATGTGTCCTTCATGAGAGACCAGTCCCTTTGCATTGTGGAATGCAAGACCGGCGGACAGGTGCATGATCCTGAGGCAAATGACGTGCTTTACAAAATAGAGGCCATTAAATCCGGGCCAAAAGCGTTACGTGTGGATACGTATCTTGCAACAACATCAGATAATGTGTTGGATCCTAAGAAGGGCAGCATTCGAGAGAAGCTTATGAGAAGGTCCAAGATTTATGGTTGCAAGATCATTCCTGGATGGAAGATAAAAGAGATTGCTGATCTTTATCTCTCAAACGATCCTCGCCTTTCGGTTGAAGTCACCAAAGAATTTGGCATGAAATTAGGAGCGTCCAAATGACTCCCTCAGTCATCTACTCCATCGCCGTCTCCTCGCCCATCACCCCCTCCGAGCCGCTCCCGCCTCTGCCCCCCATCCCCCGCGGCTCGCTTGTGATCGTGGAGGGCCGCGCTCCCATCTGGCGCTACGGCATGGTGCTGCATCTTCTGCACGGCTCGCCAGCAGCGGCAGTAGCCTTCTACGACCCGCGACTGGGAGCGGTGGTGGTGGCAACCCACAGCCGGGAATGGCAGGTGGGCCAGGTGGTGGATGTGACGATGCCTGCGGATGGGTAGGGGGCCAAATGTTCGGTGGTCACAGCCCGGCAGGCTGGGATCGGTGAGCGTGTGCGATACCAACCTATTCAAGCTGGCGAAAGTTAGTTATCTTGGGCAGTGGAGTCATATCTGAGTTGAATGAATAGGGACCAATTCCAGGAGCTTGCATTGATCCGGCTAAAAGAATCGGAGGCCTTGCTAGACGCGGGCTGCTGGGATGGAGCATATTATCTCTGTGGATACGTCATTGAATGCGCTCTAAAAGCATGTATATCAAAAAAGACGAAGGAGCATGATTTTCCACCACCCAGATCTACTATCGAAAAATACTACACACACAATCTGAAGCTTCTAATGGAGTCCGCCGGACTTGATGTTCAATTGAAGATTGATATGAAATCTGATCAGGAGCTTGAGGTAAACTGGTATGCTGCAGTTGCCTGGAACGAGTCCAGCCGATACGAAAAACATGGCAATAAGCAAGCCCAAGATCTTCATTTGGCAGTAAATGATCCCAATCATGGTGTTCTCAAATGGCTAAAACAGCATTGGTAGACAAGTATCTAAATGACGGCAGAATGCTGGTATCAGCTCTTGATAGAGATGGCTTTCTAATTGATACGGCCATGTGGTTTTATTCTGATGAGCTGGGTGAGTGGCAGCTCATAGTTGCTACGCCTTTGGTGGACCAGTTAGGCCTCAGAGAAACTCTCAGACGGGTTCGGTCAATCATAGGAAATCTGACCTCTATTTCATTGTCATTATCTGATATATCCCTCTTAAGTCCTAATAATAATCTGATAAATGCCATAAAAACTACTGTGCGCCGGTCAAAAGATGTAACTCTCAGAGGTACTGTGACAAATGGCATACTTGTCAATGATGCCTACATATATTGCGTAGCTTAATTAGCGTACAGAATTTGATTTGTGGTTTGTCTGCCTAATCGCCGTCTCCTCGCCGTAGCCCGTTGCCTCCTCTGCCCGTCATCCCCCGTGGCTCGCTTGTGATCGTCGAGGGCCTCGCTCCCATCTGGCGCTACGGGATGGCGCTGCATCTGCTTCACGGCTCGCCAGCAGCGGCAGTGGCATTCTACGACCCCCGGCTGGGGGCGGTGGTGGTGGCAACCCACAGCCCGGAGTGGCAGGTGGGCCAGGTGGTGGATGTGACGATGCCTGCGGAGGGATCGGAGGGCAGACGGTGATTGTGGCCTGAACCGGGCGACTCTGGCCAGATCGGCGAATATTAGTGGATTATGGAGCTCGACTTGCTGCACGTCTGGCCTGCATCCGCCATGCATCTGATTGACGAGCCCCTTTACGGCTGGACTCGACCGGAGATTCTTATAATATCACATCACTGAGGATTCCTATAAACCTCCGACCCACATAAGTATAGAAAAGTATATATACTAATATTGCTATTAATACTTATGGATTCTTTTGTTGGATGGGCATTTAAAACGGTAAGAGAAAAGAAGAAAATGCC
>Ga0209340_1002623_pt1 | contig 10198 bp, 8 predicted proteins | sample EPASupsiteSAE323_FD_187266 | JGI IMG/M metagenome (GOLD analysis project Ga0209340, IMG submission 187266) | Bioremediated contaminated groundwater from EPA Superfund site, New Mexico - Sample SAE3-23 (SPAdes) (version 2) | ecosystem: Environmental > Aquatic > Deep subsurface > Groundwater >...
CTCGTATTCCTGCCCGTAATACCCGAGCTCGACCCGGCTGCCCAGCCACACTTCGCCCTCATCGGCAGCCAAACTACCAATGATGATTTTTAACAAGGTAGTCTTGCCGCAGCCATTGGGACCAACCAAAGCGATTTTTTCACCTTTGTATATGTTCAGCTCCAGATCCTTGAACAGCTGATGGGAGCCGAATGACTTGGCTGCTTCTTTCAACCTCAGTACATCATGGCCGCTTTCCTGATTCATGTTCAGTGATCGCAGGGCCAGGTTTTTTTCCTGCTGTGGTCGGTCGATACGTTCCAGGCGTTGCAGTTGAGATTGTCTGCCCCGGGCTTGTTTTGATTTAATGCCCGCCTTGAAACGGCGGATATAGGCTTCGGTTTCCTGGATGTATTCCTGTTGTTTGTCATATGCCCTCTGCCAGGCCAGATCACTGGCCGCCCGCTTGATCAGATACTGACTGTAGTTTCCATCATATGATGATATTGTTCCCCACCTCAGATCCAGGATTCGGGTGGCTGTTTTATCCAAAAACCTGCGGTCATGGGAAACGACCAGGACTGTTCCCGGATAATTTTTCACAAACTCCTCCAGCCACTCAACGGAGGAAATATCCAGATGATTGGTCGGCTCGTCCAAAAATAGCAGATCGGGTGACTTGGCCAATATGCACGCCAGATTCAGGCGGGTCTTCTGTCCACCACTCAAGCTGTTCGCCTGCTGTTCAAGTTCTTCCGTTTTAAAGCCCAAGCCGATCAGAATGCGCCGGGCTGTATTTTCACACGCATAGCCGTCGGCCATTTCATATTCTTCGCTGAGGCGGGCATAGCGCTGCATGTCTTTTTCCAGATCCGGTCCACCCCGGGCTATTTGCGCTTCCATTTCATTTAGCCGGGTCCTGAGATTCAGAATTTCCGCGTAACTCCCCATGATGGCATCCCAGATACTCATCCCATCCTCATAGTCAGCCATCTGCTCCAGATATCCCATGGACAAGTCTGATGAATAACTGACCTCACCGCTGTCAGCTGACAGCAAACCGGCCATACATTTCAGCAAGGTCGTCTTGCCGGCGCCGTTGACGCCAACCAGCCCAACCCGTTCCCGGTCCTGTATCGTTAAATTAATGCTTTTCAGTACTTCCTGATCGCCGAATGATTTATTCAGTTTTTGTACCTGTAATATGATCATGCTATCACCAATAAAATTTGTTTTGCCGGGATACATTCACACTGTCAATTTCCCGACTCATACAATATATCATTTATTTATCACCTGGTCACCTGAAGTCGACCGGACAAAAAACAAACCTGACACACATGGTTGCCAGGTTTGGTGTTGGTTTATTGTACGAAGTTTTAACCCAAATACGCTTCTTTGACCAGATCGTTGTTGAGTAATTCTTCTCCTCCGCCGCTTAAAACAACTGAACCGGTTTGCAGAACGTAACCGCGATGGGCGATTTTTAAGGCCTTTAATGCATTTTGCTCCACCAGCAGGATGGTCATTCCTTCTTCATTCAGTTCCTTGATGACCCGGAAGATAAGATCGACCAGCAACGGTGCCAGACCCATGGATGGTTCATCCAGCAGCAGTATACTGGGTTCGCTCATCAGCGCACGAGCCATGGCCAGCATTTGTTGTTCGCCGCCGCTCAACGTTCCGCCTTTTTGTTTGCGTCGTTCTTCCAGGCGGGGGAATAGATCAAACGCCTTTTTCATACTTCTCTGTATGTTGGCCTGGTTTTTTATGCGAAAGGCGCCCATTTCCAAATTTTCTTCAACCGTTAGACGCGGGAATATCTTGCGTCCCTCCGGTACATGAGCAATGCCCAGAGAAGCAATTTGATGCGGGGGCAGCTTGGTAATGTCCCGCTCATTAAAATAGACACTGCCGACCCGGGGCTTCAATTGACCGGAAATCGTTCTGAGGGTGGTTGTTTTGCCCGCGCCATTGCTGCCGATCAAAGTTACAATCTCGCCCGCCTGTACGTCCAGTGATACTCCCTTTAATGCTCTTATTTCTCCATAGTATGTTTCAATGTCTTTTAAACTAATAACAGGGGTCATACCGGGCCTCCTTAAATGGCTTCCTGGCCTAGATAAGCCTTGATCACTTCGGGATTGTTGCGGATCTCTTCAGGCACACCTTCGGCAATTTTAACACCATAATTTAATACTGTGATCTTATCCGAAATACCCATGACTACTTTCATATCGTGTTCTATCAGGAGTATCGAAACTTTCTTCTCGTCCCGCAAACGCAGGATAAACTCTTTCATTTCGTCCGTCTCTCGGGGATTCATGCCGGCGGTCGGTTCATCCAGCAACAGCATCTTGGGTTTCACCGCCAGCGCCCGGGCGACTTCCAGTCTGCGCTGGTCGCCATAGGGCAGGCTGCGGGCCAGTTCTTTTTCCTTGCCTTCCAACCCGGCATAACGCATTAATTCCCGCGCTTCATCAAATGCCCTTTGTTCTTCCCGACGTGCTTTGCGGGTATTGAATACGATCGAACCCAGACCGGCTGACAGGTGCATATGCATCCCCACCAGAACATTTTCCACTGCCATTAATTCAGGAAACAGACGAATATTTTGAAATGTCCGGGCGATCCCGGAGGCCGCTGCCTGATCCGGTTCCAGTTTGGTCACGTCCCGTCCGTCGAAAATGATTTTGCCTTCATCCGGATGATAATTACCGCTGACAATATTGAAAAAGGTTGTTTTGCCTGCTCCATTCGGACCGATAATACTTTCAATATGCCCTTCAGGCAGGGAGAAATCGACGTCATCCACAGCCATAAGTCCGCCGAACGATTTTCTTATTCCTTTAGCTTCTAGCAACATCTGGATCTTCCTCCTTTGGGCTGATGGTATTTTCCTGCTTGTTTTTAAACCAGGAAGGCAGGTAACGCTTGGATGGCAAGATCCCCTGAGGTCGGAAAATACATACCAGGATCAGGATTAATCCAAAAACCATCTTTTCATATTTAGCCGGATCTACCTGGGAAGGAATATTGAGGATTCCCATGGCTGACAGCTGGCCGAGATAGTCTGAAAACTCTTTTAATATATTCAATTGCAACAAGACAACGGCAGCTGCTCCCATAACAGCTCCGGAAACACTGCCCATCCCCCCCAGCAGGACCATACATAGGATTCCTATGGATTCCATAAATCCAAAACTGGAAGGATCGATAAAGGTCTGTTTGGCAGCAAATATGACTCCCATTGCCCCGGCAAAAGATGCACCGATAACAAATGCCAGAAGTTTCATCCGAACTACCGGTATTCCCATGGAGCGCGCCGCAAGTTCATCTTCGCGGATCGATGCCCAGGCACGTCCTATTCTTGAAGCATCCAATCGTTTGGCAATGATGATCGTAAGGATGACCACGACCAGTACGATAAAATAAAAATGGATGGGCTGGTTCAGCATATACCCGAAAAATTCCGGAGGCTGGATCGGAGACAAGCCTTTAGGCCCGTTGGTGAAATTGATTGGTTTGTCCATATTATTGAACAGGATGCGGATAATTTCTGCAAAGCCCAACGTTACAATCGCCAGATAGTCGCCTCTCAGGCGTAGGACCGGCAAGCCCAGCAAGAACCCGAGCAAGCCTGACAGAAGCGCACCAAAAATCAGGAATAACCAGAACCAATTTCCCGATACCGGGAAATGAGCGATCGCTGCCGGGATGAAATTTCCCGCCTGGGAAGTAGCAAAGATCGCGTAAAAGTATGCCCCAAAGGCATAAAAAGCTACAAAGCCGAAGTTAAGAAGGCCGGCAAAGCCAACCACTATATTCAATCCGATCGCCAGGGAGACATAAATACCTACTTGCGTGATTACATCCAGATAGTAGGTATTCTCCAAACCTACTGCCGGCATAACCGCAAACAGCATGACTGCTGCCAGGATACCCTTTATGATATTATTCGCCTTTATTTTGTATATCACAAACAAGGAAACCACGAACAAAATGAATGCCCAGTTCGATTGAGGCAGCAAATAAAAGATGATACTCGGTGCGATAGCCAGGAACCATCCCGAAATCATTTGAATCGTGCGGGAGTTGTTTTTCAGCATTTCTATCATGATCACACCTTCTCCCGTACTTCTTCGCCAAGCAGACCACTGGGCTTAAGGATCAATACCAGGATCAGGATAACAAAAGCGATGATATCCTTATATTCCGCACCCAGTACACCATTGGTGAGCAATCCAATGGATGCAGCCCCCACCGCTTCCAAAACACCAAGCAATATCCCGCCGACCATGGCTCCGGGGATATTGCCAATACCGCCCAGAACGGCTGCGGTAAAGGCTTTTATGCCAAGAATAAAACCTACATATGGATTGATCAAGGCGTATTGGGTTGCAAACAGCGTTCCGGCGCATCCGCCCAAGCCTGCGCCGATAAAAAAGGTTAGTCCAATGACCTGATTTACATTGATACTCATCAGGGATGAAGTATCACGATCCTGTGCCACTGCCCGAATCGCCTTGCCCCATTTGCTGCGGCTGACGAAAAGATGCAAAGCCAGCATCATGGCAACTGCTGCAAGGATAACGACCAGCGATTTTACGGGCAGTTTAAGCGTTGATGAAATCGGGATCGTGCTTTTAAAAAGTGTTGGAGAGGTAAGATAAAAAGCGTTTTTCCAGAGTCCTTCGACCAAGCGGACAAAATCCTGGAGGAAAAACGAAACACCGATAGCGGAGATCAAGGGGACCAGACGGGGTGCTTCCCTTAATGGACGGTAAGCTACACGTTCCATTAACATGCCCAAAGATCCGCTGATGATCAGGGCTACAAAAAGTGCGAGAATCAAGGCCACCGGTGCCGGCATGCCAGTCAGGTAACCCATGCTTTGAAGGAAAAGTAATGTTTCCGTACCTGCAAAGGCACCCACCATGAAAATCTCACTATGGGCAAAATTGATCAATTCCAAGACACCGTATACCATCGTATAGCCAAGTGCAACTACAGCATACACCATGCCGAGGATCAGTCCGTCCAACAGACTTTGCGGTAATATTTGCAAAAATAGTTCCATGAAAAAGGTGTCCTCCTAAAAAAAACTTGGAAAATAGTTGTATATTGTATTCATCCTTTAACAAAGTTCAGACCGATGACGAAAGAGTAAGCACCATTCGCTTTCGTCATCGGTCTGAGAGGAGCACTCAAATGGAGTGCTCCTCTCACCGCTTTTTATCTAATTATTTGAAATCCTTGGCTGCGATTTCTTTTACGACTTGGGCAGGATATTTTGCTTCTTTGAATTCAGAAATATAAAGTTTGGCTCCAATGTTATCGCCTTTTTCATTTAAGGTAATAACAGAGGTGATCCCCTGAAGATCTTTGGTGGCACGAACCGTCTCACATACCTGTACCCGAGTCGGCAATTTTCCGCCATTTTTCTCGATCGCGCTCTTGATGCCTGCAATAATTACTGTCATGGAGTCATATCCATAAGCGGACCAGTTTCCCGGTTCTTTGTTGAATTTGGCTTTAAAGCGGGCAACCCAATCTTTTCCTTCCGGAGTACGGGCTATATCCGCTGCCGGAGAAGAATAGAAAGTTCCAATGGCTGCATCAGCGGCAATTTTCACGACTTCCGCATTATCCATGCCATCGGGTCCCATAAATTTTGCTTTGATTCCTTTTTCAGCCATCTGTCTGATCAACAGGGAACCTTCCGGATAGATTCCGCCGAAATATACGGCATCCGGTTTCAGCAAGCCGACTTTATCCAGAACACCGCTGAAATCGCTTTCGCCAGCAGTGATACCTTCAAAGCCAACTACTTCCAAGCCGATTGATTTTGCGCGTTTTTGGAATTCTTCGGCAATACCTTGTCCGTAAGTAGTCTTGTCATGAATGACAAATACTGTTTTGGATGCCAGATCATTCTTTACATAGTCTGCTCCCATCGGACCTTGAACATCGTCGCGGGCACAGATGCGATTTACGCTTGGCAGCTTGCGGTCAGTAACATCAGGATTTGTGGTACCCGGTGATACGCTGCAAAGATTGTCCTTGTTGTAGACTTCCGAAGACGGTATCATTACGCCGGAATTAAAGTGCGAAACGACAGCCAGAAAGCCTTTATCGGCGATCAATTTCTGCGCTACAGTAACCCCCATCTTGGGATCAGCCTGGTCGTCCTGCGGTGCATATTCAACTTTGAAACCCAGTTTTTCAAGTTCTGCCTTCTTTTCTTCAAACGCCAATTGAGCTCCCAGTTTAATATCCTCGCCAACTGCTGCCTGAGAACCTGACAAAGGTGTTACGCTGGCTATTTTGATCAATTTTGAAGCGTCAGTAGAGGCTTCCTTTGATTTGGCGCATCCGCTCAGCATCGTTGCCAGCAGCGCCATGACCAACAATAAGGTCACAAATTTAGTACCCCTGGAGCTGTTTCTCAACATTTAATACCCTCCCCGATTAAATATCATTTTCACATAAATAGATAATACGCCATTTTGTGGATTTTCCCTTCTTTTTACATACAAAGTAAAAAAGTATACAATTTTAAATTTTTTTGAATACAAAAAATAAAAAAATGACCCAATGAGTCATTTTTTTCAGTAATTGATATTTTGTAATATTACTTCAGCATCATAATTTCGGGCCATATGAATTTATTATATATAGAACAAAATAATATTTCAGTTATCATAATTTCATCATTTTCATGACACAATCGCATTGTTATAAAATAAAAATATTCGATTAGTAATAAATTATTATATCCGAATAACAATTATTACGCTATAATATCAATTATAAGATTTTCAAATAATTCATTAAGTTTAGGAGGGGTGACATTGGCAGCAAAGTTTTTCTACAATGAGGAGGCTTTGGAAAACCTGAAAATTGCTGATCCAAGTATTTTGGACAGCCTTATAGACCATGAAACTCATCGGGAAAACAATCTGAAAAAAAGCCGCCTGAAGGAAGACAAAAGAATGAGTCTGCATGATGCTGTCGCCAAATATGTTGACGATGGAGACGTTGTGGCTGACTCTGGTTTTTCCTATGTTCGCACACCTTTACAAGCCCATTTCGAGATTTGGCGTCAAGGGAAAAAGAATCTATCTTACGTTGGTTCACCCAACACCAATCAATCCTTTGGGATTTTTATGGGCAACGTCACTGGATCGCACAACTCATATTGCGGTGCAGAAATGCGCGGAACTGACCGCCATTTTTCCAGAGCTGTAAAGTCCGGCAAGACCAAGATCCTTTCTGAATGGAGCCATGGCTCCATGGCGTTGGGTTTTAAAGCCGCCCAGTACGGTGAACCTTACGTTGCTTCACATCAATTGCTGGGAACTGACATGGTCAGATATAATCCGTATGTGAAGGAAGTCAAGGATCCCTGGACCGGTAAACCGGTCATATTGATCCCGGCTTTGCATCCTGATGTGTGCATCATTCACTGTCAGCAGGCAGACATGTATGGCAACGGCAAAATCCTGGGACCGGCTGTCAATGACATTGCTGTAGCCTTTGCTTCCAGAAAAGTTATTATCACCTGCGAAGAGGTCGTCCCTGAACTGAGTATTCGCTTTGACAACAGCAATACGGTTATTCCCTTTATGATCGTTGATGCTGTAGTAGAACTTCCCTTCGGGTGTCTGCCGGGTTCCTGCCCAGGTTATTATTACTGGTCCAGAGAATGGTGGGAATGGTGTATGAGAATTGCCACCAAAGACGATGTTTGCCTTGAAGATTTTATGAAGAATTGGGTCTACAGCTGCAAAAACCAGTATGATTTTGTTGACCGTCTGGCCAAAGACATGGGTGGGATGGCCTATATTGATAGTCTGCGCAGAATGCAACGGGCAGAAGAATATCTGATCGAAGATACCGGGGTCGATTTTACGTATGAAACAGTCATCCCCAAATGGGAATAAAGTAAGATAAAGGAGGCGAATCGCTTGAATACACCAGCACCGGCTAATCCTTTTGAGCAGTTGGCATATAATATTGCCTTGCAGATACAAGATGGCATGATCGTTTATGTGGGAACCGGACTTCCCATGGTCGGAGCCATGTTGGCCAAAAAAACCCATGCCCCTCATATTACTCTGGTTTATGAAAGTGGCGGACAAGATCCATGGGAAGGCCCCATGCCCTGGTCCGTTGGTGGCGCGGCAACTTTCCGCCGGGCACCGATGAGCATGGAAATGGCTCTCTCCTTTGCCATGGCAGCCAACGGTTATGTTGATATATCTTTCCAGGGTGCAGCCCAGATCGACATGTATGGAAACCTGAACACACATTTGATCGGCGGAGATTTCCATAACTTCAAAGCTCGTCTGACCGGCAGCGGCGGCGGCAATGATTTAAGTTCCCTTTCCGAGACATTTGTCTTGGTAGGTCTGCAAGACCCCAGCAAATTCCCGGCTAAATTGGACTTCATGACCAGCCCGGGATTTTTGACCGGCGGTAACAGCCGTATGGAAGCAGGCTTGCTGGGCAAAGGCCCGCAATCCGTTGTCACCCAGATAGGGGTTATGGATTTTGAACCGGAAAGCAAACGTATGCGGATCAAAGGTCTCAATCCTTACTGCACAACTGAAATTGCTCAGGTCTGTACCGGTTTTGAACTGCTCGTTCCTGAAAAGGTCGAGGAAATTCCTGCGCCCCCGGCTGATATTTTAGAGGTTTTACGCACCGAAGTAGATCCCCACAAGATCTTCATAGAATTCCCTCCTCGCGTAAAATAATCGGATATGCATTCAAAGGGCTGACCTAATAAGGTCAGCCCTTTTTGTTCTATCATATTTAATTTTACGTTCCCGGCATCTTGGTAAACACTCCACGGGGATCGACAACGGTTCGAAGTATTTCCAGGACCTCGTCGGGTGGCGGCGGTACCATATGGATTTCATCCGGTACCAGTAATTCAAAACCGGTACACATTTGGGCGATCTCCACCGTCATGCCCGGATTCAATGATTTGATCCGCATTCTCTTGCTAACTGGTTCAAAATCATAAACACCAACCTGAGTAACGACCGCAATTGGTCCTCCATATAGTCCGGCTTTCTCGCGGCTGTCTCCGCCATCCAGATACCCCGGAGTGGTCAGAAAATCCACCCGTTCCGGGAAACGCTCGGGGAGCTGCAAGCCAACCAACACGGATTTTTCAGTCAGCGAACCGATGTCATTGCCGCCGCCGCTGCCTGGCAGAATGGATTTCAGGTTTTCATAACTGCCAATAACTGAAGTATTTACATTGCCGTACATATCAAATTGGGCACCGCCCTGAAAAGCTATATCGACATACCCCAAGGCGCACTGACCAAAGGAAATGGACATTTCCATGCTCATAGGTGATTTACGGTACGTAAAGGGGCAACCGACTGACCAGGGTACATCGCAGCCGTCCAGGGGATCCTGTCCGCCGCTTTCGAATACCAAAGTAATGTTTTTGGCATGGGTCTTTTTGGCCAGCATTCCTCCTACCATGGGAAGTCCGGTTCCCACGTAAACGATCTGATTGTCCTCAATCATCAGAGACAGATTATAGGCCAGCATCTCCAATGGATTAGCAGGTGCTACATTGCTCATATTTCCCCTCCTTGCTTAGTCCCATTTGGGTATAACTTCTTGATAGTCAAAACTGATCGCGGAGTCATCTGCTGTACCCTGGGCCGCTTCCATCAGGCGGCGCGCCTTGTCGATGACAGCCATCCCGCCCGCTTTGTCGATGAAATCGTACTGGTCTTTGGTATTCATGATCCAGCGATCGGTGAAATCGATCATGTTATCATAAGTAACTGTGCCAATGCGGATAAGGAATTCCCACCATTCACGATTCCAGTAATAATGTCCCGGGCAACATCCGGGGTATGCTCCGTAAGGAAGTTCAACCACCGCATCCACATACATAAAGGGAATGCTGGCGTTGCTGTTGTCCCGAATGGTCATTTCCGGAACGATCCTCTCAGCTGTGATAATAACTTTGCGGCAGGCTGCTGCCAGCGCGATATCATTGATAGCCGGGCCGGAAATAACAGCGTTGCCGAAGCGATCAGCCTGCTGACAATGAACGATGCATACATCGGGGAATAAGGCCGGTATGAGACAAACCGGGTCATGATCGATGCCGACCGGGTTGTCGATAACTTTAACATAAGGATTTTGTTTGATCATATCCGTACCCAGCAATTGTTTGGAT
>Ga0209340_1002624_pt1 | contig 10198 bp, 11 predicted proteins | sample EPASupsiteSAE323_FD_187266 | JGI IMG/M metagenome (GOLD analysis project Ga0209340, IMG submission 187266) | Bioremediated contaminated groundwater from EPA Superfund site, New Mexico - Sample SAE3-23 (SPAdes) (version 2) | ecosystem: Environmental > Aquatic > Deep subsurface > Groundwater >...
AGTTCGGCTTTGCCTGCGACCCTGCAGTGCTAGAGAAGGTGTTTTTGCAAGTCAAGGCGCTTGGCGACTTGGGAAAACCGGTAACTGACGCGGACTTGTTTGCGATTTACCAATCCGTTTCCGGTGTTGGGCACTCGACTGTGTTTTTGGAAGAGCTTACTGCCTCGACTGGGAAAAATGTGAAACCCTCTGCACACGTTTGTTTGCGGCTTTCCGAGAACGGTTCGGATGAAATTCGCTGTGCAAATGGTGAAGGAGACGGTCCTGTTGACGCGGCCTTGAACGCAGTTTACAAAGCACTTGGGAAGGCGGACATCTCGCTTACCGAGTACCACGTGGACGCAGTTACCGGTGGGTGGGATGCGTTGATTACTGTGAGCATAAGGATGTGGCGGGGAGAAAAGGAAATCTACTCCGGAGCTGCTGGTACGGACATCGTGCTGACGAGCGCGGAGGCTGCGATAAAGGCGATTAATGCGCTGTTGTGAAAAGCACTCCGGAAAATCAACTTTTAGTTAACGGAAATGCGGTCCCGAAATCTTAGTATCCTGTTTCCGGCCCCTGTGTATTTGGCGTTTGCGATTGCCGGAAAGCCGGTTTGCGCACTTTTATTAGTGTTTTCGTATTGAAATCTTATGAAAACAGTAGTAATGGAGGTTGAGTTCATGGCAAACGCCAACATCGAGCTTACGGGGTACACCGGCAATGTGGTGGACCGAATGATAAGCCGCGGGTATGCAAAGACCAAGACCGAGGCAATCAGGCTTGCGATATACCAGTTCGACCAGGCGCACGGGCTTACAGAAGACGAGGTCTTTGACAAGGTCACTGGAAAAGTGCTTGCGCAGATAGATTCCGGCAAGATGAAAATGCGTAAATTCAACTTAAGCGAGCTGGACTGAACCAGTTATGGAATTCGAGAAGTCCCCCCTCTTTGACCGGGAAGTAAAGAAACTCGACAGGCATGAGCGCATGCTCCTAAAGGAACTCCTTGAAAACATTCGGAGTAATCCGCAAATCGGTAAACCGATGGAGCACCACTCCAACGTCTTTTCAAAGCGTACCGGGCCCCGCAGGCTCATCTACAAAGTGAACCTGCAGAAAGGCATCATATCCCTTATCCTGTACGAAAACCGCGACGAGGCATACGAGACCCTGCGCAGGATGTCAGGCATCTGATTTTGCGCAATTGTGCGGAAGTTTGAACGGACTGGAAAAGAAAACCTGGGAGCGAAAAATCAACTTTTAGTTAACGGAAACGCGGTCCCGTAAGCCACCTATTCTTTGCTAGTTTGTTCAATACTTGCATTTCTCGTAAAGGTTAAAACCATATATGTATACATATACTATATGACAAAGTTGGTGTCCTTGAGCAACGAAGCATATTCCCTCCTATCAAAGCGCAAGCTTGAAGGCGATTCATTCTCCACCGTTGTAGTTCGGCTTGTTGGCAAGGATCAGAGCGGCATACTTGCGCTTGCCGGGTCTTTGAAGGACGAGTCCAAGGCCCTTGAGAAGATGAAGGCCGACATTTATGCAAACCGCAGGACTGCCAAGCTGCGGTCGTTTCCGCTGTGATTTTGATGGTCTGCCTTGACTCAGACATAATGATTGACTACTTGAGGGACAAGGAGTACGCAGTCCGCTTTGTCAACGAAAGGCTTGCAGCCGGCAACCGCCTCTCTACGACCGTGATGAGCGTCTGCGAGCTTTACAAAGGCTCGGACCAACGCCTGCCAAAAGGCAGGTCCGAAGTTGACCGTTTCCTCGGCTTTCTTGAAATATATGACCTCGACATGCGAGCATGCCTGCTTTTCCGCGAGTGCCACCGGACTCTTTCCGCAAAAGGCCTGGCCATCGGCGACTTCGACATCCTGATTGCAAGCATAGTCATGGCACACGGCGAGAGCCTGGCAACTGGAAATGCAAAGCACTTTGCACGCGTGCCCGGGCTGAGACTAGAGAAAATCTAGGCATCTTCTGATTCTTTTCACGCAGCCTGATTGTGCGCCCCTTCCTTTCCCTTTTCCCAGCGGAAATCAACTTTTAGTTAACGGAAATGCGGTCCCGAAAAAACCATATCTTCGTGCTTGATTTTCTCTATGCTGGGAAAAATGCAACCTTTCAATCAGGTGGACCGGAAATTCATGAAATAGTATTAAAAGTATTAATTTTCATACTATTTCAGGTGGTTTCGATGGAACACGCAATCCTTTCAGTCCCTTTGCCCGTTGACGTAAAGTCCAAGATGGACAAGCGCCGTGACATCCGTTGGGTGGAAGTGGCGCGCCAGGCAATCCTGGAGCGTCTTTCTCTCCTTGAACGCATGGACGCGATGCTTTCGCAAAGCGACTTTTCGGAACAGGATGCAATTGCCCTCGGCCGTTCAATCAACAAGAAAATCTGGGAAAAAAGCGGCAAACAGAAGTGACACGAACATGCGGCTGGTCGTTGACGCCAACATCCTCCTTTCCGGAATCATCCGCGACTCGACGACACGAATCCTTATCCTGGACGGCCGGCTTGAGCTTTTCGCGCGTCCATCATTTGCTCTTTGAAGTCGAACGGAACGTGCTTTCCAACCCGGACATCCATGCAAAGACGCACCACGACCCGAAGGAGCTGCATTCGATTTACCTTTCCCTGCTGAAGTTCATCAGGACTTTTACTTTGTCCGAGAAGGATTCCTCGGAATACGAAAAACAGGTGGCGGTTGCGCTTACGCTTGCGCCCCACCCCGAGGACGCGCCCTACCTCGCAGCAGCCCTGTCGCTTGGCTGCGCCGTCTGGTCGAACGACTCCGGAATGGCAAGGCAGGAAAAAGTGCGGGTTGTCACGACTAAGGAACTGGTCGGACTCATCAGATGATTTTCTTTTGCATAGTTTTCCACGGCTTGCTTTCAGCGGAAATCCCGTCCCGTCAATCCCTTATGCTTCCCAATCCCCAAAGCCTCTTGATTCGCACGGAGGTGCTTTGGAAAATGATTTTCGTAAGCAAAGACGAGTTCGGCTTTGCCTGCGACCCTGCAGTTCTTGAGAAGGTGTTTTTGCAAGTCAAGGCGCTTGGCGACTTGGGAAAACCGGTAACTGACGCGGACTTGTTTGCGATTTACCAATCCGTTTCCGGTGTCGGGCACTCAACCGTGTTTTTGGAAGAGCTTACTGCCTCGACTGGGAACAATGTCAAGCCTTCTGCGCACGTTTGCTTGCGGCTTTCCGAGAACGGTTCGGATGAGGTTCGCTGTGCTGATGGGCAAGGCGACGGTCCTGTTGACGCGGCCTTGAACGCAGTCTACAAAGCCTTGGGCAAGGCTGACATTTCGCTTACCGAGTACCACGTGGACGCTGTTACCGCCGGGTGGGACGCGTTGATAACCGTGAGCATAAGGATGCGGAGGGGAGAAAAGGAAATTTACTCCGGAGCCGCAGGAACTGACATCGTGCTGACAAGCGCGGAGGCCGCGATAAAGGCGATAAATGCGCTGTTGTGATGACGTTATTTTTGGCCGCGTCCAAAGAGATAGCCTATGAGCGCGGCAAGTATCCAGCCATTAGATTCTGGTGTTAATTTATTCCACCAGTTGAGTACAACTATAGTTAATAGAACAGCAATAATTATCAGAATCGTGGTTATTTTTTGTATTTTTTCTTGTTCACTTAACTGTTCTGCGACGAATTTGCAAAACTTATTTTTTTCTAACTCACGCAAGATTTCTTTGATTCCTTCGTAATCGTTTTTCATCGAATCCCCAAGTTAGTTATTTGGTTTGCTTTGATTCGTCTTCAGTAACTGTCATCGTTGTTGTTCTATCTTCCATAAATGAAGGCAGTTCAGGTAGTACAGATGGGTCGTTATTTTTTATCGCATCTTCAAGTTGTTTGAGTCGCGTTTCAATTTCTTTTCTTATGTCAACAAGGTTTTCAAAAGTTACTTCATAAACATGTACAAGCTTTCCAAGGTTTGGATACATTACCATCACTAGTCCTCTTTGTTTGTTGTATAATGCGCATAGTATCGCAAGTTCCGCAAGAGCGTACGGTGAGGGACTAGACGGAATTTTTGATGCAGCACTCACTTTATTTATGAATGGGACTAGGATCGGTTCTGTCTTTCCCGAAATTGGTATTTTCTTCCAATTATGTTTGCATTTAACTTTTTCATTACAATTTTTCAGAAGTCGCAAGTCGGCCTCATCTGTTAGGAACCCCATTTTTCTTACGCAATGCCATAAACAAGAGTAGTGTTCATCTGGAGTGAATGGGGCTTTTTCTTCTCCTTTTACGTCAGCAAAATAATTTCTAGGATATAGAATTGTCGATGGGCGAATAATCACTATCTGATTATCGCGGGTGTTTTTCCTTGCTTTTTCTATTTCTTGTTTAAACGCGTCGTCTTCGGCAATTTCAAGTTGTTTTAATAGTCGTGAAATGTCAAACGGTTTTAAAGAGTTACATCCGCATGATTTTGCATCCTGAAAATAACAGTGTTTTCTACAATATCTGCATTGTCCCAGGGTTTTATCATCCTTATTTTCAATCGCAGCTTTTACTAATTTAATTCTTTCATTCAAAATTTGTTTAGTTGCCTCAAAATCCTTGATTGCTACCCTGAATGCTTTAATCTGTTGTTTTTCGTGGGCCTCCATAAAGACAAGGTAGTTGTTTTTTGGGTGACTTGGATGAATTGTTGCATAAAAAACCAATTGTTCTAAATCGTGCGGATAATTGTTTACTATTTGTTCCACCGTTTCTGGAATATTTTCATTTATTTTTTGGTCTTTAGTTTTGAATTCTATTATTGCTTGTTTAATGAATGCGTCGAGTCTTCCCCGCACCCCGGGTATTCCTACAAACGCTCCGTCTAATATGCTTTCTTCCTCAGTGTATCCTTCGATTTCCCTGAACCATTGTGCTGCAAACGAGTGCAATCTATCCCCATTCTTTAATCTTCTTGTTACATCTGGCGGAACTGGTATTGAAGGATTGAGTATTGCTTGAATTTTTGGTACCGGATTAACTAAATCCGTTACAATTAGATATCCTTTTGGAGTTGGTTGTTTTTTACTCTCTTCTTCAACGATTTTTTTTAGAATTGCGGTTAGTGATGAATGTATTCTAGCTGATTTTGCAAAACTACTAAATACTCGAATTGGCTCAGGCAATGCATCCATAGTGCTAGGTTGTTTTCTAATTATATAAACCTACGCGGTGCTTCGGGCTTTGTAATTTTAGTCTGATTTGTTCCTAACGTCAAAACTGTTCCCTTTGGCAACCAGAACGCGATTTTAGTCGCGTTTAATTTGAAAATTTAATGGGGGTTTATCCTGAAAATCTTTAAGATACCAAAGCAGTTCTTGTAGCTCACGATTTCGAGAACTCTGGTGTTTATTGCCCACGTGCCACTTTACAAGTAGTTTATTTCGTGGGAACTTCTTTTCAAAACCAAAACGAGGGTCAAAATACGTCCATCCCGCTATATGATACCCCGTCCAAAATTGGTGGATTCGCTGTCTTAGATTCACTGACGAGCCAATGTATAGTATTGCTTGAGTATCAACTTGCCCATTTGCTCTAACAAATTCGCGGTCTTTTACTCTAATCCAATATACTCCAGTCTTCTCTGGGGGTAATTGCCAGTTGTATGGAAGGTCTTTGTATTTTTTCCACCGGATACCATCTTTTCGTTCATCAAAGAATGCTGCGAGCTGCCGCCACCCTGATTGCGTCTTGAGTAATCTTGGTCTTGCCATTCCAATCCCTACTTAGTAGCCTAATTCTGGTTCTATTTCCTTCTTTGTTTTGCCACAAGCAGTGCATTTCTCGGAGAGTATGATAAGTTCTGGATTTTTTTTAACTGAAAAATGACTGGTAACCCCACTTCCTCTTGATTTTCCGCCTTCAGAATGGGCTGGGCGATAGAATACCTTAATCGTCTGTTTCTGACAGAACGGACAACACCACGTTTGGTCTCCAGATTGCCAATTCATTAGCTATCATCTAGAAATCTATGTCAGAAGAGATCTCAAGGCTTTTTTTATTGTCACGACTGTTTTTAACAAAACGAGTATCTCCTACGCAGCTATTTCTTCCTTTCGAGAGCATAAAGTTGAGCAAGTACTTTTTTATTCATCGAATGAAGTTCGTGAGCTTTTGCGATTAACTTAATGCCCGCAATAGCCGTTTTGCCTATGTTTTTTAGCACTTTTTCGTCATTCGGAATTGGGATCAGAACCTCTTTGACTAATCTAGGTTCAAGATGTTCCTGATTCGTCCCGTAAACCGTTTTCTTTAGTTGGTGCTGCCCAAGATCTGTTTGAAGAAACTCGTAAACATATCCGCGCAATGCGTCATCTTCTATAATGACTCTGATCAGGTTGTTTGTTGCAACGGTTCCGTCATGATATGGTTGTGTATAAATTACCCGTCCTACTGTTCCGCTGTCTGTGATAAGAATCCAATCCTTTCGTATAATCAGCTCGTCAATCATTCGTTTTTGCATACTCGTTGAGCGGTTAATATCTAAATATTTAATATTCTCGCCTTTGACCTGTGTGAGTGCGGTTCCAGTATAGTATTGCATGATCCCTTGTCCTGATTCAACTCCTTCTACCGCGTATGGTCTTTTAAAACGCGGGCCGTTGAAAACCTTTGCGATTTCGCCGAGCGGTTTTAATGTCCAGCCATCGCGATTTCCTAGGGACACTACTGTTCGAACTGACTCATTAAAACTTGGGAGGTATTGAATCGGGTTTAGACTTAAATCTGGTCCGATAATCTGGCTCCTTTTTACTGAGAAACAGAATGGATGAGTTATTTTCTGTCCTCGTTGGAATTGTTTGTATGATTCGATTATCAAGTCTATATCGTGGTCGAGAACTGGCAGTCCTTCGATAATGATTCGTTGGCCCGCGTCATCCGTCTTAAAAATTGGTTCTCCTCTTGAGTTCTGACCAATTTTTTTCGAAATTCCCATGAATATATTGTAATCGCGTGGCAGTCGCTCTCCCTGTTTTAACTTTCGTACCATGACTAGGGTCGTTTTAGATCCGTTAAATGGTTGAAAGCTATCTTCGTGTGCATTGATAACTGCTAAGATTTGACAGTTGTTGAGGAGCATCCAACGCATTGGGCGTGCCATAATGTTGTCAACCTGCCCCCGCGCCATAACTATGCCTACTTTACCGCCTGGTTTTGCCCATTGAAGACATCGCTCCATAAATAGAACTTCTGGGGGGTGGCCCTCATTGTTTGGTGCGTCGGTTTTGCTGAATGTTTGTTGTTCTTTGCTCCATTCCCACACGTACCCCAAGTCGAATCCGTCTAGTATTTCCCTCTTGGTAATTCGATGCTGTGCAGAAGAGCCGAATGGTGGGTTTGTTATTACTATACTAGCTTTTCCTTTTCCACATCTTGAAAGAATACGATCTGGAAGTGTTGTCCATACGTTGCTAAGTGAGTCCGCACGTGCGATTCCTGTATGTCCATCCTTGCCGAGCATCATGTTTGCTTGCGCAACCTTGACTAATTTTGGACTGATATCTATTCCAAACAGGTTGCGTCGTATTTGTTCAACAGCAGCTTCCTTAGATTCCGAAGAGGCGGTAGTAGAAGCAATCTTTTTTCGAACGTGTTGTAATGCTGCAATCAAAAATCCGCCAGAGCCACAAGCGGGATCGAGAACAATGTCCGTCTCACTTGGGTCCAAGATACTGACTATGAGTTTTATGAGAAGGCGATTTGTAAAATACTGGCCCCGTTCGCCCTTAAGATGAGATGCAACGTAGACTTCATATGCGGTACCAATCACATCAAGTTCTGCTTTTGTGAATGAATACATCTGAAGTTGAGATATAACTTCTGCAATTTCGGTGTCGCTTGCAGTTATTTTCTCTTGAGCGTCGAATACGTCAAGATTTGCGTCTCGTTCCTCTTCGAAAAGTTCCCGGACGCGCCGTGCAGAATTTCGTCTTCCTTCTTGTGTAGTATATTCTTCGGGTGTGCAATAAAATGCGCAGTCTTGACCCGGTTTTAATTCATCATGTCGTTTTGCTAAGAGAATTCGAACCATGTCAAGGGCTACGTCTTCTGAGCTGATGCCATCTCGATAAATTGCATTATGGCACTTCTCGAAAATGGGTTTCAAGTTGTGGGGTATTATCAGCTGATTTTTTTTGTACCTACCCACGGCGTCCCATGATTGTCCCGCTTTTGGAAATCCTGGCCAAGGACGTAAATCCTGCGATGAACGATTTTCACCAAAAATTCGTCTATAGCATTTGATCTGAAGACCATTAGTCCATCCGCCTCCTTCTGCTGAAGTAGGAAAGATGTAGCTCGTTAGTTGTCTGTAGCCTTCTCGTTCCTCTGGTTGTTTAGTTTCGAAGATGGCAAAAATTTCTCCTTGTTCTCTGCGTTTGCAGGCCGCAGGTGTCTTGTAAATAATCACATCCGCGCGAATGGGTCTTCCAACGGAGTCCTTGACCTCCCTATGACCTGCCCCACTAAAAATAGGTACTTCGATGGCAATTCGAGACGGTTCATATCCGTACTCTTTGTGAAGAGAACGCACTAGTAATTGTCGGATTCTTTCTTCTTTGGTATTTTCTCGGTGTTTAGACGGATCAATGTAGTCTATGATCTTTCCATGAACATCAAGTTCTATAGACGTATCTTGGCTTTGCGCCCAAGACTGAAGGTCAATCGTTATCTCGTCAGATGCCATTATCGTGACCTCCATCTATTTGAGTTCAGATTCATCGTTTCGCCGTTTTGCAATATCTTTTAGGACGTAAGATAATTTTCTAGGCTTATTTAATTTCTTTTACTAACCCCATTTCCTCTGTCGACAAGTATTTTTTTTATTACTCAGGAAAATCTTTTTCGAGATCATTTTTTTGCCAGATCTATATTGGTTCTGATCCGGCCTTTTTATTGCATACTTTGCGCTCGTTTCATCTCTTCCAAAAGCTCTTCGTCCTAATGAACGTCTTCTGCGCCACCAGCAAGTCATAGAAGAAATCGTGCTCGTTCTTGTGCATTCGTGAGAGAAGACGGGCGGCGGTCTCGGGGCCGATTCCAAAGACCTCTAGGGCAATCACTGCGCGCATTCCATACGTTGCGATTAGACCGGCAACTGCAAACATATCTGCTTCCTTTTTCTTCTTCGTTGCCGAGGTGAAAACTTCCACCGCTGGAGCTTGCTCGGATTCTGCCCTTCGCTTTTTCTTCTTCGACTTTGAAGATGCCTTCGTTCTTGTTGCGTTTGCTGCTGCCGTCCCTTCCTTCCAATTATCCAAAATCTCTTTCCTTTCCTTTTCCCTCAAGATTTCCTCGTAATCCGCTGTGGTGACCTGTGAGGAGGCGCAGAATGGGCAGGAAATCTTCTCGTTCCAGTCGTCTGAAAGCGAAACGGAGAAAGATTTATGGCAAAAAGTGCAGACTAGCCGGGCGGTCTTCTCTTTCGTCGAGGAAACGAACTGCTCCAAGGAGTCCTCGGAAGGTTCAATCTCGGAGGCGGAAACGTCGTGCGAGAAAGCGGCATCCAACATTGCCTTTGACAACGCCGAAGGCGAGGAAGCGGACGGGGAAACAACAACCACCCGCGTGCGCGAACCAAAAGCCGGGCCAAAGGTCCGCAGGGACGAGTACAAAACCTTGAGCTTGGGCAGGTCGAACTTGTCCTTGAGAATCTCGTCCATTGCCTCCAAGAACACGGGTGAGGACTGGTAGCGTTCAACCAGGCGGCGAAGGCCGTAGGGGTTCCGGAACGGTGTTGCCTTTCTAGGCAACACACCAAACCTTTGGGCGACGTGAAAGAACCGAGCCCGCAAGAGCGGGGTAGAAGAGACGCTCTTTTCAACAGCGTAAGCGAATGCTTCCGGCGAGAGGCCGGAGATCAACGCAGCGAGTTTGGTTGCGTCGTAGGGCTGTTCAAAGTCAAGCAGAATCCCGTAAGTGCCCGGACGCGTCCGGACCCGGTTCGCAGTCTGGGAAAGCAGGTTGGAAAGGCATATTGCGAAGGCCTCGTTGAACGCGTCGCCAAGGAAGCAATGAACCGCAATGCGCTGGTTGGGCAGGTTTTCGACAAAAATCTCTGTCGGCGTGGCTTGGAATGCCATTGACTGGCTTGATGCGAGGCCGTGTATCTTGGCAGCTGCGGTTGGGTTGCAGTTGTACTTGGAGGAAATCTCGGCAACGG
>Ga0209340_1002626_pt1 | contig 10193 bp, 14 predicted proteins | sample EPASupsiteSAE323_FD_187266 | JGI IMG/M metagenome (GOLD analysis project Ga0209340, IMG submission 187266) | Bioremediated contaminated groundwater from EPA Superfund site, New Mexico - Sample SAE3-23 (SPAdes) (version 2) | ecosystem: Environmental > Aquatic > Deep subsurface > Groundwater >...
TTTTTGTGCTTCTAAAGCTTGCTCAACTCTTATTTCTTCACGTTTAACCTTTATTGCAGATTGCGTAGCTTGATTTTCCAATATAACAGATCTGGCAGAAGATTGACGTTGTTGTTCTAAGCGCTTATTTACATTAGTAGCTTCTGTTACTACCGAAGACATGGTCTTCACTGTTCCTAGAATTGTCCTTAATTGATTATTCATTGCAGAAAAATCAAAGTTATCTTTCAGTTTCATGGACGAATTAACGGCCTTGGTCATTTCATCAGTTAATTTGCCCATACTTTTTACCGCACTGTTAAGACTGGCGGTTTCTATTCCTATTATAAGTTTATTTTCATTACCCACTTATAATCTCCTTAAATACTTTTGAAAGGTCTTTTTCTGTTTCTTTTATGGCAGCACCAGCATAATAAAGTGGCTCTGTCTGTTTTACTACAACTTTTTGAGTATATACATCTTCTCCATCTTGCCCAATAAAGTGTAAAAAACCATCAGGATCTTTTGGCGTTATCTCTAAGTCGCTAGGTAGTCCATATTCAAGTCTTTTGGCGGCAGGATGGTCAACTACAACATTTTTTTCGGAAGGATGATAAGCTATAACTCCTTCTTTTTGGAAATCATTTTGAAACTCAAAGGGGTATTTATGAACACTTTTTAACTGTTTGCGAATATTACTACGAACATTTCTGGCCAACATACTACCAGCTTCATCGACAATTTTTGGCAATCTTTCAGTAATGGTTTTAAGTTTTATTATTAATTGTTGATTAGAATCCGACATTTGTTCTGTATTCCTCGATTAACTTAAATACTAAATATTTTGTAGCTTCTATGTATGCCTCTGGTAAGTTTATATCATCATCTGATATTTTTTTAAATCCAACAAAGTGACTTCCCGCATCCTTTAATAATAAATAGAACTCCTCATCCAAATTGTCGAGAAGTTCTGATTTTCTTCCAAATGCTATTGGATTATTTTTATCTCCTACCATCATTGGAGTACTTGCCTCAAGTAGAGTTAATTTTTGTCTACCACTGTATCCCTTTTTTCGGAGTTCCCAGCCAATTTTGACTTTTTTAAAAGTTTATCTGTTTCCTCATAAATAGCTAGTTTTGTTTCTTTCCACTTTTCGTCTATTTCAGAAATACTTATACCATAACCCAAATCAAGAACCTCTCTCAATGTATAAATATTATAGATAGAGCCGTCTTCTGCCGGATATTGTAATGGCTTTTCAAATCTTTGAGCCATATTAGCGTATGTATAAAGTAAATCAGCTATAGCATTACCTTCATTGCCTCTGTGGTAATCTATTGCTCTTGGAAAATTAAAAGTAATATTTTTTATTTCAATTACTTCGCCTTCTTCGAGAATTTTTACATCTACTTTAAATTGTTTTGTTGTTCTAGCTTTTAACGCCATATTATCCTCTTTCCTGTTATTATATCAGCGTATGGTTCTAAGAACCAATACGCGCTTCTTTTAAGAATTGTGGTTCGAAATCACCAGTGGTAACACTAAGTGATACGTCTGCAGTTTTGGCGCTGTTAGCTCCTCCGCCAAATCCACCAGATGAAATATTGGCAGGAGTATATAGTGTCAAATCTTTAACATTATCTCCGGCAATTCCTTCTGTTAGAACAATTGCCACATTTACTGAAACACCAGTTTCGCTTCTAGTATAAGAACCATCTTCTTGTTCATCAAGCAATGTAATCAAATTACCCATTACGATATCAGTAGCAGTTTCTTCACCTGTTGAAGTTTCAACTACCAAAGTACCCGACAACTCAATAGTTAATCTTCCTGCCCTAAAAGTAGAAACTTTATCACAAATAGCTGTTGTATCAACTTGTTCCCTATTGAATGTTCCATCAATATTTTGATATCCACAAAATTTAGACATAGTTAAAGGTTTTACTTTATCTCCACTACCAGAAGCTAGAGCTAAGGCTGTTTTGGCCACGAATATATCACCGACTAAAAGTCCGTCAGGAAGCGCGCTAGTTGTCCCTACTCCTGTTATCAAATAACGAGTACCGGCAGTTAAACTACCTGTAACAATTTCGCTACCAATTTCAAAAAAATAGATTCCAGTATCTTCATTAATAACTCGTTTAACTGTCATTTTATCCCCCTTGTGTTTTTCTACATATTTTATTAATTATATAATTTAATAATATAACAATTTTTCGTTTTTAGCAACTAAATTAAAGTTTTTCAAAATAAAAATTAAAACGAGTTAAGCCCATGCCTATTTCTGAACTAAAACTAGAAGCACATTTTGTAGATGATTCAATGCCCATTTTAATTCTATAACTTGTCAATAATTTATAACTTTTTAACGTTGTTACCAATTCGTCTAAAAGTTCATCTATTTGCATATCATTAAATCCATAAACATTAAACTGCAAATCTACTTCTCTATCAACTTGACATAAAGTCTTACTATTGTTATCTTCGTTTGCGCTTAAAACATATATAACACAATATGGGGCCGGTGTGTCTTCTGGCGCTTGTCCAAAAAAAACATTACTATCTAGAAAATCTGTTTTAAGTTTTTCCCATAATTCAATATTAAAAGTTTTACTCATTATCGCCATCCTGTTGGAAATAAAATATTTTTATTTACAAACTCAATTCTGTACTCGTTATGATCAACTAATCCAACGTTTTTTATCATTCCTATATTTTGATTTATTGGTATTATTGAGAAAAAAGAAAAAGCATTGCCGTCAATATTTCTTAAAATATTTTTATTATCAAATTTTATACTTTTAGGTGCAAATAAAATACCAGACATTCTTAATGTTTCCTTGTCTTGAATGTCTAACATTTTTGAATAATATTGCCCCATGGGATACTGAATCATGCCTTTAAATTTTTTAACAAAAGTATAGTCATCATTTCTTTTATCATAATCATCTATGGCTGGTTTTTTCCATGCGCTTAACGTTTTATAATTCTTTTTTAATAACACAAGGATATTCCCCTTCGCCTATTTTTACAAGTTCAATACTTTTAAATATCTTAGATTTTTTGTTAGCCAAGTAAGTAGCCATATATCCCAACATTTTTCTGTATTTTTCGGGAATTATCATTTTTTCAATAACTGCTGGCTCTTTTCTTGGAATATCAAAATGCTCTGTACTTAACCCAAAAATTCCATTATCTTTAGATTTTACTACCGATAGACCCTTAAAGCTATCGGAGTTCCATGCAATTACATCACCTAAAGTTGCTTGAAATCCCTTTAAATTGCCTATTTTATTATTTCCACCTTGGCCAAAATAAGCCATTATGGCATTATTGTCCTTATTGCAATCAGGACAACGTACAAAAGGTGCTTTAAAATAAGGATTATTTAACTCTAAAGATAAGTCAAGCACGGCTCTTGTGAAATCTATAGGAGAATATTTTTTTAATTGCATAGAAGCAAAATCTTCCATGACAAGTTCGGGTTTATAATTTTTTTCTGTTGTTGTTTTTTTCTTTATCATAATGCCTCCTATAAGTGAATTTTTTGCCAATATTTTATTTTATTTTCCAAATAACTTGGATAAGTACCAATTCCATAATACTGAACTGGCTCAAAATTAGTATAAGTATAATTACCCAGGCGTTCTTGACGTATTTCTTTGTTGTCACGACCAAACATATCAAATCCTAACATGTTAATAGCCATAGTTATAAAATCGGGTGGAAATGAAACAAAAAATACGCCTACAGTTTCTTCTTCTCCAGATATTCTTACATCAAGTCCATTATTATCTATATCTATCGTATTTGTGCTTATGCTTGATACATTCGTTAGATATAAATTCAAAACATCAATTGGTTCAGCTGGTAATGTTATTCCAAATAAATCAGAAGCTAAATTAATTTGATCGCTCCAACAGTTATACCAATTAACAGTATCCCCGGTTTGATATTTTTTTATAAAATTTACTAAAATAACAAAATCACCAACTTTTACTTTTGGAGCTGATGATAATCCAGATAATTTTACAATATTATTTTCTTCAAGACTTAATGTAATATTTTCATAAACTGCTGATAATTGTCCTTTTATAAAGTCATTACCTATAGAATTACAAATTGATGTTAAAAAAGGATAAAAACTGTTTTTTATAATAATATCATTAGCTATATCTATTTGTTGCCATTCATTATCTGTAAATTCCCAGCTAGTACCATCATCAAGCAGGAGAGCAGTAGTTCCTTCAACGTCGCATATTGGCGGAGTGCCACTTTCGTGTACTAAGTTATCTAATATTAAATCATAATTATTTGAGAGCTTTACTCTTGCTAAAAAGTTCATATAAATCCTTTATTTAAAACCATAGTACCATATATTGTTAAAAAAATAAAGAGCAAGTCTAAGAGGAGTCGAAGAATCTTGCTCTATTCATGATAGAATAATCAGGATTATTGTTGTTCGTTTATTAATTCCATTAGTTGAGCCTTGGTTTTTGCCATAAGTTCTTCGTCAGATATATCTATTTCTAGCAACTTAATGACTTCCATTAGCTCTACCTTATTCATTTTATTAATAGGCTTCACTTCACTTTTGGCTATTTCCAATTTATCTTCTTTTACTTCATTAGGTAGACAATATTTGCCCATAATAAATGGAAGAAAAGAATTATCAGCATTAACGCATGAATCTTTTTTTCCAAATTTTATACCACCATTTATGGCAACATAAGACTGGTCTACTTTTAATATAATCTTAGTCATATTTTACCTTTCAATATGTGGTTAAACTTCGGAATGAGCTGGATGAGTTAGTAATCTAGCTACAGCAGTAACATCGGTTGGAAGTGTTATCGTAGAAACATAAGCTTCGCCCAAAACAACTTCTAGAAAAGCGTTTTTTGAACCGGCTTGTGTTCTAACTCTAACATATTCGTCAGCAATTTCTACAGCATTTGTACCAGAAACATTATTTGCTACATTTACTGTAATTCCAGTTTTCAAAGTTGCTGCTTCGGCTGCTGTTCCGGTGTAATCAGCTGCTCCACTTGCACCATTTACCAAAAGAACTAATAAAGTTTGAAATCCTACTGTAGGTATATTTGTAGCAGGTGCTACTTTTAAATTTTGAATTAATGTTGTCATTTTTATCCCCTTTTTATTATTATTGTAATTTTTTTAAAAAATGGGGTTAAAGCTAATCTTTAGCCCCATTTCGTAATATTTTCTGTTTTTATGCTTCTTCGGTATTTAATAGAAGTTTAACATAATTGAATTGAGTCAATACAGCATCATAACGTTCTGTCAACATCAAATCTCTATATTTCATTTCGTTTTTAACACCAAGTCTACCAACAGGTCTTTTGAAGCCAGCAAAAGCAGAAGGAGGCAATATAGCCGCTCTTACATTAGCCGCTACTGCTGCTGGTTGAGTAAATCCATCGTCAAATATTACTGGAACATTCAAGAAAGGGACTACGGCATCGAAATGGAACGGTTGAGCGCCCACAACTTGAGAAACAGAACCAAGTCTAAACAAATAATCACCATCTGTTTTTTGTTCGGTTATTGCAGTACCCCAAGTAGCTTTATCGATAAACAAAATACCTTTATTTTTATTGGCTTGACAAAGTGCAATGATGTCAGCCATAGTTACCGTTCCGGCAGTAGCTACGTGAGTTACGCCAACTTTACCATATCCAGAACCTTGAGGATAGCTAATCAAACCTTTAATTTGTTTTGCAGAATTGCCACAAACTAAATCTTTTGCTATTTTTCTACGGTTACCTTGGATAAGCTTTCCATTTGCATAAGTTTCAATTCTGAAAGCAGTATCTTCTATTTGGTCAAAAGTCAATCTAGCAGAAGTGTCATAGTCTTTAAGATTCAATGTAGCTGATACAAAACAACCATCATCAAGTTCATAACCAATTGCTTCTAGTGATTCTACTACAGCTTGAGTATTTTGATCTGGTTCTACAGTATCTACTACAACTTTTTTAGTTCTACTCATAGCTGGTTCCCAAGTTATAGCATTAAGCAAACCTTCATCGTATTCAACAAAATCTTGACGAATATTCATATCAAGTTCAGGAACTATCAATGCTCCGCCTTTTGCTTCATCGTATCCAGCAAATCCAGCAATAGTTGCATCTAATTGGATTCTATCTCCATTTAAAGCGCTTTTAATTTGTGAATTTAATTTATCGTTGTACTTGTGTAAATCTTCAAGTTCAACTTTTTTTTCGCCATCTTTTAAACAAGCATTTAATCTTTGAAGTTGAATCTCTTCAACCTTAGAAGGCTTAATGGATGATTGATTAGCTACTTTTGTTAATTCGATAATTTCTTGCTTGTGTGAGTTTAATTTTTCTTCAAAATCAGCTTCAAGTTTAGTAACTAATTCAGAACTTTTTTCACTAAATTCAGCTTCAAGTTTAGTCTTAATTCCCACGCTTTTTTCTTCTAATTTTGTTTCACTAGCTGCAATGAGATCTCTGCTCATTTTTTCAAAAATAGAAGCTGTACTTTTGTCATCTCCTTCAAGTTTTACCTCGAATAATCTTTTTTTTGCTTTCATAGTCTAAATCCCCTTTATTGTTTCTATTACTTGTTGTAATGCTTTTTCGAGATTAATACTCTCTAATTCATTATCTTTTTTATTTTGCATATTTTGTTTTTTATTTTTTGCATGCTCTAAAAGCAACGCATTTTCATTTGAAGGAATATCAGTTAATGATACTTCATACCACTCGAATTCTGTTACGTGAAAAACTTCTTTATCATCCCATTCGCCATCAATAGTCCATCCACCAATGGATAAACCAACATATATTCCTTGCTCATAAACTGCTAACAATCTTTCATTGCCCGATTTTGGAATTTCCATAACAACTAAAATTTTATTACTCATTTCTTCACAAGCAACGACTTTTCCAGAAGGAAGTCCATGTTTTTCATAAACAGCTATATTTTTATTTACTTTTTTGCAATCTAGCCAAGATTCAAGCAATGCTTTATTGTCAACAACAAAACCATTACTATTTTTATCTTGAGTGCTTGCGATTCCCATGATGTATACATTTTTTTCATCATTACGCTCAAAATTAAGCTCTAATTTTATTTCGCTTTCGGTAATTTTTTCAAGTTTTAAAAATATACGTTTTTCATTCATTGTTTATTAAAATCTCCTATATTTTTATAATATGCTATTTTTTAATTTTATGCAACTTTTTATATTTAAGAAAATTCTGTATCATTAGTTCCGCTATTTCCAGTTTGCGTAACTTTAACTGTTTGAACAGTTAATTCATTATCTCTTTCATCGCCAAGAAGCTGATATCCATACATTTTTCTACGTTCACCTATTGTAAAAATACCAAGATTAGGCATATCCTTCATTACAGACAAGAACCTAGGTCTTAGCGCTGGTATATCCTGTTCGAGATAAAATATACTTAAATTATTATATGTTGAATTATAATATTTATAAACATTAAAAATATGATTAAACATACCCTGAAACATAGGACAAACGGTCATATCAAAAAAGATCTCCATTCCCTTCTGTAAATCTTTGCTATTAATTTTTTCACCCAAAACCCAGTTTGTACCAAGTCTTTTATATATTGAATCTTCGGATGACTTTAATATAGCATTAAACTCCATATCTTTATTGTTTTGAGATAATTGTTTTATTTCCTTATCGGCAGAACCATCAAGTATAATTGCACTTCCAGCATTAGAAGAGCCAGAATGTCGCAATCTTATTTCTTCCCTCAACTGTTCTCTATGTTTTGGATTTAATAAACTTTTTATCAATATAGCTAATGAAGGTCTTGCGCCATTAGATAATAAGCTTTTATTATGATAACACCCAAACCAATACATTAAAACCTCAAGTCCACAACCTTGTAGCGGTGAAGCAGGTATATATTGAAAACAAGCCGAATTATTTATATATGGAGCCAATATTTTTTTCGGATCATCTTCGTTTGTATAATAAGAACCATTAAATAAATATTTTCCACTATAAATTCCAGCGTTATTTACAGTATAATTATCTATTTTTGAGCCAGACATGTCAACAAATGGTACTACATTTGCATCATCTAATATTTTTATAGATGTTATTTGATTTGCTAAATCTAAGATAAAACCATAATAAACTACGCCAAATAGATTATAATTTTTTACACTTTTTGAAATAAATGTTTTTCTGTTATCTGTAGAATTTGGTTTTTCAAATCTATTACGAAGCATTTTTAATTTTTTGTCCGCAGGGTATTCTACTGATTCTCTTTTTTCGTCATTCCAAAACATAGGTTCTATCATCTGCATATTATTTGAAATCAAATCTATACTTGTGGCAACACAGGAAATCTTTTCATAAGCTATCCCTAATTCTGACTTGCTTAATACAGATTTTGATATACCCATATCGCAATAAGGATTTCCTATTATTTTCCCATCCTGTATCTGTACGTCATATCCGCCACTATCGCATGATTGTGACTTAAATCCGAGCCTATTAGTTATAAAATCACTAAACGACATTAAATTTCTCCCATAAATTCATAATACCCTAATTCTTGTTTTTTTTCAACTTTAATAATTATTGGATTAAATTGTTCATCTAAAGCTTCTTCAATTAATTTAATCGGAGGTTCGCCATATTTCTCAAGCAATTCATTAACTACAATTTTCATTACAAATAAATTATTATATTCACATGTCTTACAATATCTAAGATAAATACATTTCATGCAATCATTACTAAGCCAACATTCGGTAGATAATAACGTCCAATATCGTCCAGGGTTTATTCTTCTACCCATAAAAACCTCAACTAACCCTAATTGATAATGCGCCAAATTTACTTTTTAGAAGCAAACAAGCTAAGTTATCTGGTGCATCATCTTTTTTGACTCCTTTTTTGTAATTATGTATTTGCGCTAAGTAATCGGGATCCGTTTCTGAAACAAACTGAACACAAGGAAGATACTCGGAGCTAACTTCTCGCCAAAATGGTCTTATTGTGCTAACTATTTTAGTATGTTTGTTCATACTTTCATGATATCCTTGAGTGTTTATACCCAATTCTTTAAATTTATCCCCCATAAGCCCTTTGTCGGTGTTTGTTTCCATATATAGTAGTTGAACACCACAATCTATCATTATTTCGGCTAGTTCTAAGTAATTTTGGTCAAGTGGTACGTTATAAAGCTTGCCGTAGACTATTGTTTGGTTAGTATCCCAATTATAAGCTCCAACGCTAAGAGCGCAGGTATCTATACCATTATACGCAGCATCTATGGCGGCAAAAACTTCCCAAGCTTCTTTGAAATAACTCTTACTATAGTTGCCTACATTTTTTATTTTCGGAAATGGTTTCTCGTCGTCAGATACTAATGAAAGCATATAATTAGCAGCAAACAAAGAATTATCATTTAGGACTTTTTGTTTCCACTCAATGTCTTTTTTAGTCATCAAACCTGTTTGATAGCAATTATAAACAAACTTGCCTCGTTTCATATTTAGTTGCCTAAGTCGTTCAATTTGCTCTTTAGTTATCTCCTTAGATGACAAAGCTTCTAGTTCTTCCTGTTCTTTAGTTTTATCCTTTAAGCCTCTTTCCATGAGTTGGAAAGCATCTTCTTCGTGCCAAGGTGTCCCTATGTTTATAATTCTTGTATCACTAAAACCCTTGTTGTTTGACAATAGGTTCATCATCTCTTGATATTTTGATATAGTATTTCTTCGCTCTGGTTCAGACTCGCGATCAGCTGTTACGACTATATCATCCGTTACAATAACGCTTGAGTGCTTACCGGTAAGTGGAGAACCTAGCCCTAGTGCTCTTATTTGATATTCTCCCGATAAACTTACATTTAGATTTGTATCAATAGCAAGTGCGGTATCTGTGGTTTTTTTAAATCCACCCTTGCCTCTAACGTCGGGGTGAAGTATGTCTACAAACTTATGAAACAATGGAGTATCTAGTATTTTACTAACACCATTTGTTAGTTCTTTTACAGCATCTTCTGATTTTCTTATAATCAATAAGGTTTGAAGCGGTTGTAGTATGATAAAAATAGCGCAAGCCAAACGCAATGATGCTGATTTATAACTATCTCTGTGCGCCTGGTGTATCACAACCCTAAATCGTCCTGGGTTAAGTAACCATTGCATAATCCATTCGCCATGTATGGGT
>Ga0209340_1002627_pt1 | contig 10189 bp, 9 predicted proteins | sample EPASupsiteSAE323_FD_187266 | JGI IMG/M metagenome (GOLD analysis project Ga0209340, IMG submission 187266) | Bioremediated contaminated groundwater from EPA Superfund site, New Mexico - Sample SAE3-23 (SPAdes) (version 2) | ecosystem: Environmental > Aquatic > Deep subsurface > Groundwater >...
CGTTGCTGAATCAAATCCACCGCTCAAAAAAGCCCCGACCGAAACATCTGCTCTCATTCTCAATCGCACGGACTCTTCTAAAATATTTTTTGTTCTATCTTTTATTTCATCAAAATTAAGAGAATCGTTTAAGTTTATATCCCGCAAGTCCCAAAATCTTTGCGTAATTAAATTTTCGTCACAATATTGCAAAAAATGAGCAGGCTCTAATGAAAATATATTTTTAAAAAACGTATCAGGTGAATTTATAGAATAAAAAGATAAATACTCATCAACTGCGTCTAAATTTAATTCTTTTTTATAAAATGATAATTTCGAAAAAGACTTTAATTCAGAAGAAAAAGCAAAAATCTTACCAAAATCAGCTTGACCGCAAAACCAATAAAATGGCTTTTTACCAAGATGATCTCGCGCTGCAAAAAGTTTTTTATTCAAACTATCCCAAATGGCAAAAGAAAACATTCCACGAAGTTTATTTAAACAATCCTTACCCCACTTAATATAAGCCTGAAGTAAAACTTCCGTATCACTTTGAGTTGAAAATTTAATTCCAAATGATTTCAACTCTTCTGCTATTTCATTGTAATTATAAATTTCACCATTAAAAATTATTTGAAATCGACCGTCGAAACTTGTCATAGGCTGTGATGCCTGCTCGGATAAATCTATTATAGAAAGTCTACGATGACCTAAAAAACATTGACCATTATCATCAATAAAATAATTTCCACTATCTTTTCCCCGATGAGAAATAACATCTGTCATAGAATGTATATCTTGTTCCAATATTTTTTTTTGCTCATTAGAAAGACCATTTTTAGAACTTACAACTATTCCAGCAATTCCACACATATAAGGTCCTCGACATTCATCACGTTCGTACCCATTCGACTACACTCGCTAAAAGCTCGTTACGCTCAGGGCGAACGGCGTGTTAACATATAATAAAAAAATATCCAAACAAAAAATATATCTACTCATTAGAACGAAAAAAACACAATGTAAACTCTCGAATACAAATCAACTCTCTTAATCGTTCGCCCTGAGCGAAGCCACTCGTGGCGTAGTCGAACGGGTACAAACACTAATTTAACTAAGCTCTTTTTCAAATTTTTTCGAAGAACAGCAGCAAGCATTATTTACAAATTCTTTAGCAACAACATCTCTTCCAACTGTAAAATATTCAATTCCTGCCATTGCCATAGCAATAGGGTCAAAACAATTTCGACCATCAAAAACAACTTCATCACCTAGCATTGCAAAATCTTTAGGCTTAAATTTCAAAAATTCTGTCCATTCAGTCAAAATAAGCAAACAGTCACTTTGCACTAAAACTTCTTGAGCGCTACTTGCAAAACTAATTTTATCCTCAAAAACAACTTTTGCGTTTTCAGCAGCAATTGGATCGTACACTATTACTTTACATCCCCTTTCAAGAAGATTCGTAATAATATCTATAGCTGGCGCACAGCGAATATCATCCGTTTCGGGTTTAAATGCAATCCCCCAAACTCCAATTTTTTTTCCAGCTAACCTTGCTCTATAATGCTTTTCTATTTTTTGAACGAAAAAAATTTTTTGATTTTTGTTAATCGCTTCAACTTCTTCAGCCAAACTCATTGTCTGATTAAAATTTTTACCTATAGAAATAAGTCCTTTTAAATCTTTTGGAAAGCAACTTCCACCATAGCCTATTCCAGCGTTTAAAAAAGCGGACCCAATTCGCTTATCCTTACCAAGACCTTTTTTAACTTCTTCTATGTCAGCACCAACAGCATCCGAAAGAAGCGCCAATTGATTTATAAAACTAATTCTAGTAGCAAGCATTGCATTTGATGCATATTTAGTTAACTCGGCAGAAGCAACTTTCATTACCATAAATTGATCTGATGTTGTATAAAACTTTTCATAAAGCTTACGCAAAATATTTTCAGCTCGTTCAGTTTCAACACCAACAACAATTCTATCTGGCTCCAAAAAATCTAAAATTGCACTACCTTCTTTCAAAAATTCAGGATTTGAAGCAACATCAAAATCTATATTTAAATCTCTTTTTAAAAGCTCTTCTTTAATAATTTGCTTTACTTCACCAGCAGTTCCAACAGGGACCGTAGACTTATTAACAACCAAACAATAATCATTAATATTTTGACCAATTTCTTTAGCAACAGCATACACGTAAGACAAATCAGGAGAACTATCTTCGCTAGAAGGAGTTCCAACACAAATAAAAATAACATCCGGACGTTTTTTCAAAACATCAGATACTGTTTTAAAGAATCTTAAATTGCCATCATCTAAAGACTTTTTAACGATCGAATCTAAGCCAGGCTCATAAAAAGGAATTTTACCATCAAGCAAACTTTGAATTTTATTTTCATTATTTTCAACAATCAAGACAGACTCGCCATGCGATGCAAAACAAGCGCCTGTAACAAGTCCCACATACCCCGCTCCAATAACCGCAACCCTCTTCATTAAAACTCCTTTTACAAGCTTTTTAAATTACTTCAAAGTCCAAATTCATAATAATTATTAAAATTTAATCTAAAACTAATTTTTTTATAAGCTATAAATATAAAATTAATTTTCTAAAATTTCTCTCCAAAAATCATAAGTCTGTTTTGCTATTGCTTCATGTGAATAATTTTCTTTTGCTCGCTCAAAACCTTTTTGAGCCATTTCATCTCTAAATTTTTTATCACTAATCAATTTTTTCAAACATCGCACAAGCTCTTCAACATTTCTTTGTTTAAAAATCAAACCTGAATCTGCAATAACATTAGGAATTTCACCAGCATCAGAACCAATTACAGAAACCTTAGAAAGCATAGCCTGTACCAAAACTTGACCAAATTGTTCCTTCCAACATTCAACATTAAAAGAAGGCAAAACAAAAACATCTAAAACTTTAAAAAAACCTGCCATTTCAGAATGATCAAGCGAACCTATAAAAATTACTTTTTCCTCTAAATTATATCTAGTCACTAAATTTTTTAAAAAATCAAAATAATTCCCAGATCCCGCCAAAAGTAATTTTACACCTTCTATTTTTAAAATATTAAAAGCTTGAATTAAATCCGATATACCTTTTTCTTCAACAAATCTACCAGCAAATCCAATCACAATATCATCTTTATTTAAACCAAACGTTTCTTTAAAAAAAGATTTATCATCAACACAATGAAAAACTTCAGAATCAGTACCTAATTGAGGGATTACCTTAGTTCCACCGATAAACTTATTATTTAATAACAATAGATCTTGAGCATCCTTATTCCCTAATACAGCTCCATCAACACCGCGCAAATTAAAATTTTCTATCCACCTATAAAAAACTCTATATTTCCAACCATACCTTGGAATCCAATTTACCCAAGAAAAAAATAAAACCTTAAATTTTAATTTAAAAAACTTCTTTATTAATAAAACCTGGAAAAGAGCTAATGAATTTCCGCCAGTCTCTACTTGAACAATATCAGGCTCAAAAAACTTTATCTCTTTAATTAAGCCTTTATATAAATGATAAATTTCTTTGCCATTAAAAATAGTATTTTTAGGAACAACACAAAATTTTGAAATATTATCTACAATTTGTTCTTCAGGCTTTGAAACAACACAAGAAAGAGTATCGGGCCAATCTTTTGGAGTTAAAACTTTCACTTGAACCTCATGAAAAAAATTCACAATTTTTCTAAATTTAGCTCTACTATTCCTCTCGCAATAAGTTTGACTAATAACTAATACTTTCATAAATAATATTTTATAACTTGTTCGTAAACTTTTTGAGTTTGAACAGCAATACATCTCCAACTAAAATAATTCTCAACCTTTAACCTAGAATTATCTCCTAAAATTTTTCGTAATTTTTCATCTGAAAGCAAATTTAAAATTTGTTCAGCAATTTGTGAAGAATTCCTTGGCTCAACTAAAACACCATTAACCTTATCTTCTATTAATTCTGGCAAACCCCCTACATTAGTAGATATTATTGCCTTACCGCAAGCCATCGCTTCCAAACAAGATATACTTGTTGCCTCCATCAATGATGGCAGGACAACTAAATCAGACAAATTATATAAATATGGCATTAAATTATTCTCAATATCACCCAAAAAATATACTCTTTCCAAGCAACCGTTTATTTCTAAATAATTTTTAAACCTTTTTTCTTCCTCAAAAAAACCACCTCTTCCTGCTATTACAAATTTAACTTTATTAAATTTTTCTAAAATTTTAGGAATTGCCTCAATAAAATATTGCACCCCACATTTAGGCTCTAATCGTCTTGGACATAAAACAATAAAATTTTTAGCTTTTTTATCATCCAACAAAAAAGAATATTTTTCTTTAAAATCACGATCTGGCAAAACATGAAAGTTAAATATTCCTTCATCCACACCATTTGATATATAAAAATTACCAACAGTTGCCGGAATAATTGCTGACTTATTTTTCAATTCAATACTAGGAGATATTACGGCATCAACATGACCTAACATGAATTTTAATAAAAATCGGCTATAAAAGTTTTGGTACTGCTCTAAATACATAGACGTATGATTTGTAAAAACCTTAGGAATACCAGATAAAAATTTAGTTTCATATCCAATAAGCTGGTGCCAATGTAGCAAATCAAATTTTTCTTTTGTAAATAAATTGTTAATAAATCTTCGAATATAAAATTTATTAACAAAAGTAGATGCTCGTTTTTTTAAATGAATAACCCTAAACCCAAATTCATGCATAAACTCTTTTGATTCATTTTGACTCGGCTTTAAAATTGTAACTAAATTACCTTGCTCAACCAATGCTTTAGAAAGATAAACTATATGAGATGTAATTCCCCCGACATTAGGCAAAAAATCTTCTGACAACATCAAAATTTTCACTAAATTCCTTTTTCAAACTTTTCTAAAAAAACTTTAAGATTATCTTTTAATTTATATTTTTTAACATGTTTCCAAGAATTTCTAGCAATTCGAAGTCTTTCATTTTCATTTTTAAAATAAAATTCAATCTTAAAAACAAGCTCCTCTAAATCTGAAAAACAAGAAATACTTTCATTTTCACAAAATAGCTCTTCAGCCTGTTCAAAAGTACGCTCTGTTAATAAAAATCCTTTAGACGCAGGAACTTCCACAGTTCTCATATTATGAGAAGTAATATTCTGTCTTCTTATAAAATTTAAAACAATTTTACTAGATCTAAATGCTTTTATCATCAAATCACCATAAATGGCATTATCTTTAATTTTAGGTAACAATGGTGAATTTTTATCTAATTTTTCTAACCAAAGATTACCCCAAACCGCTAAATCAAGATTAGGCATCTTCTTTATCAATTTTTCTAACCAAACCTGACGATCTTTTTCCCATGTACCAACAAAACAAACATCACTTTTATATTGTTTTAAATCATTTTCATCCAATAAAAAATCTTTATCAAAAATATTTTCATCAAAAACAAAAGGGAAATAAAAAACTTTTTTGCATCCGGCTGATTCTATAGCAGGAATAAGCATTTTAGACCAAATCAAAAAGCAATCGTAATAAGGTAAAGACAATAAGACATTGGCATTTGAATTTCCACTCCAAAAACAAAAAGGATTATCCGGATAAAAATTAATAATTTTACAATTAAGCTTATTTTTTAAAAACCGAATAGTTTTATATGATAAATTCTCACATTTTGCTATAAAAATTAAATCTGGAGAAACCCTTTTAACTAACCTTTTTAATCGTAAATTAATCAAAAAATCATTTATTTTAAAAAATAAATAAGAAAGTTTAGGTAAAGAAAAAAAGACACTGGGAAAATATTTTTTTTTAATATTAAAAGCTTGAGCATCATATCTAAGATCAGAAAAAACTTTTAAATAAGAATTTGATGCACCGCCTTCAACAAATTCTCCAACAACTAAAATTTTTCTCACAAAACTCTCTGTAATTATCTAATGACTTTTTTAACAAATAATTGTTTAAATCTATCTCTCGCAATCAAGGATTTTAACTTCATTTTATTTATAAAACCAAATCTATCCCATAAATTTGTATCCATAAATTTCCCACTAAATGGCCCATCAGGTTTAAATTTTTTATAAGGCACACCGAATGAAGATACCCAATAACCATACTTTATAGCATCTCGCTTATTTAATGGTTTCAAATCACTTTTAATTAATTTTATAACCTCTTCATGACTTTTGGGCTTATAACAACAATCCAAATCCTCATAAAAAGCAGGTGCTAACAAAATAGAAGTTTTACCCCAAAAACAAGCTTCAACACCCATGGTAGAAAGAAAAACAAGAGCTTTATCGCAATTATCAAGCAAAGCATAACTATCAACTACATCCTCAGGCCAAATAATTTCTAAATTTGAATGTCTTTCAAAATCTAATCTTTTTAAATCGTTAATCTGAGAATTATTTAAATCTTTCAAATTGGGATGAACTCGCAGATAAAATTTAGTTTCTTTTTCATATTTAAAATCATTAACTATTCGTCTCACTGCATCAATTTCATCGTTATACAAAAACATCTTATAAGAATCAAAAGCTTCAAATTCATTGCGCGAAGAATTAAAAATGATAATATTTTTTTTATTTTTATCGAATAATTTAGGAAGAAGATTTAGCTGTTGTTCTTTGGTGTAACAATAAATTGCCTCTTGCCTATTGCGTTTATCCATAAAAAATGTTTTTCCAATTTCAATTTTTTCTTTATCACAACCATCAAAACTACATTCAATATCCTTTTTACAAAAACCTAAATCATGTGAAAATTGATTTTTCACAAGCAGATATCTAAAGTAACTCCCGCCCATCTCATAAATATAAAAATTTATTCCCAATTTTTTGCAAACCTGAACAACAGGCCAAACATCAAAAAATCTCCCATTAAAAAGATATACAGAATCCATTGCCATTTTATTTAAAAAATCTAAAAATGATTCCTGTACCAAAATAGAAGATCTCAACAACTTAAAGATTAAATTTCTATGTAAATTTAAATCAAAAATATGATCTTTTAATGCTGAAATCAAAAAAGAAACAACCCCAAAACCCAAATTAATACCATCAACCTCAAATTGTTTCAGCTCTTCAATACTTTTAAATTCTTTATTTAAATAATTTTTATTTAAAACTTCAGACTTCAGAAAAAAAATATTTGAAGAATTAATATTTAATAATTTAACCCCTAACTTAAAACGCAATTTACAACTAAAACAAACTGATTTTAATTTATATGGATTCACATAACATGTACCTAATGAACCGTTACATGTTAATATAAAAACTTCATCACCCTTATCAATATGATCTGAAATAAGCTCTAACATCGCTTCAAGCCGAGGTGTAGCAATATTGCCTATCGCAAAAAAAAGAATTTTCACTTTAAAATCTTTCTCCCTAAGATAAAAGCTTCTGCGGCCATTACACCCACGCTTGCACCGCGCCATTTAGCTAAACAATTTAACCCCTCATTTGAACGTGCATGCGGAAACTGTCGCATCTCAGAATTATAAATTTCTAAAGCTTGTAATTTTACATCTAAAACATCAGAAATATCTATAAACCAATTTGGCATAAAATATAATCCTGATGATGGCATTTGCCATTCAGTACTAGAAGCTATCTCAAAAAATAAAAGTGTTTTAACATTAAATCCCGGAATCGGTCGACATGCCGTAACAACCGCTTCATAAACTATTTTATGATCGGAATTAAGATCTCCACCATGATGAGTATAAACAACTTCTGGCTGAAATTTTAATATAAACGCTTCAACCTTTTTCACCAAATCAAGCAAATCAAATGAATCCAGCCTTTGATCAGGATATCCGCACATTTCTAAAAATGAAACCCCTAAAAGTTTATTCGCTCTTTCTGCTACGATTTTAAGATCTGCTAATTCTTTATTTTGTAAACTCGAAATTTTAGTAAAATCTCGACTTGTAATACCTTCAGCCAAAATTACAACACCAACTTCGTCACCACTTTTTACATGCTTAGCAATAGTGCCACCGCAACCTAAAATCTCATCATCCGGATGTGCTGCAAAAACTAAAACTTTTTTTTTCATTTTTTAAATCTTTTTTGCTACAAAATTCCATAAAGCAAAAGTTTTCCCAACCGGAATCTCCGATTTAATAACCTTATGTTCCATAACTTCTACTTTAAATTTGCTAAAAAGATCTAAAAGATGTTCTTTATCTGAAAAATGAACTATTCCTAAATTTGAAAAATAGCCCTTAGCAAACTTATAGGAATTTGAATCTATCTTTTCTAATTTTTCATCTAACAATCGGCTATCCAAAATAGAAAACCAGTCAATTCCAATAAATTTCCCATCTTTATTAAGCAAACCATTTACAATCGTTAAGCATTGTTTTATAGAATTAGTAGAATTATTAGTTAAACTAGACCTATCAACTATAAGATCAAATTGTTCCATAAAAGGAATATCTTTAGTAAAATCTCCTGCTACAATTTTATCTGCAATCGAAGAAAATTTTTTCTTCAACATATCTATAACAGACTTACTACCTTCGATTGCATAATAATCCACACCCAGACTCAAAAAAAATGGAATATTTGCACCAGCTCCACAACCAAGTTCCAAAACCTTAAAATCTTTTTTATCAGGCTTTGCATAACGCATCGTATAACTAACTAAATCAGACCATGGCCAAACAGACATATGCGTATTATTTTGATAAGCCTTATCCCATTGATGTGAAAAACTCATTATAAAAACTCCTTAATTAAAAATTCTTTAGAAACATTACCACTCATTAAAATATCAAATGAGTGAGGTCCTTCATTAAACAATAAATCAATAATGCTCATGTATGGTAAAAATTCATCAACCTTAAGTTGATTATAGCCAGGATGACTATAATCTTGAAAAAAAATATTTATACCACAATTTTGAAAAACATCTTGTCTCAGATAATTTTTACCTAAAATTCCACTAACAAAAATGTTTGACCTAAAATCTTTGCATAAATTCAAAATTAACTGATCCTTTTTGCCATCAACAGACAAAGAACTCTGTTTAAGAACCTTTGTTTTAATACCAAGCTCTGCAATAAAAAAATTTAATATATAAAGTAACAACTCGCTTAACATGGTCCATTCTTGCTTATAACAACATTCAAAAAAAGAAGAATATCTATCAAAAAACATCGTCTGCTTATAATTTAAATAAATACTTTTCCAATGTTTTTTTTTCCAATCAATCTTATTATCAATCTCAATTTCACACAGCATCTTTTTAAAATGATTACTCTGCAAAACAGGAATCGTCAACCATAAAGGTCCTTGCCTTGTCTTGATTTTATTGCGATTAATAAAACTATTTTTTTCAAATTGTACCTGATCAAGTATGACAAAAATATCACTTAACGCTATTTTATGAAATAAACCAAGCCATGGAAGATAAGCAGGTTGATGCGCTGTAAGTATCATTAATTTTAAAACTCCTATAATTCATTTTTTTTATTCTTTAAATAATACTCCGATTTTATTTTCATAGGATTTCCATAAACTAACGAATAAGACAAAATAACAACTCCTCCATCGACAATTGTTCCCGCAGCCACAACAGAGTGATGCCCAATATAAGCCCCACCCTTTACAACAGAATGAGACCCAATAAATACGTTATGTTCTATAATTATATCTTTACGTACAATAGAATCAGAAAACTCTATACATCTTCTATGAGAATCCGCACAATTAATACTTACAAATGAAGCAATATCACAATTATTTCCAATAACTACCCTTGCTCCTTTAGCATTAACCTCAGAAAACCCTCCAATATAAACATTTTCACCAATCTCCGGCTCCCCATTAATCCAAACCAAAGGATGAAAATTATTTTTCTTAAAATTTGTAAACTTTAAAAATAACTTTTCAAACTTCTTTAAATCATCCATCTAAAAATCACCAAACTTTAAACTGCTACCTTTTAAAATTTTTTTAGAAGCCCTTAAACCCATTACTTTATCTAACATAGCAGCCTCAAGTCCTTCACCAACTCTTCGTAAACCTACATTTTGAAGATTAAATTCTTCCCCTTGTAAAATATCTTTTAACGCAACAATGGCTCTTCTTGCAATTTTTTTCATTTCTATTTCTAATTTAGTAGGTCGAACAACTTCAGAACCAAGCATAGAA
>Ga0209340_1002628_pt1 | contig 10185 bp, 6 predicted proteins | sample EPASupsiteSAE323_FD_187266 | JGI IMG/M metagenome (GOLD analysis project Ga0209340, IMG submission 187266) | Bioremediated contaminated groundwater from EPA Superfund site, New Mexico - Sample SAE3-23 (SPAdes) (version 2) | ecosystem: Environmental > Aquatic > Deep subsurface > Groundwater >...
CCGCGAGCCTCCGGAAAACAAAAAAACGAAAGGGGCGATCCATCGCGGCGAAAGCGCCCTGCGCGAAAAGGGGATTCACCGCACTGTGACCAGGACTCTCCTGATCACGGCGGCGGCTCTGGTTGTCATGGCGATCATCGTAGCGGCGACGACCGCAGGGTGGGACAAGGCGCCCGGAACATCGGCCCTGAACAATGGAGCGGCAAGGGGATACGCGACGGGAGTCCGGCGCCGCGCCATATCGGTCGCGCTGAAATACTCGGAAGAAGGGCGTTTCGTCGATGCGTTGAAGCTTGTCAACGGGATCCTGTATTCGCCCGAGGCAGCACCTTCCTTACGCGCCGAATCGCTGGACGCGAAACGTTCGATTCTCGCCAGAGCGGACTCTGCCGCCGGAGCCGCATGGAGTTCGATGCCGGGGCTGAAGGAAGTGCTGTCCGATCCGCGCCTTTACGACGGCTGCCGGATATCCTGGGCCGGGCTCGTCTCGAATCTTGAAGAAAAAAACGCAGGCTCCGAATTCGACCTTCTCGTGGGATCGGACGGGCTCGTCGAGTTCGAAGGAGTTGCGCACGTCATAGCTGCGGTTGCGCCCCTCGCCGGGATACGCCTGCGTGTGGACGGTACGATCGAATTCGACGGGGCTTTTTTCGCCGTCAGGGCTGCCTCGGTATCCTCGGTGCCCGCAGAGGAAACCGGAGCGGGAGAAGGCTGATGAGAGCCGTAGTCCAGCGCGTCACCGGAGCTTCGGTGCGGATCGAGGCGGAAGACGGAACCAGAATCGCGGGAAGCATAGATTCCGGTCTGCTTGTCTATCTCGGGGTCGCGAGAGGTGATGAGGAAAAGGATGCGGCCTACCTTGCCGACAAGGTTGCCAACCTGCGGATTTTCATGGATGCCGACGGGAAGATGAATCTTTCGCTTCTCGAAAAGGGCCTGCCCGCGCTTGTCGTATCGCAGTTCACTTTGCTGGCCGACGCAAGAAAGGGCCGCAGGCCTTCCTGGTCGGAAGCGGCGGACAACGAAACCGCGAATGCGCTTTATGAACGCTTCTGCGAATTGCTTTCGGCGGCCGGTATCCGTGTCGAGAAGGGCGAATTTCGAACGGTCATGCGTGTCGGATATGTCAACGAGGGGCCGGTCACGATTCTTCTGGATTCACGCAAGGTTTTTTAAAACAGGGTATCGTCCGGAAGGACTCAGAAACGCTCTTACAGGAAAAGAGGCCGCCCGGTCGAAACCGGGCGGCCTCTTTATCGTGCCGTATTATTTGGCGCTTTTCTTGCCTGACCCTTTGGGCCTGCCGACAGGGCGCTTTACCGCAACAACGGATTGCACCGATGCGGCTTTGGCAGGGCGGCCTTTTTTGGCCGCGACTGCCGGCGCTTTCGTCGCCTTGACGCTCTTGACTGCCTTGGCGGCAGTGGTGACGGCCGCAGGTTTGCGCCCGGGCTTGCCCTTGGCGGTGACCGGAGCGGCTTTCGTCGCCTTTGCCTGTTTGACGGCAGCCTTGGCCACCGGCTTCGAAGCGAGTTTGGCGGCTGCGGGCTTGCGTCCGGGCTTGCCTTTGGCGACTGCAACAACCTCGGCCTTGGATGCTGCGGCTTTGGAAGCCGCGGGCTTGCGTCCGGGCTTGCCCTTCGCGGCGGCCGGAGCGACTTTCGCAACCTTGTCTTTGGCGGAAGCTTTTTTGGCGACCTTGACGGCCTTGACGACGGGGGCCTTGGAAGCGCCTTTTACGGACGCTTTCACGGGCGTTTTCGCGGGGTTTTTGGCGACGGCTTTCGCGGCTGCTGCGTCTTCGATCACTGCCTGCGCGGCGGCGAGTCTGGAAACCGGTACGCGGAAGGGCGAGGAGGAAACGTAGTTCATCCCGGCGCGGTGGCAGAATTTGACCGAGTTGAGATCCCCGCCGTGCTCGCCGCAGATGCCGACCTTGAGGTGGGGTCGGGTCGAGCGGCCTTTTTCGATGCCCATTTTCACGAGCATGCCAACGCCTTCCTGATCGAGGCTCTGGAACGGATCGGCCTTGAAGATGCCGGCTTTCTTTTCGTCGACATATTCGGGCAGGAATTTGCCCGCATCGTCGCGCGACATACCGAGAGTCATCTGGGTAAGGTCGTTGGTGCCGAAGGAGAAGAACTCCGCGACGCCGGCGATCTTGTCGGCCAGGAGCGCGGCGCGGGGCACTTCGATCATCGTGCCAACCATGTAGGGCAGCTTCACGCCGGACTTGGCGATGATGGCGTCCGCGACGGATCGGGTCCTGACCTCGAGAATCTTGAGTTCCTTGGCGTCGATGACGAGGGGAATCATGATTTCGGGGGCCACTTTCACGCCCTTTTTGGCCATGTTGCATGCGGCGCTGATTATGGCGGTAACCTGCATGTCGAGGATCTCGGGGTAGGTGATGGTGAGCCGGCAGCCGCGATGGCCGAGCATCGGGTTGGCTTCGTGAAGCTGTTCGACGCGCTGCGCAACGTGTTCGTAGCTGACTCCGACGGCCGCGGCGAGAGCTCTCTGGCCGGCTTCGTCGTGCGGCACGAACTCGTGGAGGGGAGGATCGATCAGGCGGATGGTGACGGGCTTACCGTCCATGGCCTTGAAGATTCCCTCGAAGTCCTTGGTCTGGAAGGGCAGGAGCTTGGCGAGTGCCTTTTTGCGGGTCTCGACATCGTCGGCGATGATCATCTCGCGGATGGCGAGGATGCGCTCTTCCGAATCGAAGAACATATGTTCGGTGCGGCAGAGTCCGATGCCTTCCGCTCCGAGCCTCACGGCGTTTTCGGCGTCGTAGGGCGTGTCGGCGTTGGTGCGCACCTTGAGGGTGCGGATCTTGTCGGCCCAGCCCATGAGAGTGAGGTATGCGGCGGGGAGTTCGGGTTTTACAAGCGTGAGTTCACCCAGGTAGACATTGCCGGCGGAGCCGTCGAGGGTGAGGAAGGCGCCTTCTTTCACGATCGTGGAACCGACGGAGAATTGCCTTTTCACGTAGTCGATGTCGAGCTTTTCGCAGCCGACGATACAGGATTTGCCCCAACCGCGGGCGACGACCGCCGCGTGGCTGGTCTTGCCGCCGGTGGCGGTGAGGATGCCCTGGGCGGCGTGCATGCCGCCGACATCTTCGGGACTGGTTTCCTTGCGCACCAGGATGACTTTCTTTCCGTCGGCGGCCCAGGCTTCGGCGGTCTTGGCGTCGAAGGCGACCTGTCCGACCGCGGCGCCGGGAACGGCGTCGATGCCCTGCACGAGGAAACTGTCTTTCAGAATTTTGGTCTGGGACTTGTCGATCATCGGATAGAAGATTCCTTCGATATCCGTCGCCTTGATGCGCATGATCGCCTGTTCCTTCGTGATGAGTTTTTCCTTCACGAGATCCACCGCGATCTTGAAGGCGGCGCCCGGCGAACGCTTGCCGGTGCGGCACTGCAGCATGTACAGCTTTCCTTCCTCGACGGTGAATTCGAGGTCCTGCATGTCCTTGTAGTGATCCTCGAGTTTCTTGCGCACATCCAGCAGCTGTTTGTAAGCTTTTTTGTCTTTCTTCTCGAAATCGGAGAGCTTGATCGGAGTGCGGATGCCCGCCACGACGTCTTCGCCCTGTGCGTTGATGAGGTAGTCGCCGTAGAAAATGTTGTCGCCGGAATTCGGATCGCGGGTGAAGCAGACGCCCGTGCCCGATGTGTCACCCATGTTGCCGAACACCATCTGTACGATATTGACCGCCGTGCCCTTGATGTTGGCGATCTTTTCGACCTTCCGGTATGTCACTGCTTTGTCCGCCATCCAGGATCCGAAGACCGCGTCGATGGCTCCCTTGAGCTGTACGCGCGGATCCTGCGGGAATTCGGCCTTGATATGCTTGCGATAGATCGCCTTGAAGGTTTCGATGAGCTGGGCGAGTTCGTCGGCGTCCACATCGGTGTCGTTGATTTTTACGTTGGCCGCGGCCTTTGTGCGGATGCGGGTGACGTTGTCCTTGAGTTCGCCGAACGCGTGGTCGAATTCCTCGCGCTCGATCCCCATGGCGGTGGAACCGTACATCATGATGAAACGGCGATATGCGTCGAGGGCGAAACGGCGGTTGCCGGTTTTGGCGGCGAGCCCTTCGACCGAGGCGTCATTGAGGCCGAGGTTCAGGATGGTTTCCATCATGCCGGGCATGGAAACGGCGGCGCCGGAGCGCACTGAAACAAGGAGGGGATCCTTGGAATCACCGAGTTTCTTGCCGGCGATTTTCTCGAGAGTCTTGAGTTGCCTGTCGACTTCTGCGTCGAGCCCGGCGGGCCATTTTTTGCCGCTCTTGTAGTAAAGGTCGCACACTTCGGTGGTGATCGTGAATCCCGCGGGAACGGGGAGACCGATCTTGGTCATCTCGGCCAGGCCTGCGCCCTTGCCGCCGAGAAGGTCTTTCATGGTGCCATCGCCTTCTGCGACACCCGCGCCGAACGCGTACACGTACTTGGTTTTAGCCATTGGGCTTTTCCTCCGCATAGGAAACGGAATTTCGATTTGGGATTTGGACCCGCATAAAATTACCTGAAATTGGAAATACGTGTCAAGGAATGAGGGGCTGCGTTATGCGATATGCAAATACGCGCGGAAGCGCGGATTGCGTTGACCCTTATGAACGGAAGGGGCATACTGTGTCCGGCGATGAACAAGACGATTTTTCATGTGGACCTCGATGCGTTCTTCGCTTCGATCGAACAGCGCGATAATCCCGCCCTGAAAGGAAAGCCCGTAATCGTGGGGGCGGCTCCGGGACATCGAGGCGTCGTTTCCACCTGTTCCTACGAGGCGCGCGCGTTCGGCCTGCATTCGGCCATGCCCATTTCCGAAGCGTATCGGCGATGTCCGCAGGGAATATACTTGCCGGTCCGGATGAAACGGTATTGCGAAGTATCCGCGACCATCATGGAAGTACTCAAGAATTTCACGCCGGATTTCGTGCAGGTTTCGGTGGACGAGGCTTTCCTCGACATGACGGGCACCGAAAAACTTTGGGGAAAACCCGAAGCGGCGGTCGCGACAATCAAGCGGAAAGTCGCCGAGGCCGAGAACCTGACGCTTTCCGTCGGAGTCGCATCGAATGCGTATGTCGCAAAAATCGCTTCCGGCCTGCGCAAACCCGACGGGAGCACTATCGTCGTCCCGGGCGATGAAGCGGCATTCATGCGCGCCTTGCCCCTTGCAAAACTCTGGGGCGCCGGCGAGAAGACTCAGGAAAAGCTGCGCGGCCTGGGCATCCGCAGTATCGCGGAATTGCAAGCGGTCGGCGCGTCGCTGCTCGGTTCGGCTTTCGGAAAAGCGTCGGGCCTGTTCCTTTCCGAAGCCGCATGGGGGCGCGATCCGGGCATGTTTTCACGCGATCCGGGCGCTCGCTCGCTCAGCGGGGAACGCACTTTCGAGTGCGATACGAGCGACAGGGAAAGTATCGAATCGGTGCTGCGTTTGCTCGCCGACGAACTCGCCGCCCGGCTATGGAAGGAAAGCGTCGAATCAAGAACCCTTGTCCTGAAACTGCGGTTCGGCGATTTTTCGACCATCACGCGGAGAAAAACCCGTCCCGTTCCGTATTCCGGATCGGACGATGCATGGACGGACGCGAGATCGCTCCTGGACGCGAACTGGGACGGCTCGACACCCATCCGCCTCGTGGGTCTTGGTTTCGCGGATCTGGGCGCAGGCCTTCCCGAACAGGGCGAACTTTTCGCGGACGGCTCGGAAAAGGCGCGCAACGCCGAAAGAGCGGTATTCGAGCTGGAGCGGAAAGGGAAGGGCAGGGTGCGCCGCGCGCGCTTTATCGATCCTTCGGCCGCACCCGATCCGGACTGAGCATCGGACTGCTTACCGGGCTGCTTACCAGGATACTGTCCAGCCGGCGGGTTGGGGCGACAGCGCGATTCCCTTCATGGAGCTTTCGAATTTGGCCGACTGGCCTTCGATCCAGGCCTTTGTGCCTTCTCCCCTGGCCGTGGATTCGGTTGGCGGCGAAGGAAGTCGAAGCGTCAGCTTCATGGAATAGGGGGCAAGCGCTTCGGCGGCGAGGGCTGCGGTTTCCGCGTCGAGTTCGCCCAGAGGCTCGCCGAACACGAAGCGGAGCGTTTTCTTTCCCGCGTTTTCCGAATACGAGGCGAGATTTCCGCGCGGATCGAGAAATTTCGTGAGCGAGGAGAGATCGTCAAAGGAAACGCGCGCTTTCACCACAAGGTCGGTTCCATCCTTCGAGTCGGACCAGGATTCGAGCTTGAGCCCCTTGTAGGCTGAAATGCCGCGTTCGAAATCGCTCCGGGAGACGGGGACCGGTAACAGAGTTTTATTCGCGTCCAGCTCGCCGAAAGCGACGAGTTCTTCGGACATGCGGTATTCGAGGTCGATCGCCCCCGAACCGGAGGCCGAAATTTTCACGTCGGCTTCGACCCCGAGACAGGACGAAAAAAGGAGGATGGGCGCGGCGAGGATCGCTGCGAAAAAGTACTTGCGGATATTCACCATGGCCTCCCTGGTCATTCGTAAGTTTCCGAGTGGATCTGGACTTCGAGCACATCGAGGTCGTAGTGATCCTCGACAAAGGTGACGGCGTTGCGCAGAACCTTTTCGCCGTAGTCGTGCGAATTGGACACCAGCGCGGCGCCGATCTGGGCGAAGCGAAGGGAGTCCTGCAGATCGACTTCCGCACAGGACAGGCGATAGCGGTGACGCAGCTTTTCCTTGACTGCGGAGACCGTACGGCGCTTGTCCTTGAGTGAGGAAGCCTCGCCCAGCTCCACAATGAGCAGCAACATTGATACCACCATGATACGCCCATAAATAGTAACACGCCGGCCCAAGCTTGACACCCCCTGGAGGCGCGATTATTGTCCTTTGACATGAAACGCCGTCTCATCACCTCAGCTCTTCCCTATGTGAACAATGTGCCGCATCTCGGCAACCTCATACAGGTCCTGTCCGCCGACGTCTTCGCCCGCTATTGTCGCTTGAGGGGTTATGACACCCTTTATGTCTGCGGCACCGATGAATACGGAACCGCCACCGAAACCCGCGCCCTGGAAGAAGGCATCAGCCCGCGCGAACTGTGCGACCGGTTTCACGCCATCCATCGCGACATCTATTCCTGGTTCGGAATCCAGTTCGACAAGTTCGGGCGTACTTCAACGACACGTCAGACCGAGATCACCCAATCCATCTTCCTCGACCTGGAAAAAAACGGTTACATCACCAGCGATACGATCGAACAGCTCTATTGCGACCACTGCGGGCGCTTTCTTGCCGACCGCTACGTACGGGGCATTTGCCCGCACTGCGGCTATGACGGCGCCCGCGGCGACCAGTGCGAATCCTGCGGAAAGCTCCTTGAGCCCACCGAGCTGAAATCGCCGAAGTGCTCCACCTGCGGCGCCGAGCCCCGGCCCCGTGCGACCACGCATCTTTACATCGACCTGCCCGCCATCAGGCCCAAGCTCGAAGAATGGATGAAGGAAGCATCGGTCCGCGGTTTCTGGGCGAACAACGCGATCCAGATGACACAGGCCTGGATCCGCGATGGCCTGAAACCCAGAGCCATCACCCGCGACCTGAAATGGGGCATTCCCGTGCCCAAGGCCGGTTTCGAGGACAAAGTCTTCTACGTCTGGTTCGACGCGCCGATCGGGTACATTTCGATCACCGCCTGCTTGGGCGACGAAAAGGGTTTCGACTGGAAGGACTGGTGGCAGAAGCCCGACGAGGTGGAACTCTACCAGTTCATCGGCAAGGACAATATTCCGTTTCACACGGTGATTTTCCCTTCCAGCCTCCTGGGTTCCGGAAGAAACTGGACCATGCTCCACCATATGTCCAGTTCCGAATACCTCAACTACGAATCGGGAAAATTCTCCAAGTCGAAGGGCGTGGGCGTGTTCGGAACCGACGCGATGGAATCGGGCATACCGGCCGATGTGTGGCGTTTCTACATCTTCTGGAACCGGCCCGAAAAGGCCGACTACACGTTTACATGGGCGGATTTCCGGGAAAAAGTGAACGGCGAACTCATCGGCAACCTCGGCAACCTCGTCAACCGCACTCTGACCTTTGTCACGCGGTATTTCGGCGGCGTTTTACCTTCGGGCAAGCCCGACGAGGCCTTCTGGGCGGAAGTCAGGCGCATCGAAGCTTCGATCGGCGAGAAGCTCGAGCGGGCCGAGTTGCGTGACGCCTTCCGCGCCGCCTTCGAGCTGGCGGACCTGGCCAACAAGCGTTTTCAGGACGGCGAGCCCTGGAAGACACGCACTACCGATCCCGAAGCCGCCGCGTCGCTCATCGGGGACCTCTGCCATGTGCTCCGCGATCTCGCGGTGATCGTGCACCCGTATATGCCTGCGTCGGCCGAAAAGCTCGCTTCCTTCTTCGGCGGCAAGATCGGCGAAGGAGCGTTCCGCTGGTCCGAAATGGGTTCGCCCGTGGGCCTTGCGCGTGTCGAAAGGTCCGAAGTGCTGTTCTCCAAACTCGAGGACACTTTCGTCGACGGTTTGCGCGAACGATATTCGGGCTCACAGAAAGAGCGCGCGGCGAGAGACGAAGCCGCCGCCATGCCTGCGGCCGAAAAATCCGCGCAATCCGCAATGGAGCCGGCTCAGCCGATCGGGGCGGCACAGGGTAAACAGCCGGTCCAGGCCAAGGAGCCCGAGCCTGTCGCCGCTCCGCATCCGGTGCTTTTTGCCGATCTGCCGGGTGAAGAAAGATTCGCGAAGCTTATCGACTTGCGTGTGGCCAGGATCGTCAGGATCGAACGGCACCCGAAGGCCGACAAGCTGTATATAGAAACTCTCGACGACGGGTCGGGGACCGAACGCGTCATAGTATCGGGCCTGGTTCCGTATTATCGCGAGGAAGAACTCCTCGGCCGCAACATTGTCCTCGTCAACAACCTGAAACCGGCGAAGCTGCGAGGCGTGGAAAGCAGGGGCATGCTGCTCGCCGCGTCGACCAGTGGACCTGAAGGCAAGGAATCCTGCGAAGTGCTTCAGGCTCCCGACGCCGCTCCCGGTACCAGGGTCATGCTCGAAGGTCAGGATCCCGGCGTGGAAGCGCTTGCCCAGATCGATGTCGACACTTTCTTTTCCGTGCCCATAGTCGCTCGTGGCGGCGCCGCCTTCGTCGGCAAGGCCCGACTTGGCGCCGCAGGCCGACCTTTTGTCCTCGACAAGGTGCGTGACGGCGAAGTGGGATGAAGTTTTTCTTTCACGATGCGGAGGCCGCGCCGAAGTCGGTCGCGCCGAAGTCGGTCGCACGGGAAGCGGCGTATGGGTTTTCGCTGTCGCCACTTTCTCCGGACGACCCCGATATGGCCGAAGGATTCCTGCAGTCGGCGTTCTGGGCGGAATTCAAGGCGGCGACAGGATGGAAGCCACAGCGTTTCCGCATCGAATCGCCGGACTCGAACTATCGTTGCGACCTGCTGGTCCTCGAACGGCGCTTGCGGGCGGGGTTCGGCTTCGCCTATGTACCGCACGGGCCCGAACACTTTCCCGAACTCTGCGCGGAAAGCGTGGATCGCGATTCCTTCCTGGAAGCCCTGGCTAAAGCCCTTCGACCGCATTGTTCGTCCCGCTGCCTTTTTATCCGTTTCGACCTCCCTCAGTACGTAAAGGCGGAGCACAGACCGGGCTATCTGAAACGGGGCACCGCGGTTCAGCCTCCCGATACGGTCCTTCTGGACCTCGGGTCCGAAGAGGCGGAAATCCTGGCCGCGATGAAGCCGAAATGGCGCTATAACATACGGCTCGCGGAAAAAAAAGGCGTGACGGTCAGCGAAGAAGGTCCGGAATCGCTGCAGGTTTTCTACAACCTGTATCTGGCGACCGCGGAGCGCGACCGCATCGCGGTGCATCCTTACTCTTACTATTCCAGACTTTTTTCGCTTCCGCCTTCGCATGACGCGAAACCGGGGGTCTGGGTCGCACGCTACGAAGGCGAAGCGCTTGCGGCCATTGTAACCCTGTTCAGGCGAACGAGGGCGGTTTATCTCTATGGAGCCTCATCCGACGAGCACAGGAACCTCATGCCCGCCTATGCGCTGCAATGGGAAGCCATCCGAGCCGCGAAGGCGTCGGGCTGCACGGAGTATGATTTTTTCGGCATCCCCCCCGACGACGATCCGGCGCATCCGATGGCTGGTTTGTATCGCTTCAAGACGGGTTTCGG
>Ga0209340_1002629_pt1 | contig 10183 bp, 7 predicted proteins | sample EPASupsiteSAE323_FD_187266 | JGI IMG/M metagenome (GOLD analysis project Ga0209340, IMG submission 187266) | Bioremediated contaminated groundwater from EPA Superfund site, New Mexico - Sample SAE3-23 (SPAdes) (version 2) | ecosystem: Environmental > Aquatic > Deep subsurface > Groundwater >...
TTCCCTGAATCCTGCCTGAGAAATTTTTACAAATTTGGCTTTTTGTCTTAATTCTTCAAGATTTCCTGCGCCTACATAGCCCATACCTGATCTTAAGCCGCCTAAAAGCTGGTGAATATTAGAAGACAAAGTGCCTCTATATGGAACTTTCCCTTCTATGCCTTCAGGAACAAGTTTAACTTCGCTTTCTGTTTCACTCTGGAAATACCTGTCACTGCTTCCTTGCTTCATAGCACCTATAGAGCCCATTCCTCGATACATTTTATAGCTTCTTCCTTGATAAAGTATAGTTTCTCCGGGGCTTTCTTCTGTTCCTGCAAAGAGATTACCTATCATAACAGCCTTTGCTCCTACCGCAAGAGCTTTTATCATATCACCGGAAAATTTAATTCCGCCGTCGGCAATAACAGGAATATCGTATTTATTTGCGATTTTGCAGCAGTCAATAATTGCGGTAATTTGAGGAACTCCGACTCCCGCCACAATTCTTGTTGTACAGATAGAACCCGGACCAATTCCGACTTTTATGGCATCTGCACCTGCTTTAATTAAAGCCTCGGCGGCTTCCGAGGTTGCGATATTTCCTGCGATAAGTTGAATATCGGGAAACATTTTTTTTATTTCCATAACAGCTTCAATGACTTTTATGGAATGTCCGTGGGCTGTGTCTATGCTTATTACATCAACTCCTGCATTAATTAAAGCTTGAAGTCTTTCATCTCTATCGTCAGAAACTCCTATCGCCGCGCCTACTCTAAGCCTTCCGAAGGCGTCTTTGCAGGAATTAGGAAACTTTATGGATTTTTCAATATCTTTTATCGTAATTAAGCCTTGAATTTCAAAGTTTTCATTTACTACAGGAAGTTTCTCGATGCGGTTTTTGTGAAGTAATTTCTTTGCGTCATCAAGATTTATGCCTAAAGGCGCTGTTATAAGGTTTTCTTTTGTCATTACATCTTCGATTCGCTGGTTTAAGTTTGTCTCAAATCTTAAATCACGATTAGTTAAAATTCCCATCAGTTTGCCGTTTTTCGTGATAGGAAGTCCTGAAATATCGTATCTTTTCATTACTTCAAGCGCCTGAAATATCTTTAACTCGGGCTCCATTGTAATCGGGTCTACTATCATTCCGCTTTCGGACTTTTTTACTCTTTCAACTTCAACAGCCTGTTCCTTGCAGGTCATGTTTTTGTGAATAATACCGATTCCGCCTTCTCTTGCAATGCCTATAGCAAGTTTTGACTCGGTTACTGTATCCATAGCGGCACTTAAGACAGGGATTTTTAAGTCAATAGTTCTTGTCAGTTTTGTGGAAACATCTGTATCTTTTGGCAAAACCGCCGAGTCTTGAGGTATAAGCAAAATATCATCAAAAGTTAAAGCTTCTTTGATATTTATTCCGGTTGTTATTTCCTGCATTTTAATCTCCTTTATAAGCAAAAACCCCCGTAATGCAGGGGGTTTTAATTCACAATTTGTCCTTTTGTTTTGTTTGTTCTGAATAATGCACCATAAATTGTTTCAAATCGTTTTTCTTTCCTCGATTTCAGCAATTCATCAATGTTCTTTGTTTTTTTTATCATTTGATTATCATTCATGATTATTATTTATATTTCCTAAAATAATATCTTAGAAAAACAATTGCTGTCAAACTGTTTATTTTTTTGTTCGGGCAATCGTTTACAGAATATCTATTTGTTATTATTATTGTTTAATTTTTATTTATTAAGTAATTTTGTAACTTTTAAAATTAAGTCTTTTGCTTCTGTATTATCGGGATTAAGGTCGAGAATTTTTTTTAAGGATTTAAGAGCATTTGAATATTCTTGCCTGTTAATATAAACCCGGCTAAGTTTAAAATAATCTTCGATTTCATAATGATGTGTATTTAGTTCCTGGATTACGTTCCATACCGCCTCTTGAGCGTCTTTATGCTCGGGATCAAGATATAAAGTATTTCTCAGGCTGTCTAAAGCAAGATCATATTCTTCTTGTTCCATATATACATTTCCCAGAGTAAAATGACTTTCTGAGTCTTCAGGGTTTTCTGCCAGAGTTGTTTTAAGCGATTCGATCGCTAAATCATATTGACCGGACTCTAAATATTTTTGTCCCATTTCTTTATTTTTACTTATTGCTTCATTTAACAATTCTTTAATTTTTTTGTCATGCGGATATATAGAGATTGCTTTTTCCAGATAATTTATTGATTGAGTAAATTCATTTTTGGAAAAATGAGATAAGCCTTTGTTAAACAGTTCATGAGCTTTATCTATCTGTTTTGAAGCAATATCAATCGCTTTAATGGATAAAGGATGGTCTTTTATTAATGACAATGTCTTTTTGAAGTCTATTATTGCGGCTTCGTATTCTTTATTTTCAAAAAGTTTTTTAGCTGAATTGAAAAAATTTTCAGCTTCAATTTTTGTGTCAGGGTTTTCTTCAGTTAAAGACACAGGGGCTTCTTTGTTTAAAATTTTAGCTTTAGCCGATTTTTTTGTGTTAATTTCTTCTATCGCAGCTAGAGCTTCTTCGTGATCAGGGTTAATTTTTAATACTTTTTCAAAGTTGTCTTTAGCCAGCAGGGAGTCATGTTGTTTTAAATACACGTTTCCGAGAAGAAAATAGGCTTCTTCATCCTGTCTATTATAGTTAATTGAGTTAATCAAGAAGTCTTCTGCCAGCTCATATTTTTCAGTTACATAATAAGCGTAAGCTAGATTGTAGTTATAAGTTGAGTTTCGGGGCTCCAGTTTAACTGCTTGTTTAAAATAGAAAATTGCGTCTTTATAATTTTTTAAAGAAAAATAGGCAGCCCCCGCATTTTCAAAGTTTTCAGGGTCTGTAGAGTTGACCATAATTGCTTTTTTGCAAGCTTTAGCGGCTTTAAGAAATTCACCTTTGTTGAAAAAGGCTATGCCCAAGTTCAGATAGAGTTCAGAATCTCTGGAGTTTAGCGCGATTCCTTTATTAAAACTTTCTATGGCTAAGTCATATTTTTCGGTTTTTATATAAGCCAGCCCGAGGTTGTAATGATAGTCAAAAATTGACTCGTTTATTTCAATAGCTTTTTTGAAATTCTCAATTGAAAGGTCGTATTGACCTTCCTCGTATTCTATGATGCCTTTATTATAGTAAGCTTCAGACGGGTTATCAGTTTGCATATATGACACTTTTTTTAAATCAACACTATATTTGATTATATTACATTGATATATAAAAAAATAGTGGGAATAACTTTATATCAAACAAAATATAAAATAAAACATAATACCTGACAAAAATTTTAAAATTGACTGATAATTTATAAACATTTTTATAAAACCTACACTAAAATTTATGGGTTAAGACAAACCCTATTTGACTAAACTTGTTCCTTTACCGATTTATGCTTTTAATGTAATATCTATTATTTTCTTGTTGCAGATTAATGTTTATTTCAAAAACTTGGGACAGATTTTTTGAAGTAACTATATTTTCCTTTTTCCCTTGTTTGAAAATAGTTTTATTGTACATTAGTGCAACATGGGTAATTTCTGGAAAAATCTCTTCAATATGGTGAGTAACCAATATAATAGAAGCTTTTATTGAGAGTTTTTGTAAAAATTTTATAAAATTGTTTTGAGCTTTTATATCAAGACCAACAGTTGGTTCATCAAGTATAAATGCTTTTGGGTTGTGAACTAATGCTCTTCCAATAATACAGCGTCTTAATTGTCCTGTACTCATTTGATAAACTTTTTTATCTTTAATTTCCAAAATTTCAAGAAACTCTAAAACCTCTAAAGCCTTTTCATGTTGTTCTTTTGTAAAGTCCTGGTCTTTAAAAACTCCAATTGAACTATAATATCCGCTAAGAATTGTTTGATAAGCAGTTAAAAACTTTCCATTGATTTCAAAGCAATTATGCAAGTCACTTGTAATAATTCCAAGGTTGTTTTTAAGTTCAAAGACATTCCATATATCTTTTCCATATATCTTTTTCTTGAAGGGATATTTTGTATTTGGATATAAGTCATTTGAGATAAGTTTTATTAAGCTGGATTTTCCACTGCCATTTGCCCCTAAAATAACCCAGTGTTCATTTGTATCTATTTTAAGATTAATATTTTCTAATACAGGTGCAGGCGATGTTTCATAGCTTACATAGATATTTTCAAAATCGATTATATTTTCAGAAGATTTTTTGTGTTTTATCAAATTAATAACCTTGTTTTAATTAAGCATAATATTATTATTTTAGCAGCATTAAAAGTTCTTTAGGTTGGTTTAAATTCACTATTATAATAAACAAAGCTCGACATATTGTCGAGCTTTTATGAAAGATAAAAATTAAATTTATATACACGCCTGGAGGGATTCGAACCCCCGACCTTCCGGTTCGTAGCCGAACGCTCTATCCAGCTGAGCCACAGGCGCTTATTATTTAATTTTTTGTTTTTGGAGCGTTTAGTTTGTAACGAAAAATCTATAAAACTTTGCCCCTGCAAGTTAATTTTTTCTTAAAATAAATATAGCATAAACATTTAAGTGCAAGCAGAATAAAGAAAATCTTTTGAGTCTTAATGAGTATACTTGAATCTTATTAAGAACAAATTAGTTAAATTGTTGTGCTATTTCCATAATTCAAATTATAATAAAAAGAGAAAGTTGTAATGAGGGTATATGTGTTAACTTAATGTTTAATAATTTTTCTAAATCGATTTTTATCAGAATATTATTTCCTGTTTTTGCGGCATTATTAATAGGTGTTGTCTGTATATTAACAGGTAGTTATATTATAGAAAAAGAATCTTTAAATAAGTTAAAATATTTGAGTGAAAATCAGGCTCATGGTCTTGAAAATTATATTGAAACACTTGAAAAAACAGCAGATGATTTGTCTTATATTATTTCTAATACGGCAGATATAAAAAAAACTAAAGGCGATTCTTTTTATAATGTTGATTCTGTTGAACAATTAGAATCTGTTATAAAAAAATATTCTAATCGATATAATGATATTATCGGTATATCTTTTTATTTATTCCCGGAATATAGCTTTGATAAGAAACAAAATACTTATTTTTATGCTAAATCTTCACTTAAAGGTGTTTTAGAAAAGCAAAAAGTTGAAAAAAATGAAGAAATTTATTTGAAAAATATTTGTATTAATTTTCAAAATGATTATAAAGGGCTTTGGAATGAGCCGTTTGTTGATAAATTTTCAGGTCTTTATGCTATTTCTTATGAAAAGCCAATAATTTTAAATAATAAAATAATCGGTATTTCAAAAGTAAATATTTCTTTGAATGAAATTGTAAAATTTTTAGCAGATATAAAAACATATAATGAAGGACATGCGTTTTTATTAGACAAAAAATATCATGTTATTACTTGTTCAACTCATAAAACAACAAACATTATTGAAAATAACAATAAATTGCTTTTAAATCTTGTTCCTGATGCGATAGAAAAAGAAAATAACGAAATAATAAGCTATAAAAATCAGAATATTAAAATGATTGCAAGTTTTAATCACTTAGAAGACGGTTTTATTTATGTTGTAAACGCCCCTAAAAATGAAGTGTTTGAACAAAAATATCATTTGCAGCGGATGATAATCGGAATAATATTTATGGGGCTTTTTGCCGTTATTTTAATTCTACTTAATATTTAAGCAAAAGAATTTTGGGAGTAATCTTAGTGGGTAAAAAAAATCATAAAATAACAGTAATAACAATATTTTCTTCTATAATTATAATATTATTGGTTGGTCTCACAAGTATTATTACCAGTATGTATGTAATAAATAAAGAAGCCAGCGCTAATTTGCTGCTTCTGGTGCAAAATAAAGAGTTTATACTTGAAGATTCATTTAAGCAGATAGAAACTGCAACTGATGATCTTGCAAATTATGCAGAAATCTCTTTTTCTCCTAAAGAATTCAAGAAATACAGAATTAATTATCTAAAAAACTATACACAGTCAATGGTTCCTATTGTTAAAAATTTTATGCTTCATACTGATAAAGCGATGGGGTGTTATTTTAATTTTGATCCTACTATTGTAAAAAGCAATGAAACCTATGAGGCTTGGGTTTATAATAAAAATGAAAACGGTAAAGATGTTGAAATAGCAATGACTGCGCCTGTCTCAAGCTATTATCCTGTTGATAAGCCTGAGTTGCAATGGTATTATAAGCCTAAAAATACAGGAAAACCATTGTGGACTAATGTTTATTCTGATATAGATCTTTCTGTTCCAATGATTTCATATATAAGACCGATTTATGTTGAAAAGAAATTTATCGGTACAGCCGGAATGGATATGTCTATTAAAAAACTCGGGAACATTATTAATGATTTAAAAGTATATGATACAGGTTATGCGTTTTTATTAGATAAAGATTTGAATTTTATTGTTCATAAAGAATATAAGCTTAATGATAAACTCGAAAAAATTAATAAAGAATTGTTTAAAAGTTTGAAAAGTAGTTGTATAAAGAATACAACCGGAATTATAAATTATAAACATCAAGGTGTTGATAAAGTTGCCTGTTATAAAAAACTGAATAATGAATGGATTTTTGTTATTGCAGTTCCTAAAGCTGAAATATTAAGACAAAAATTTAATTTAGAGGTGTTAATGGTAGGTATTACCTTGCTTAGCACGATTCTTGCTATTTTGATTATGATTAATAAGGAGTAATATAAAAAATTATTATGGATAAAGCTTTAAAAATAAAGAAAAAAACAATAACATTTATAATTTTACCGATAATGCTTTTATTTATGTATTATCTGTTTAACGGCTCTGTGTGGCATAGTAATGCATATATTCATATAATTTTAGAAATAATAGCAACCTTTGTAGCTTTATTTGTAGGTGTTTTAGCGCTTGTTCATTATTATAACAATAAAATAACCAGCAGTTTGATTATAGGATGCGGGTATTTAAGTGCTGCTGTGTTGAATATTTTTAATGCGGCAATTTCATCGTCATTATTTAATTATATATTTGTGTCGGATCAATCAACATTTGTTTTTTGGAGTGAATTTATTTCCCGTTTATTTCTTTCAATATTTTTATGTATAAGTTTATCTTTGAGAGAAAGAGAAAAAAAATTCGGTAAAACCTACTGGATAAAAGATAATGTTGTATATGCGGCAACTTTAATTTCAGTTACATTTTTTATTCAGTTATTAACTATTGTAGTATTGCCTCCTATAGGTTTTATTAAAGTTCTTTCATTTGTTCCAGACATATTATTTATTTATACACTTGCAGGGTATTTTGAAAAAGGTGAGTGGAAGGATAACGACTTTGAGTACTGGTTAATTTTGTCATTGATTATTTCAGTCGGACAAATTTTATATGACTCTTTTTCTTTTAAGTTATTCGACACTATGTATGTCGTGTCACATTTATTGGATATAGTCAGCTACAGTTTTGTTCTAATCGGGGCGCTTATCAGTGTATATAATACTTTTAAGCAGGAAAAATATAATGAAAATCGAATTAGTATGATTTTGAATAACATGCAGGATAGTGTAATAACACTTAATCAGGACTGTATTATAGAATCTTGTAATCCTGCAACAGAAAAAATATTCGGTTATTCAACCTCGGAGCTTATTAATCAAAGGTTCGGCAAAAAATTGACTAATTTTATTTGTCCTGTGTATAAAGAAGGTACTTTTTGGAAAGATGAATGTTTTTTAAGGCAAGCTTTTAACAATAAAGAAGTTATGGGCAAAAAGAAAAACGGAACTGTTTTTCCAATGGAAATAGAAGTAAACAGGATAAATTTTGAGAATAAATTTGTATTTTTGCTTGTTATACGAGATATTACCCAGCGTAAAGAAATTGAACGTATGAAAAATGAATTTATTTCGGTTGTTAGTCATGAACTAAGAACCCCTCTTACTTCAATAAGAGGTGCTCTGGGGCTTATTGTGAGCAATTCTCTCGGAGAAGTTCCTCCTAAAATTAAAGAATTGGCGGATATTGCGCATAATAACAGTTTGCGGCTTAGCACTTTGATTAATGACATTCTTGATATTGAAAAAATTGAAGCCGGTAAAATGGACTTTAATATTGAGCTTTTTGATGTGATGAAAGTTATAGAACAGGCTATAGAAACAAATAAGCCTTATGCTTATCAGTTTAATGTTGAACTGGTTATTGAAAATGCTTTGTCGGGAGCTAAAATTAAGGCAGATAAAGACAGATTAATGCAGGTTCTTGCTAATCTGCTTTCAAATGCTTCAAAATTTTCTCCGGTTGGAGGCGTTGTAGGAGTTTCTGTTGTCAGAAACAATAAAAACATTCGTATTTCTGTTAAAGACAGTGGTCCCGGTATTCCTGAAGAGTTTCAAGATTCTATTTTTAAGAAATTTGCTCAGTTTGATTCTTCAGACAGAAGATCAAAAGGCGGTACAGGTTTAGGGTTAAGTATTTGTAAGGCAATAGTTGAAAAAATGGGTGGAAGTATAGGATTTGAAACTAAAGCTAATGAAGGGGCGAATTTTTATTTTGATTTTCCCGAGCATATAGAAATTAAACCGTATCTTTCAACAAAAAATAATTCAAGTCGACCAAAAATTTTAATTTGTGAAGATGATAAAGATATAGCGTCATTGATTAATTTATTGTTTGAACAAAGCGGATATTCTTCTGATATTGCTTATAATGCGGAACAAACCAAGCAATTGTTGGCGGAAAATACTTATGATGCAATAACAATGGATTTGATTTTGCCTGACAAAGACGGAATTATGCTTATAAAAGAAATAAGAGAAGATGAAAATACAAAAAATATTCCGATTATAGTTGTTTCAATTAAAGCTGATGAAAGCAACAAAGAATTTAATGGAGATTTGGCTGTTATAGATTGGATTAATAAGCCAATTGACCATGACAGACTTTTAGAGGCTTTGAAAAGGGCTGTTTCTTCCATTGTAAATAAGCCTCGAATTTTGCATATTGAAGATGATGAAGATGTTTTAATGATAGTTTCTTCAATTTTAAAAGAAACTGCATTTATATCACAGGCTTTAACTTTTGAAGAAGCCCGCCAAAAGCTTCTGCATGAGGTTTTTGATATTATTATGCTTGATATAGAATTGCCTGACGGCAATGGTTTAGAGTTATTGCCTTTAATAAATAAAGAAAAAGATTTATTGACCATAATTTTTTCTGCGCATGATGTCAGTGAAGAAATATCAAAAAATGTCGATGCTGTTTTATTAAAATCCAAAACTTCAAATCAAAAACTTTTAGACACAATAAAACTGCTTATTGAAGAGAAAAAAGTTTTTAGTTAAAAATTATTATTGATTTTAAAAATCATATTAAATTTATTAAATCGATTTAATAAAAGCCTTAAGGTTATATTGACAGTTTTGTCAAAGACGTTTATAGAGGTTGAATTAAAGTATTCTTTGTCGGCAAAGTCAATTTTAATATCAAAAAGAGTTTTGATTTTATCTAAAACATCAAGATAAAAGCAACCGTCAATACCGGATTTTTCTATTATTGAAGAGTTTTTGAGAAACAATATTGTTATATCGTCATTACTGCAGCTCATTTCGATATTATCTGCTTCTTTTTTTAATGCAAGATCTATTAATTCTTTTAAAAATAAAGAGAGGTCATCATTTTCAAATTCTTTTGCAATATTTATGACAGGTTCTTCTTTTCGATAAACAGCGATATAGTTTATCATCAGTAAAAAACTGGGATCAATTTTTTTGCTTTTTTCGTGTATTAAAATCCCTTTAAGATTATATAAATCGAAATCAACATAATCTTTTCCTACCAGCTGATTATGAAAAACGCGAATAAACTTATCTTCCACGATTTAACCTTTTATTATCTGTTAAAAAATATTGTTTTAAATTCATCTTTGAGGGCATCAGTATTTTTATAATAGACAATTTCAACGAATTTATACAAAAAAGCGTTGTTAAAAGAGGTTTTTCCTTCGAGGTAAAGAATATTAATTGCCTGATGAAACGCAATTGCTTTTTTGTAAGGTCTGTCTGAAATTAAAGCGTCATAAACATCTATTATAGAAAGAATCTGGTCAAAGACAGAAAGTTGATCTTCAGTGAGTTTTCTTGGATAACCGGAACCGTTGACTTTTTCATGATGATTATAAGCCATTTCTGCGACTAATTCAGGTACATCCATTTGTTTT
>Ga0209340_1002630_pt1 | contig 10183 bp, 5 predicted proteins | sample EPASupsiteSAE323_FD_187266 | JGI IMG/M metagenome (GOLD analysis project Ga0209340, IMG submission 187266) | Bioremediated contaminated groundwater from EPA Superfund site, New Mexico - Sample SAE3-23 (SPAdes) (version 2) | ecosystem: Environmental > Aquatic > Deep subsurface > Groundwater >...
ATGACCGCGGCCAACGATTCTATTTTCAAATACCACTACCGCTCCAATCGGAACGTCATCGCTTTGAACGCACAATCCAGCTTCAAAAATGGCTTCCTCCATAAACTTCGAATGTTTCGAAATCTCATCCGAATCAAGAGTTTTTATATCGACGGACTCCATAAATTTACCTCGCACATTTTTTGGTTTAATAACTCTTTGCGATAATATAGCATAATTTTAAAATTTTAAACAGCCGCAACGTACTTTTTTTTGACATTTTTAACCAGATAATGTATAATTTATTTATGAAATTAAAACTTTGCAATAAAATAACTTTTTTAATAATACTTTTTTACATGACCCTGGCTTCGTTTTCGTATGCTCACGCCTGGTCGGCATATACGCATGCCGCGATAACGGCGGAGGCCTTTTCGAAATACTCTTTTTTAATGCCCGGAGCCGTTTTCAGCTCATCTTTACCCGATGTGACCACTAATTTTATAAGCCCGGCCTCTAAAGACGAGCTCTATTTAGTGTTCCACGGCGAAAAATTCCGTCAGGCAGCATGCTCGCTGTTAAATAAGCTCGACAAAAATAAAGACGGCGAAACATTTCGCGCCATTTACGGCTATCTTTCCCATGTGACGGCCGACGAAGTAGCGCATGCTGAAACGGGTTACCCAAATCTCAAACATACCTTTAACGTAAAAAAAGAATTAGATCATTACGTGGCTTACCTTTTCATGGATATGCTCTGCTACTACGAATATTTTGGCGGCCCGGCGCCGTCTTTCGGAAAATTCGTTCCGGACGTCGATGCGCGCATGGCAAAATTGACGCTCGACGAGTATAATTCTATTTTTTCCACTTCGGTTCAATTCGACGAAATAAATTTTTTAAAAAAAGAAACTCTTTTTAAAGCTGGAATTGCAATTCAAAAAGCTATTTTCGATATAATAATAAACGGCGACCCGGAACTTTTTGAACAGATACGTTCTTTTTATTCCGATTACGCCATAGGCGTCGCAGGAGCCGGCGGACTATTCGAAGCGATAAACGAACTGGAGTCTAAAATCAGCGCCGGCGAATATTTCTCAATTTCCACAAATTCTGTCTCCGCCTTTTTAAATAAAGAAAAAAACGACATAACCTATATAGGCATGCAAATCACTTCAAAACTGGCTCAAGATTCGGAGTTTATAAGAACCGGCTCCCTTAGTTCGGGCGCAATCGAAAAATTGGTCAATTCTTTCTTCGAGTCAAAATCCGAGTCTTCAAAATCGATGGGCAAATTCCTTTCGGCTTTATTATTAAAAAAAGGCATGCTTTACGAAGAAATAATAGCTTACGTGGACGGCCAACCAGAAAATAAAAACAGCGAATCGTATTTAAAATATAAAACGGCTTTTAAAAATCTCAAACAGTCAAGATGGTATTCTTTCATTCCAGGTTCGCGCGCAGCCGAAACTCGCCGGTATTATGACGCATTCAAGCGCTACAGGCTCGAAGAGCTTGAATCGGAATTAGAGGCCATTCCATGCATCGGCGCGGCGGAAAAAAAAGTAGTTATCGCAGCCGAAACTCAGCGTCTCGACGCCTGCGGCAAACTTTATTCGCAGCAGTCATTAAATCCGCTAACACGCGCTAAAAACAGGGCTGAAAACGACGCCGCTTTCATGAGCGCAAATTTCATAACAGGCTACATAAAATCGGCCGCAAAATTTAAAGCCGCTAACGACCGGGCTTCGTTAAAAAAACTCGCGGCCTGCGCCGAAAAATTCAACGAAAAAATGACAAAAATCGAATCGGCCGCAAAAAAAATCAGCGCGGCTGATTACATTTTTTCTCCCCTTCAATGCGCATACAAAAAATCTTTCGCGCAGCTTAGCCCGAAAAACAAGATCGCAGCAGCAGAAGCCATAAAAATATCATGCGACGCTTCCGGCCTTGATACGTCATCCGCAATCGACAGCCTTTCTTCGGAAGCCGAAAACAACGGCGTGATAAACGCGGCTGAACCTAAAAATCTTTCCGAATCTTACGAACTCATGAAAACAGCCTACGAAGATTACACTAATTATCTTGAAAAATTAAAAGACTACCCGGCAATGACCGATAACGAAAAAAAGATTTTAGACGCCAAACAAAAATTATATCTTTTCTATTCCGAAATTTATAAAAGCTTTGGTTCGGATTCAAAATCAAGCAAAAACAATTGAAAACAGTGAATTTAACCTACGTTAAGCGCCCGTTTTTCTTTTAAAAAGCCTTTACAAAAATAAAAAGAGGTAAAATATGGAGCAAAAGAAATCGCCTTTTATTATGATTAACGTTACATGCCCAATTTGCGGAAACGCCTTTCAGTCTTATAAACTGAAAGTCGGATTATATGCAGTAACCGAAAAAGAAAGTGATCAACATCCCAAATTTTATAAATGGACAGATCAGGAATTCAACGCCTTAAATCCGACTTATTATTCGATCTGGCGCTGCCCTCAATGCTTTTTTTCCGACTTCAGCGAAAATTACGAAAAAAGGCCCGATTCTAAAATGCTAGCCATGAAAAAAATATATAAGCCTGCCGAAGTTTTAAAAATGCCGTTCATATCGGAAATTACGCGCTATACAGACACCGGCATCCCTTCTTTCGAAACCGCCATGAACCTTCATTTAACGGCAGCCTATATCAACGAAATACCATCGAGAATAGAAGATAAAAGTTATTTCAAACTCGCAAGGCTCTATTTAAGAATAGCCTGGCTTTATCGCGAAAAATTCGGCGGCAATGAAGACGTTTACGAATCGCCAAAACTAAAACAGGCGCTTAAAGCTATCGACGAAGTAGACGCTAATTGTTCACGTCTCGAAGCGAGCGCCGGAAAGCTCGTCAATAACATAAAAAACAGGCTTTCTGAAATTTATTCGGGCGACATCCCGCTTAATAATCCCTATTACGCCAACCTCGGCCCATTTTTATCCACCATGAAAAATTTCAATTTATATCTCGGAAAAATAAAGACAACCGCGGTTCTCGACCAGCAGGGCAAATTAAATAAAGACGCGGTATCGGAAGGCCAGCAGCCTTATTATAATTTTGCTTCATATCTCGATTTTTTAATGAATTTGATGCCTAATTGGCCGGCCATTCCGTTAAATGAAAAAGCTGCGCTGGCGCTGGCTGTTAAAAATTACACGCTTTCTTATACCAACGAAGACATATTCGACACGCCAGAAAAACGTTTAAACGCGGTAGATCTCATAGAAGATCTTTACATCCGCTTAGACGATTACGACAGCGCCTTAAACTACGTCACCGAAATATATCGAAGCGGAACCAAAGACCGCCAGAACCTTTATAACAAAATGAATTCAAAAAAAGCCGACGGCACTTATCCGAGCCAACTGGAAAAAGACCGCATTGAGTCTCAGATCGCCAGAATAAATTCTACACTGTCGCGCGCTTCCGACAAGAAAAAAGACCTCGAAGAAAAAAGGCTCAATGCCGCTCTTCAAAAACTAACCGAAATAGTGAATATCAACCCCAAAATAACCGAAATAGAGCTTTTGTCGAAGCTGCTTGAAATCAATATACCCGAACCGGTTTACGCAACTTTAAAGGAGCGCAGCATGCTGCCTGCATTTGGAAACGACAAAGACCGTGAAATGAAAGACGCCGCAGCCGAAAACTCGGCGGAAAATAACGACAACGGAGAAATAGCATAAAAAGGTTTTTTAACTCAATCGATATTAAATCCCGAATCGCGATAAAACGCGCTCATGCTATCAATTAAATCGGCGCATTTATCGCGGACTGAATTTTTTGCGTTTTCTTCCAGGTCTATAGCTATATTATAAACCGGGTCTATAAAAAGAGTCCCCGATATTCCCCTGAGCTTATGCGCCAGATTGGCGAGCTCAGAAAAATTATTGTTTTCAAAAGCTTTTCGAATAGAATTAAAGCCGGGCTTAACGCTTAACGCATAATCATAAAATATTTTTTGCACTTCGCGGCGGCTTAAAAGCGGCCTGTTTTTTTCATAAAAAACAGCCATACAGTTTGCCAGCGGTTTGGTTATTTCACTCATTTCAAGTTCCAGAGCCGACGGCGACAAATGCTGCGTAATTTTCTTGAAAAATATATCAAAATCAAGCGGTTTGGTAATATAATCGTCCATTCCGGCATCCAGGCATTTTTTACGAGCTCCACTCATAGCATCAGCCGTCATGGCTATTATTGGCACTCTGAGCATGCCCTCCTCGCGCTCGCGGATAATTCTGCTGCACTCATATCCATCCATTTCCGGCATCTGGCAATCCATAAGTATTAATGAATATTCGTTATTTGCATACATTTTCAACGCTTCCGCACCGCTTGCGGCCACGTCGCATTCCATTCCGCTATTTTTCAGGATGTTATCGATCAATTTGCGATTGGTGGGATTGTCGTCCACCGCTAAAACTTTAACGCTCGAAGAGTCGAAATAAGGCGCGCTGTTTTCCGCCGCCGACTCATCGGCGAATATGACGCCGCAACCATCCGGACGAATCAATGACACGACGCCTTTAAGCAATTCGTTTATTCGCAGCGGCTTATATATAAATTTAACTTTATCGACCGCCTGCGCCATTCTTTCGGATTCGCTCCGATGGGAAAAATCGACTAAAAATATCGCGCCGGGACCCCGATATGACAATTCGGAGTAAAGCTTTATTTCACTATAATCCGCTATTATAACCGGAGCATCGGCGCCAAAACCGGATATCGAATCGCGAACGGCGGAGGCAATGCCTTCAGAAATCACCGGAACGTTTCCATAAAATTTAAGAAAGGACGCGATCGAATCACGCGTATGGCTATCGGATATAGCTATAACTGCTTTTACGTTTTTTAAAATTTCAGAAAGCTCGTCGAAGTTATCGGGGCGTTGCTTTACGAGCTTGAATTTAACGGAGAAGCTAAAAGTCGAACCTTTCTGAAATTCGCTTTCAACTTTGATGTCGCCGCCCATCATTCTCACGATTTGCCTTGAAATCGATAGGCCAAGACCGCTGCCGCCATACTTTCTGAAAGTCGAGCTGTCTGCCTGTACAAACGGAACAAAAAGCCTGCCTATATTTTGCTTAAGAATTCCTATGCCGGTATCGCGCACGCTGAACGTGACATCAATATAACCATCGGAAGCCTGCGACGAATTAAGGCCGATTATTACCGAACCTTTTTCAGTGAATTTAATGGCGTTGCCTATAAGATTATTTAAAACCTGCGTCAGCCTGGCTGGATCTCCGAGCGTTTCTTCGGCTATGCCTGCATCGATGGATAAGCCAAGCTCAATATTCTTCTGAGCGGCACGCGCCGCAAATAGCATGGCTGCGTTTTCTACCGTTTTTCTTATCGAAAAAAACGTCTCTTCTATCGAAAATTTTCCGGCCTCGATCTTAGAAATATCGAGGATATCGTTTATGAGGCTTAGTAATATTTTCGAAGCGCCTTTCGCCTCGCGAACATAATCAAGCTGTTCGCGCTTTAAATCGGAACGTTCCAAAAGTTCGAGAAAACCCGTTATGCCGTTTATCGGAGTCCTTATTTCGTGAGACATGCTGGCGATAAATTTGTCCTTTGTTTCATTCGCCGATTCGGCGGCGGCCTTTGCTTTATAAATCGCATCCTCGGCCTTCTTACGATCGGTTATATCATGGAAGGTCAGCAAATATCCGATTATCGAGCCGTCGTCATCCGAAATCAAAGAAACAAAAAGTTCGGCCCACATGCCGTCTTCAAACAAAGACGCCGTTTCCAGGCGATGTTCGCCGGCCGATAAAAGAGCGTTTTTCACATCCGGCCATTTTATAAGTATATCGCAAATTCTTTTTTTCATTTCAGGCTGATTTTGCTTTGGAAACCACTTCAAAACGGCCGAATTATAATCGATAATCTTCTCCTCGCCGTCGAGGGTTATCACTCCGTCCGACATAGTTTCGATAATTTTTTCGCGTACGATCGGAACGACATTCAAAAAATCAAGCCTGAAAATAGCATATGAAAGTATGATACCGCTAAATAGAAGCGATACCGGCGTAAGATCGAGACCAGGAACGGGGCTGAGCCCGAAAACATATAATATATTGGCCGCCCATGGAACCAGAGCTCCGATAAGAACCGAAAGAAGCTGTGGCCTATGGCTGCTCGACACATGGGCGAACGTAAGCAAAAGTAAACCCGTTCCAATAAAAAAACAAAGATAAGAATAACTTACAAGAAAAATCCATAATCCCGGACCGTGGACATAAATCATAAGATTTGAACTGTCGTTTCTTAATATGAAATCTTTCCATATCCACTTATGGCTTTCATTCGTAAAAGCCAGTATGTTAGTCACGACAGGCGCAATCCACCACAAAATAGAAACCGGCCATTTTATATATTTCGACGCCCGGCTATACTCGAAACAAAAAAATAAAAAATAAACCGGAGCCGCCGCGGTTCCAAGGTATTCAACTTTCGACCAGAACACTTTATCCGCGACGCCGGTACTTGAAAGTTCGAAAAAACCCATTAAAGTCCATTCGGCGATTGCGATCATCATGCACGATATATATGCCGCTCCCGGAATTTTTCGCCTCTTAGCGGCAAAATGTCCCACCCCGAGCGCAGTCAACCCTGAAAGTAAATATAGCAGAGAGTATTTAGTTATATTCCATCCTGAATAATACATAAAAAAACCTTTTGAATTTTTGTTCAGTTTTATTATAATACAACAAGGGCGAAATTAACAATAAAAAATTAAAATAAAATATCAGCGCGTCTAATTTTGCCGAAAAACGCCTGAAAATACCTTCCCGCCGACAATTGTAAAAAAAAGAGGCGTTTCACCTTAAACTCATTATAAATCAAAGGTTTTAATATCCCTAATAATAAATTATTGAAAAAAAAAGCCCATTGTGATATAATTAATTTATAATAAAAAATAGCGGTATCGGCTTACATTCGCTTTCATAATGTAATGAATGCGGCCGGTATAAAATTAAAGCTATAAATTGACATAAGGGAAGGGTAGACTATGAAATCAGAAACTCAAATTAAAACAACACTGGATCATTTCGTAAAGGCATATGAAAAAAAAGACATCGAAGGCCTGATGAGTCTTTTTTCAAAAAAACCCGGCGTCGTTTTCATCGGAACGGGTAGCGACGAAAAATGCCTCGGACTCGATAGAATAAAAATACAATTCGAACGCGATTTTATGCAATCGGAAAAAATGCGCGTATCTAAAAAATGGGAAACGTTTTCCGTGGCCGGCGAAATGGCCTGGCTCGCAGCCGAAGTCGATTTCGGTACAAAAATAAAAGGAAAATCCCAGGAATTTTTAACAAGACTTACGGCCGTTTTAGAAAATCACGACGAAGAATGGCGTTTCGTCCATATGCATATATCGCTTCCGCCGACGCAACAAAAAGCCGGCGAATCATTCCCGGCGTGCGATCTTTATTAACGCAAATCAAAAAGTCATATATAAAAGAATATTTTACAAAGGAACGCTCTTAATAGGCGTTCCTTTAGTTTTAAGCGCGCCTGCGATATCAAGAACATTCATAAACGCCTCATGGCGAAGTTCTTTTGAAAGCCCTTCACGCGAGCATTTTTGCATATAAAAAAGATCCGCTATTTTTTTACATTTGGCAATTTCAGCTTCGTCTAATATGTTCGCGGCCAGAATTTTACGATGAAATTCATATGGCGTTTCAGACCGGCGGCGGAATATGTGCACGTTTTCGAACAAGGCGGCGAACTTTTTATAAAAATCGGCGTCAGAGCCGGAGTTGAAGGTTAAAAACTCCGCCACCCGATATGATAGTTCGCGCCCTATAAAAGGCTTTAAAATATAGAAGAGAGCGGATTTCAGCCTCGCCGAAAATATTACGCAAATTAAAAATATAAAAAATGGAGAAAATAACAACATATTATATTTAAAACCGGCCATAAATTTTTTAAAATCCCGGCCGCCTCCGCCGTCATTGGCCATATTTCTAAACGAGTCAAAAAAGGCCTTTAAAATTACCTTGAAATTCGAAACAAATGAAACCATTGATTTTATAACATTTTCATTGCTATAATAAGAAATATAATTTTCAATGTAAAAATTAAAATTATCGATATATTTGTTGAAAAATGAAAAGAAGCCCGTTCTTCCCCGGTCGCTTTCATTATTTAATGCAGTCGGGTCGAAAGTTACGAAACCGGCGTTCGGAAAATAAACCTCCACCCAGGCATGCGCGTCGGAACCTCTTACTAGAAAATAATTGCCGTTTTCGTTGAACTCCGGAGAGGCGAAACCGCTTACAAGCCTGGCGGGAATTTCCAGAGACTGGCACATAAGCGTCATCGAAGAAGCAAAAAACTCACAATGACCCGCCTTTACCAGAAATAGAAAAACTTCGTTAGGATCGTAATTCGAGTCGTTATATTCCTCATACAAATCACCGACCGCCATAGTATATTTATAATTTTTCTGAAGATAGTTGACTATAGCCATTACCTTATCATAGCGGCTGACGCTGCCGGCCGTTATGCGCCTCGCGAGATCTCTTATGCGCGTCAATTCATTGGGATACATAAAATAATAATAGCTCGCTATTCTTTGCGGATCGGGTCCGCTCGCGTTTTTAAGCGTAGCTTCATCAGGGTTTGCGACGAAAGATTTGACCTTGATAGTGCCTTCGGCTTCGCTTGCATATATGTTTTCGATAAAATCGTTATACAACATATTAGTCGTCATATTAACCGACAATGGAGCGTATAAATTAGGGACGTATCCTTCAGGATTCGATTTGACATAGAAAGTCGCGTTCACTATTTCACCTTTTAAAAGTGAAATTTCAGAGCTGCGTTTAGAAATTAAAAAATCGGATTTTTCGTCGGCAGCAATTCTCCGGGCGCCGAAGCCTGTCGCGATCCACTCGCGCCTTCTAAACCAATACCTGTTGTAAGATTTCATTTTATAATGAGTTCCGATATCGGAATCTTTCGTAATTCGCATCGTAACCGAAGACGATTCTTTTATGTTTTCGATCGAGTTAAAACTAAATATAGAAGACATTCCCGAAAAACGAGTATAAAAAGGATTGAATATATTTATTCTTACGCGCGGTATAAATATGAAAACTATAATTGAAACCAAAATTATGTAAAAGGCGTAATCTTTAAAAAGGCCGTAAATGTAATTCGATTTTACAGCAGCCCCGTGCTTTTCGCGATTAACGTCCTCTTCGCGTGTTTCTTTGTCTTCTTTTCCGCCTTCTATGCAAGATAAATAATTATAATATGCGAAATGCGTTAAAACATAATATAAAGAAACGCTTACAAAAGAAACGAAATAAAATAATATCCACATTCCGCTATGGTTGGGCAGTGATAAATAAAACACCCCGAGATAAATTAAAAACGTCATCATGTAATTTTTAAAAATCGATCCGTCCAGAAGCCGCGTAATTTGATATATTGTAAAAAGGCCTATTATGGCGAAAGTAAGATTGAAGCGAAGCGATACGAACGCCACATATACGAACGTAAACAGGCGCAGCAAAAAAATGAGCCTGTCGGCGACGCGGTGTTCGCGCACGAACGACGCATAAAAAGCGACCATTAAGGCATAAAGCGACGCATAGAAAAACTTGTAGGCGTATCGTTCAAACACGGGCATAAAAATCATAAGCAACATGAATACGGCCGTCGAACGGTAAATATATATTTTTTTTAATGCCTGGACGTTCATTTTATATAACCATCTCCTTGAGCTCTTCAAGAGTGGTTATTTCAACGTATTTAACGCCGTCCCGAACCATCTTATCGTCCGGCTTATCGTCCAAATTTTTCTCACGCTCCGAAGCTATTATGATTTTTTTCAAGCTAAAGCCAAGGCTTTTTTTAAAGCTCGAAAATTGAGGGTTCGGGCAGGAAGAAACGACTATGACGCAGGCCGAACCCAGAGCGTAAGAAACTGCGCGCGCGATTACGGTTGAATTCGTTTTGCAATTTTTATCGATTAACGCAAGCTGCGTTAAAAATTTATCTATAGAAGAAGATCTTGAATCAAACGCCTGGATTTTATCTGAAACGCATATTAAATTTATTTTTTTTCGCACGGCCAAAAGCCCTGAAACGATGCTTGCGGCAATGCTTACGGCAAGCTCGAAACGCCGCGAT
>Ga0209340_1002632_pt1 | contig 10172 bp, 5 predicted proteins | sample EPASupsiteSAE323_FD_187266 | JGI IMG/M metagenome (GOLD analysis project Ga0209340, IMG submission 187266) | Bioremediated contaminated groundwater from EPA Superfund site, New Mexico - Sample SAE3-23 (SPAdes) (version 2) | ecosystem: Environmental > Aquatic > Deep subsurface > Groundwater >...
ATCCAAATAATTTAAAATATCCAAAAAGAGATTCGGCTTTGATTGCTCTTGCCGGTCCGATGTCTAATTTGCTCACGGCAATAATTCTTGCGATTGCACTAAAATATTTGAATGGAACTTTTATAAGCGGCGTGCCTTTGTATGGCTTACTGAGCCATATTTTCGCTATAAGTATTCTTTTATTTTCCTTGAATATTTTGCCCTTCCCTCCGTTTGATGGCTCCAAGATTATTGGGATTTTTGTGCCGCACAAATTCCAGCGCGCCTATGATCACTACATGGTGAATGGAATTAAATATGTAATGATTTTTATTTTGTTTGATGTTTTATTTTTGGAAAGAATGTTTGGATTTTCGATTTTGAATTTTGTAATTGTGAAAATTACGATGTGGGTGATTGCAATAATTTCGCTGGGTACGTGAAAATCGCATCAAATACAGCATTTTTGCCTGGCGCGTGAAACCTTTTGGGTAAAGCGCAATGGGTTTTGCTTGTAACTAAGCGAAAAAAGACTATTCTGGAAATAGTAAGAGACTCTGTGGTGACCGTTTACCTGCAGCGTACGACCCCTTCGTTGAAGGGCAGTCTCCAAAATTATTTGGAAACTGTGGCTCCCTAACCGGAACCAACTTGCAATTTGCATTCACGTATTCTGTGAGCTGACGACATTGTGGAGTTTTTTTTGATGGTGAGCCACCCATTGCGCTGGTAAAAAGGCGGCTTTTTGCTAGAATGCTGGGGCAAATCCGCTTTTAAAAAATGCCGTTGTAGCTCAGTTGGTAGAGCACGTCCTTGGTAAGGACGAGGTCACCAGTTCAATCCTGGTCAACGGCTCCAGAGTTTTCTAAATAATACGTCCAATCAAAAACGAACACGCATTGCAGATTAGCGAAAGCGCAAGAGCTGTGCGCAAATTTGTTTTAAAGAAGAATGCGTAAAAAAGACTTTCCACCAGCCAAGCAAAAAGTTCCACCGTCGTTAAATACCAAAAACGTTCGCGTATAAAAAACGGCCATATAAACCAAACATACGGCAGTGTCATTAATGAAGCGAAAAGGATGCCGGTAATATAACGTGCAATATTCGAAGTTGTTTTTATGAGCCCTGATACTCTTAATATAATACCAGCCGTTAGTTCAACGGTGATTGTGAGTAAAAGAGACCAAAGAAAAAGAATTTCGTATTGTGTCATTTTAATTGCGAATATTTCATAGAAGGAAGATCCGCTTTTTCTCCGGCAATGCGATATATAATTTCGGCCACTTCGCCCCTGGTTAATAACTGAGAGAATTCCTTGATTGTAATTGGAATTGCCTTGTGCCTTTCAAGCGCCTTTATTTCGTTTTTATACCAAGGTTGACTGCTTGAATCTTGACTTGAAAGTTTGTATGCATTTGCAATTATAGTAGCAGCCTCAGCAAAATTTATTCTTTGTGCCGGCTTAAAACTACCGTCTGGATATCCACTTACTAAACCATTCAGTTTTGCATAACATATAGGTTTAAAATACCAGTTTGGTGCGCCGCCATAGACATATGACTTCACGTCACTAAATACAGAAGGACTATTGCATGCACGTCCATCATGTTTTACTAGTCCAAGCGCAGTTGTTACTATTGTTGTAAACTCTGCACGATTAATACTTTTCGAAGGCTTATAGGTCCCGTCCGGATAACCACTCACACCCTCTAAATTCTTTAAATATGCAAGAGCGTCGTAATATATAGATCCAATTTTTACATCAGAAAAAGGGTAAACCATTGGTTCGCCACCTATTTTATCCGATAATTCTTGTCTGACTGCCGGTATTTTGTGGTAAGTAAAACCTTGGTTCGTAATACTTGCAAATAAAGCGATAATAAGTTGTTTGTTTTGATTATCTATTCCCTGGATTAAGTATCTTTCCTCAACAAATTCCGTAGCGTCGTCGTAATACACCGTTGTGCCAGAAGGATCACAAAAGCTTTTGGTTTTGAACGCATTAAGCGTATCTGTGGACGGATCATATGAATCGTCGGATGATTTTGTAAGATAGTAGTCGGTATTAACCGCATAAAGCTCAAATTTATTCCATACATAATGATAAGGGACGTAGCCTGTTGTATTATTTATTGTCTTGATTATTTTCACCCCATTAATGTGGGTTTCAACAGTAAGTAATGTGAGATCTGGGAAGCTGGATATATTATAAATTGTGCAAGGTATGAAGCGTCGTATCTCGTTAAGGTCTTCATCAGGCGCATCATCAGCCAAAACGATATTGTATGAACCAAGTAAGAGAATAGATATGGCAAGCAGTAGGAATTTTTTCATATGGGGTTATTAGTTAGTAAACAATAAGAGTTTTATCGTACTATGTTCGCGCGAATAGTCAAGCGCCGTAAAATGTGTTGAATAAAGCTAAAACAGCTTACATCTATTTAAAACGCAGTTTTTCTTGTTTTGTTACTTGTTAAACGGCTCCAGGGTTTTATCCTCTCAACATAGGTACAATTCTCAGCAATAGTTCTGCGAGCTTAATTCGAATTAGACGAAATATTTCTTTTAGCTCTGCATCTTTTTGTTTTTGTTCAATATTCTTTCTCGCCTCCGCAAAAAGTTGCGGCGCTATGGGCCTAAGTCTATCTTGCCAAGTATCAATCCAGGCGCTGTGAATTGTAGCTTTTGCTCCATCGTCTCCTTTTATACTTTTGGCATAATCGGATATTTCAAATGACTTTGTGAATAAACACGCATGACGAAGCAGCTCCTTAAAAGTTTCTAGAGTGTCATCTGCTCTTATTGTAAGAGGTTTATTTGATGGAGGTATATTTGTTGGCCAGCCCAGGCATTCAACATCGTTGAGTTCATTAAAATAAACCCCCATTTCATTGGCTAGGCGCATGACTGCGCTTAAAACTTCATTGGCACGTTCCACGGAGACTTGTTGGGCCTCAGGAGCCCTCCTTTCTTCCCCCGGTTGTCTTTGCTGTTCCATAAAAGGCCTTAATATACACCAAAAAAGAACGCCCTGGAAAGTGTTTTCCGCGAGCGTTCTTTAATAGTCTTGATTTGAACCTTTAATTAGTCAGCCAAAATTGTAATGACTGCAAAGTTTGGAGAAACTGTGTTATTTATAAAGCTAATTGTTACCGTTCCATCATCGCCCGTATGAGCTGCGCCAAAATGTTGTTTTGCATTGTCGTCCCATGGAACGCCAATCATTCGGTCGCCATTAATCAATAAATCAGCTTTTTTCTCGTTCATTGTAGTACCACCATAAACGCGTTCCAGCGTAACGTTGAACACTTTGCCGGTAGATGTAGTGTATGTTTGAGGATCGTTAACGTACATCAAGCGAATAATCTCATTGCTTGTTGAACATTTTACGCTTCCCGTAGCCACTTTTTCGGAAATCTTGAATGCAACGATTGATTGATTCAAGTTTGCAGAACGTGTAATTGAATAAACTTGGATTGTTCCATCATTACCGTTTGTGCTGTTGAAATCCGAGAATACTTGAGGAACTGCATTTGCGCTTACTCCAACAAGTCTATCGCCATTAATAAGGAATTGAACTTTGTTGTCGGTTGTAATATTTTCAACTTTTACATCATAAGTCTTGTTTGTTGTGGAAAGTACCCATGAAGTTCCACCAAACATTGCCTTAGTAACGCTTGCAGGTTTTACGCAAGAAGTAGGGGATGATGCTGGAGTTACTGTAACCGTTGTCGATGCCGCAGAGGCATCATTTGTGACGGTGTTGTAGCAAGTTAAGGCGTAAGTAGTAGTAGAATTTGGAGCTACAGTTATAGAACCAGAAGTGGCTTTTGCGCCGCTCCATCCATTGGATGCTGAGCAGTTAACTGCATTTGTTGCTGACCAGCTTAAAGTTGCGGATTGACCAGCAACAATGCTTCTTGGTGAAGCTGAAATTGAAATAGTAGTAGCAGGAGTTGCTGTTCTTACACACTCCTTTCCGCTTTTAACATATCCGGACATACAGCTAAAGCTGTAACGCTCGATATAAACTCCGTTTTCGATTTTATCTATACATGTGCTCGGTACGATATTTGCCGGAGGATTTTTGCATGCAGGAATTGGATCCGTGCATACTCCCTGGTACATAACGTACGGAGAATTACATGTTTCTGCAGGAGTAGGGACTGTGCTTGAACGTTTATAATAAATCATCGAAGGATCAGGCCTGCCGACATAACACATGTCGTTAAATCCATATTTATTCCAAACCGACTTCATTACTTTTGCTGCGGCAAGAGTGCTGTTTGTGGCGATCAAGTGATTGCCATCTACCAATGTGTAATTTTGATTAATAGTTACGTTTGCAAGATTGAAATTAACGCAATCTTCGCCTGCGTCTTTTTCTGTACTGCCGATTGGAGCTGTTTTGCTTGAATTAAGCCAATATTCAATTGCATCTTTTGTTCCCGGAACACTGGTTTTGCAAGCCCATGTCATATTGTTTTTCTTTGCAAAATCCAAAGCTTGCTGTGCTTCTGCCATGCTTGGGAATGCTCGTGAATAATTTTGAAAACCTGTTAGGTAATATCCTTCCCATCCCGGGAATGTTCTAATTGCCGCAACACTTGCGTTAAAAGGTTCGCAAGTTTCTACCGGAGTAGTGGACAACGCTGGGAGTACTGTAACAGTTACTGATTTTTTTATTGAACCTCCAACGCCTGTACAAGTTAGATTGTAAGTTGTAGTTGTAGCTGGATTTACAGTTTGAGATCCATTTAGAACTTGGTTCCCTCCCCATCCTCCAGATGCAACACAATAAACTGAGTCGGAAGATGACCAAAACAGAGTTGTAGATTGGCCTTTTGTAATGCTTGCCTGTGAGACCGAAAGTGAAAGGTCAGGAGCAGTAACTACCGGGTTATGGGTTGGTGCAACATAATTATTTGGATAAGCGCCCAATCTCATTACCGCAGATTTCTCAGCATTGTAATAATTTTGAGTGTGCTTGCGGTCTGAAGTGATTACAAAAACGCGTGGAGTTTCCGTTGCAGAAGCAAGGCGGCCTCCATAGTTTTTGCCATCTTTAGTAGCTTGGTAGTAAAAAGGGCGATTTGTTTCGACAACAAAAGTTACGATTCCACGGTCTGAAGTTGCGGAACCTAATTTTGCACCGGTTAATTCATCATAAAGTGAAATCTCTGCGCCTCTAACGCGAGTAAGAGGATCATTAGTTTCCTGTGCCCAAACTTCAACATTTCCATATCTTCGAGTTGGGTATTTTTTTGGAATAATAACTACAGAGCTGTCGCTTGCAGGATAACTAAGAGAAGTGCCACAAGAATCGGCACCGTTGCTTTGCAGCTTTGTCGTTTTATCTAAGAAATTTATTTGGCAAAGGCGACCACGAACACCGTCTACTGCGGCAAAATTCTTATATGGAGGAGCAGTAAAAGTGTAACGTGTCGTATTTCTAGCTTTTGTTAAATCTGTAAATCCAACGAAATCAACGACGTCATTTGGACGAACGTTGAATGTTGCATGCTGTGCTGTACCAGTTGACTTAATAGAAACAAGAGTGCCTTCGTAAACACCTGCAATTACCGGAGTAACGCGATACATGCCTACGTAAGCATTTTGCAAAAGAGTATTAGGATTTGATGGATAACCATTTACGCCAACGTCCATTGAGACTGTTGGTAACGATACCGGTGAGTATAAGACTTGTGCGGACACCATAGATGGCATTACAACTGCTCCTACAAGGAGAAGTGCCACCAACTTTTTGACCGAGAATCTTTTGAACATACGATAAAAAGGTTATGAACTAAAGGAAATAATTAAATTGGGTCGACATAAGCTATTACGCATAAAGGCACCAAAACATTACTATCAAATTTCACGTAGTGTAACTATAGGCTTATTTTTTTGATATGTCAAGCGACCGGAAGGCTTAACCTGAAGCCAACCTGTAAGCTTCTTGTCTTATTTCTCGCTTATTGGCTTAAATTTTAATAAATGCAAAGGATGCCGAATTATGTTCAAAAATATCGATTGCTTACTGTTTGGTGTCTTGTGCTATAATCCCCAAGCAATATGGCTAAAGCTAAATTCGTAATCTCACATTTTAGGTGCCCGGTATGCCGCACGCCAAGCAAAACAACCAAACACGGCAAAAAACCTCTTAAGGAAATGAAGAAGTTTTGCAGCAAGTGTCGCGCGCATACGTTACAAAAACCCAAGGATATAAAGAAACCTGCTAAATAAATGGAAAAAAATCCATTAAAATTTTTAGCTCACGCTTTTAAGCGGGGTATAGGATTCTTCTGGGGTGTTGTACGCAAGGTAGGGAAGGCATGGAAGTTAATTCTAAAAGTCCTGGCGATTTTGGTTTTGATTTCCGTCGTTGGTGCAGGCGCTTTTTATGTAAAGGTAATTTCTTATAATCCACCGGTTCCAGCTACGGAGCGCGGTGTTTTTTTTGAAGAGCTTTTGCCGAAAGATACATTGGCGGTTCTTAGTTTTAATCCTTCCGATGCTGCGCAAAGGAACATGATTAATAATCTTTTCGAAACGGTTTTGCAGGACAAAGCTTCTGCGGCGTTGCCTTTTTTGGCTTCCAAGTTCTTGTCCGAAGAAAAGGACATAGCTACGTTGGCCAAATTTGTTGATTTGATTAAAACGGATTTGCGCGGAGTGGTTGCTATTACAAATGAAAAAGATAAAAGTTCTACACTTATAATGCTCGCGCTGAAGGATGCCGAGGGGATGAAGGCGATTCTTAAAAAAGGAACTGTTCTTGTGGAGGAAAAAGAAAATATATTGGTGCAGTACGAAGGTATGTATGCTGGCGTAATTAAAGATGTTTTCTTTTGGGCGGATTCCGAAGAAGCGGCGAGGGGAATTTCCTCTACGCTTAAACGTCCATGGGCTGCGCTCACGAATTCTAGTGAATTTAAAAATGCGATGAAATCTGCCAATGCTCCGTTTAGCGGTTATGTATTTATTAATACCAATGAGCCTGGCAAGAACACTCTTTTCCCTACTATTGGTACTTCCGGCAGTGAAGCCGGGGCTATAAGCAATGCAGTTGCGTTTTATCGCGCGGCTCAAGACGGAATTTATTTAGATACCATTTCTTTTGCTAAAAATAAATCCGGCAAAGTTGATGAAAATGTAAGCGCTTCTATTTACAAGAAAGTTTCGGCGGATAAGTTGGTTGCATTTATAGAAATGCACGGACTTGGTAATCTTTTGTTGGAACAGATGGTGGCGGAGGTAAAGGCGAATTCTGAAGATAAGAAAATTTCAAAGGAAGACTTGGAAAATCAGGCATATGAGCAACTTGGCCAAATGATAGGTTTTGATTTTAAGGCAGAGATAATGCCTATCTTGAGCGGAAATTTTGCATTTTCGGTTCATAATTTGGGAAGCAATATTCCGGCCATAACTTTGACTCTCGATGTTTCCGGCCAGGCACAGGCGGCGGATGCATTTGTAAAAAAACTCGATCTAAAAATTGCGCAGCTGATTTCTTTTGCGAATTTGACGTTTAAAACCAATGAGAAAGATCAGATTTTAACTCTGGAAAAATTGCAGACGGCAAAGTCCGGCGGGTTGGTTAAGATTTATTTCGATAGGATTTCTAAAAATATTGCCGACATTCCGTTGTTTAAACTTTTGCCTTCACCGATGGAAATTGCATATGGAATTACGGATGATGGTTTGATGTTCTTTTCTACCACTCCGGATTTTGGCAAGATTTTCACGACGACAAATACAATTGATGGAAGCGAGCTTTTTGCCCAGGCCAAGGCCTCCGGAGCAGATGCGAGCACTTTGTTTATTCTAAATTCATCAACTTTGCTGGAGTTGGCGCAACGCTTTGTGGACTCAACCAAAAAGGCCGGCACGTTCTCGAAGGATGACGAGGCCATTTATGAAATTATAAAGAAACACGTTTTGCCGGTAAAAAGCGTGGTTCAGCTTTCCAAAAGCGATGGAGCTAATATAAAAGGGAAGATCTTCGTGAAGATTGTGAAATAGGGAAGAGGAAGTAATATTTTGCACGGTCTTGATCTCTACGGTTTTTAAAAATGTGAAAATCCAGGGGAATGCATATGGTTTTCAAGACATTCACGAGGATGTGGGAACCGAAAGAGGCAAAAATCGTCGTCAAAAAAGCGAGCAGCTAGCGTAAGCCGATGCGAACTTTTAGGCGATTTTTGCCATTTTGGTCACACCGCAGTGCTTGTCGCAGAAAAACATATGCATTCTTTTTACTCTCCACTTAGCACTATTCCCGGAGTTCGGAATTTTCCGCGCAGCTTTCCTTTTGCCACGATGTGTTCTTTTCCAATGAATTCAATGAAATCCTTTTCTGAATATTCCAGATCGTCACCAATAGCTAAACTGTTCCAATCCAATCCATAGACCATAATCTCATAAATATGATTGCCCTTTCCTGCAGGTGGCATTGGGCCGTCATAAGAAAAATTTCCAAAGCTGTTCTTTGCGATTTTTACTCCTTCCGGTAGCAAGCTTTTGTTCGAAAGTGCTCCCTCATCAAGTTTCCTGGCATCCGCCGGAATATTTGTCGCAATCAAGTGTACCCATTTATTTGCTTGTACATTTCTGTCTACAATTGTAATTGCGAACGTATTGATCTTTTTTGAGGCCGCTTTGCTCACTTTCCAGTTCAAAGGTATGGAAATATTTGAGTTATATGGTAATTTGTCGGAAGGTTTTGCATATTTGGCCGGAATATCTTTTAGACTTTTAAATGCCGGTGAAGTTACTGTGATTTTTGCCACAGGGGTTGCTTTTGCATAAGAAATGGCTGGAATTAAACAAAAAGTAATAGTGCCAAATATTGCCAAACTCAATAATAATGCGGTTTTTTTCATAAAAATAAGTTTTAATGATTACAGGCTAGTAATTTACATATCATACCATTTTGCATAATTTTTCAAGCAGATAATGGTAATATAAAAAAAGCACACACCGTTTTAAATGGGTGGAACATATAATTCTTAACTTTATATATATGAAGCAAGTGCGACGGGGAATATTTCTAATCGCAGCCGTTGCGATTTTTGCCATGCCTCTGTATGCCTTTAGCCAGAGCGTGACGGTTACATCTACAAAATTTTCTGATGTTTCCGCAGAGCACCCTTTTATTAAGGGAATTACTTATTTAAAGGGCAAGGGGCTCGTAAAAGGTTATGGAGATGGGACTTTTCAGCCAGACTCTTCTGTTTCTCGCGCTGAATTTATAACTATGGTAATGGCTTCGGTTAATACAAATCCCCAAGGTTCAAACTGTTTTAAAGATGTTAAAGATGAATGGTTCGCAAAATTCGTTTGCCAAGCTAAAACTCAAAAACTGATAAGCGGCTATAGCGATGGAAAATTCAAACCAAATAATAATATTAATTTTGCCGAGGCATCTGTGATTTTGGCCAAAGCAAATAAATTGTCGCTTGCGGCGGTAAAGATCGGTGAGCCATGGTACAAACCGGCCGTCGTGAAGTTTGAGTCGCAAAAAGGAATCCCGGTGACTATTGATTACATGGATAAGAAAATAAGCCGCGGAGAAACGGCAGAAATGATCTATAGAATAAAAGCAAAAATTAAAACTAAGCCAACTAAAACTTTTGAGGCTCTTACAGCTCCACTTCCAAAAATTAGCTCATGTGGGGAGTTAAAGGAGAAGGTTGCAGCTTTCCAATATACTCAAAATTATGGTCGCGACATTATGTATAAAATGGCGATGCCAATGTCGCCAACTACGACTGGGGCATCACAGGACATGGCAGAAGAAGAGTCCGCAGCAGCGCCAAGTGAAAGTGAAAATGCCGCAGAGGGAGGAGAAGGCAAATCAGATGATTATTCTTCTACAAATGTTCAAGTAGAAGGAGTGGACGAAGCGGATGTAATAAAAAATGATGGTGAATTTATTTATGTAATTAGCAAGAATTCGGTAAGAATTGTAAAAGCTTTTCCGCCGGAACAAATGTCACAAGTTGCCAAACTTTTGTTGAGCGACAAGAGTTTTACTCCTTCCGACATGTATGTTGCCGGGAATAAACTTGTAGTCCTTGGATCAACATATGACAGTACGGAAAGGGCTTATGGATACGGATATTATGGTGGAAGCAAAACGGAGCTTTTTGTTGTAGATATGACAGATAAGGCTAATTTAAAAGAAGAAA
>Ga0209340_1002634_pt1 | contig 10155 bp, 8 predicted proteins | sample EPASupsiteSAE323_FD_187266 | JGI IMG/M metagenome (GOLD analysis project Ga0209340, IMG submission 187266) | Bioremediated contaminated groundwater from EPA Superfund site, New Mexico - Sample SAE3-23 (SPAdes) (version 2) | ecosystem: Environmental > Aquatic > Deep subsurface > Groundwater >...
GAAATAATAAAAGAAGAATCTGATAATCTATATGATAATTATAAACGTATAAAACGACACTGCATATATTTAATGTGTAAATGTAAAACTAGTAATGAATATCCTAGCGAGATTCAGGGTGCATTTGGTGGTTAAAAAAATATATTAATTTAATTAAACAAAAAAACAATAAGCAATGATATGTTATTATTAAATAAAGCTTATTTAATTTCTTTTTTAAGATAATCAAAAACAATTTTACTCCAAGATTCCATCTTGGGATAAAATCTTAAACATTCACTAATACAAAATAAATTACCTTGCTTTAATTCTGAACGAACATCAATTTTATCCGTGTCCCCTTCTACCAAAAATACAAATCCTGTATGAACCATGCCAACAGAATCTCTTTCATCATTAAGCAAACCAATAGGCTTTATATTAAAAGCTCCTTTATATAAAACTTCTTCATTAAATTCTCTTTTAGCCCACAAAGTAATATCTCCATTCAAAAGGTCTTCTTTACGGATGTGGCCCCCAATACCTAAAGAATATTTATTTTTCAATCTACTCTCTGATGCTGAAGATTTTCTTTGCATCAAAAAAATTTTATCTTTATGCATAAAAATTAAATATGGAATAATCTGTTTAAAATTTATATTCTCTTCAACCAAACTTCTTCGCATAAAAACGCCCTTAGAAACAATCAAAGACTCGTATTCATGCACGTCAACAAACTGTAAACCATCAATAATACCATAGGGGAATAGAAACTCTTTACGAATAACTAGAATCTCTTCCTCTTGAGAATAAAGAGTAGATTTAGGATTTTTATTCTTTTGAATTCCATAAGACTGCATATCAAACTCCTAATAAAAAACAAAAATTCAACTTTTGCTTTACGGAAAGAAGATAATTCCATCTATCATAAACTAAAAAAAAACAACCTAAAACATAAATCTACGTTTTAAGTTGTTTTTTTTATTTTATAAAAAATTAATTATCTCATATACTCCATCAAAAATTGCACCCACAAGGTATCTTTAGCAAATTCAGTAGTTACATATGTTTGTTCAATATATGCATTCCTTGGGAAATAAATCGAAATTCCTTTAGCTCTACCAAATGTTTTCGCAGCAGCATTGGCAATTACAGAACGCTCAATCATTTGCATACCAAGCAAAAGATCTAATTTTAATTGCTCAATTTGTGGTGATTTAGTTTCTGTAAAATCAAACTCTAAATCCTGATCATCAATTCTATTTAAAAGATCTTTTAAATCTATCAATCCTTCAGAATTGGAAATTACAACATCAGAAGTTTTAGTTATAGTTAAGTCTAATGATGCATCAGTTGTTTTCTGAGAAAAGTCATTTATAACTATAGGGATATAATTCTCTTCCAATAAATTTACTTTAGACCTATCTATCATAAACAATCCAGAATTATCACCTGCCTGTAATTTTTCTTCAGATGAATATGCAATATTTCTACCAAGAGATTTACCTTTAAGTTGGTTATAAAGCTCAAAATAAAAAGAATGCAAATCAACATAAATTGGCGAATTAAACTGCAAACAATTTTTACGTGCAGTTTTTACAGCAGAAATGATTGGAGCTCCCAAACTATTTTTACAACTTTGAAGATCAACTAAAATTTGGTTAAAAACATTTTTCAATGCTTCCATTTCACTTACTTTAACTGCTGATTGAGTGTACCATGCAATTCTATTTTCATAAAAACGACCACATGTAGAAACAATTCTTTTAGCCAATTCTTCCGGAGTTAAAACTTTATTTTTAAACTCTGAAAAAATTTCCGAATACCACCAACCATCCGCATGCTGAACTTCTTCTGATGCAACAAAAATATTCACCTTACTTCTTATCTGATAATTCATTTCAATAGATGCCATTAAACAAGCATCCATTCCTAACAAATCTAAATTTTTACCACCTAAAATTGAATTTTTAATTCTATCCAAAACTGAAATCAACTGAGAATTACTTAAATAATTCTTACTTTCCCAGTCAAATAAAACCCCACGCGGTACAAAATTAGAAGGATCAACAAAGCCACTACCATGGCCTGATAAGATTAAAGTAACATAATCATATCTCGGACAAACTCCAACTCCCCACCGAACGAATTCAACTATGTCATTAACAACATCTTTTTTTTCAGGCACAGCTACATGATAAAGGAGATCAACACTCCCAGCATTAACCCTATACCTCCAAATACCATTTTTATTTGGCTGCTCCCATTGAATTAAAATATCTACATTGGAATTTGAGCCAATTTTTGCCATATCTTGAAGATTTCTAATAAAATAACTATTTAAATCATTTTTAGTTTGCGCATAAACTAAAAATAAAGCCTTTGGCGAAATAAAATTAAAAACAAACAAAAAAAGAGAAAACAAAGCCATAACAAACTTTGTTCTTAATCTTTTACATATCATAAATCCCCCCAGATTTTTAATGCTTTATTTAAATCCTTAAAAAATTATTAAATATCTAATTTAATTTTTAGATACTCCCCGTCCCTAAATAAATAATAAAAAACAATCAAATATAAAATCAAGAAACGTACAAAGTGAAATATTTACAAGCCAAAATAAGGGAAAGATTTAAAACAAAAAATAACTAAAAAATTTTTAAATAACCGTTGGTGTAATAAAAATTAACAACTGATGATCTTTTATCACATTCCTAGAACCGCTAAAAAATAAACCTATTAATGGGACCTTTCTAAGAATAGGCACCCCAGAACTATACTTATCCTTTGTTTCTTCTATCAACCCGCCAATTAATGTAGATTGTCCGCTCTTTAAAGCAACTCTATTACTAGATCTAGTCGTTAAAATAGTTGGATATTTTGAATTTGCTTGATGAATCGCACTTGAATTTTCAACATAAATATCTAAAAAAATGGACTTTTTATCAGGCAAAACAAAAGGTTTTACCTTCAGCTTTGTCCCTACATCTTTATATGTAACTGTTGTTATATCCCTTAAACTATCAGCAACAGTATCTTTAACAACAGTTTCTATAGGAATACTACTCCCAACTAAAATTTCTGCATCTTCGTTATGATTTGTCAAAATTGAAGGCTTTAAAATTGTTTTAAGATCCCCTCTATTTTCAGCAGCATCTAACTCTAAATTCAATCTTTTTGTATTTAAATCCCGCCCGCCAAAAACAAATGGAAGCTTTATAATTCTTGAAAAATCTCCCGCAGAAGGGAAAAAATTTAAAGCCCAGTCCATAATACCCATAGATGTTTGCTCCGAAGGATTATTCTTTATATCAACTAAAGGATTCCCGCCACCAACAAAATCCCACCCACGCCTTATACTAGCTCTTCTATTATAAATTCCAGACCAACGAGAACCAAAACTCTCCTCGAAATCCTTTTTTGCTATAACAATTCTTACATCAACCTTAATTCTTGGAAGATAAATATCTAAATTTTTTAAAAAATCTTTCATTTCAGCAATATGTGACTTTTTCCCCCTAAAAAAAACCTGCTTACTTACATCATCGCACATAATATAATAGCCAGACTTTCCAGCTTCATTACCAAGTATATTCTTCCATATTTTTTCTATACTATTTTTTGTAGAATCATCAAATTTAACATTATTAAGTACCTCAAAAACGCTTTCAAAACTATCCCGCTGCAAAATAATTTTTCTTTTAGCTATAGCAAGAGCCGAATTAAAAGTCATAATACGATAAACTCCAAATTCTTTAACCAAAGAAAGTTCCGGTTTATTGGAAAATAATAAAAACTTTAAAACTAACCCTACTGGAACATTCTTAAAATTAAAAAATTTTACAACCCCTTCAACATCTGGATCTATAACAAAACTTAATTTTGCCATTTTACTAACTAATTCAATTGCATCATTTATTGTCACATTTTTTAAACTAAGAGAAATCTTAGCTTCAGTTAAAAACTTATCTTCATATTGCAAATCAAGTTGTCTGCGAACTTCTGACTCTACTTCAGAATAATTTCTATTTTTTTCTACAGCCAAAACAGAAGGCAACCCTGATAAAAAAGTTTCAAATTTTTTTTTATCACTAGCAAGATATTTTGCCTGTTTTTCCAAATCTTCATCGCTGCCTGATATAACCTTTTCCACAACATTTTCAACCATCTTACGATCTTGCTTACTTTTCTTATCTTGCTTATCTTTAATCATGTCTGAAAATAATGGAGGAACTGTAGAATAATCAAATTTTTCTCGAGGTATTATAACTTCATCTGAATAACAAAAATTAAAAAACAAAACAATCAAGATTAAAAAATAAAAGATTTTTAAATTCATTAATAAAGCCTCTAAACAACCAAATCCAAATTTAATTTTTTATTGTCATTAAATGAATTTAAAATAACGTGATCCTTATCGATAAAAAAAACTTTATAATTTAAGAAATTATCTCCAACAAAAACAACAGAAGAAGTTTTACCTAAAGAAATTACAGCACCAAATTTACCATAATATTCAGCAATACCATTTAATATAAGACTTTCTTTAACAAAGCAAGACCCTAAATTTTTTTTACAAATACTAAAAGGATTTCTAGAATAGACAAAAATCGGAAACAATAAAAATAGGATAAAAACTAATTTTTTCATAAAATTAACATTCATTTATAATCCTGAAAAACAAATCAATTTGAAGCTCTTCACCGCTCATCCTTAAAATACAAAATGTTTTAATATACAAAAAATTCATCCCATTTATTTTATTTAAAAAAGTCGATAAAAAGGCAAAAGAACCACTCACCTTAACTAAATAATATTTTTTTTGATAAACATTTTTTAATTTTTTTTTAGAAATATGTTCAATTTCTTTTAAATCTACCAACTTCAATTTGCTTGATTTTAACGAATCTAAAATGAAATTCAATTTTTTTTTAAACTCCGGTTCAATATCGTCTTTTAGACCCAAATTTTTATTTTCTAAACTAACTTGATCTGAAAACTTTTCATTCAAATTATTAAGATTTTCCGCTTGAAGAATCGTTTTATAAAGATCATCAGAATTAACCTTTAAATCTTTATAAAAAACAAAATACAAAAACAACAAAGAAAATAAAATTAAAAAAATTGATATGAAAATTCTAAATTTAAAAGAAAAATCTCCACAAATAAAAAATAACTTATTATTGTTTAAAATTATAGCCACACACTATCTCTTTTTATGAATAAAATTTTAACAATAACAATCTTATATTTAATTTTTAAATTTCTCTAAATAAAAAAGCCCCGATTTTAAAGTCGGGGCTTTTTTATTTAGAGAAATTTTATTAAAAATTTCGATCAACCCACTGCATAGGATCAACAGGTAAATTATTAACCCTTAATTCCCAATGTAAATGATAACCTGTTGCATAACCTGTTTTACCAAGTTTCCCAAGAGGATTACCCTTTTTAAGAACATCCCCAACAGAAATATCTGCAAAATCATCAAGATGAAAATAAAGAGTAAAAATTCCACAACCATGATCTAAAACAACAGTATTTCCAGAAAACTCAAAACGATCTTTTACTATCACCTTTCCATCTTGGCTTGCCCAAACAACACTTTTTGGAAAATTTATTAAATCTACAGCTTTATGAACATATTTACCTTTTTCTACTGTAACTCTAACCTCACCGAATGGAGTTGCTATTCTTTGAACATCTACAGGTAATTCAAACTTACCAGTCCAATTTTTTATTTTAGGCGATTCTAAAATAGCCTTAGCTAAAATATCTTCTAAAATCTTATTATTAACCCCTGCTTCTTTTTCTTCTGTTAATTTTTGTTTTGCCACAACAAAACCAACTTGTCTTTTAAACTCTGCGGGTAAAACTTCAATATTTCCTGACAATTTAACAATATTTCCAACAAGATCTTCGATTTCAGCTATAAAAGAATAATTCCCTGTAGACAAATCACAATCAACGGGAACAAAACATTCATAAATATTAGAATCTTCAATTTGAGAAAATATTTCATAACTTTTAGACATAAATTTAATAAAAGATTTTCCAATTTTTTTACTTGAATTAACAAGAATATGAGCAGTTCTACCTTGCTCAACTTTGTAATCTGCCTTTAAAAGAGCTGCTGTTAATTGTGTATTATCGACATTAAAGTTAAATTTTTTAGAAGCCTCATTCGAATTATAACTTCCATCTTTTACTTTAACTTCAAATTCATGCTGACCATTTTTAAGCAATTTTGTATCCAAAGGAAAACTAACTCTACTAGTTTTTTTACCAATATATTTTGGCATAAGAACGTCTATTTTTTGCCCATCTAATAATAAATAAATCTCCGCCGGCTTATATCCCGCCTGAATATCAACATTACACTGCAGGGCATTTTTACAGGAACCATTTTCACTAACACCACTGACAGATATCACAGGTAATTCTTTACACGTAAAATAAGTGTAAGTTGTATACCCAAACCAAACACCAACTAGGCCAAAAAGTAAAACGACTAAAACTTTAACTTTTGTAGTCATAAACAAACCACCCTATAAATTCAAAAATCACTTTCAATTAAACAACATATTAAATATATAACCCTATAAAAAAGAATCAAATTTGTTTTATCTAAGGCATTTTCCAATAATTTCTAAGATAAATTTTAAAATATAAAACCTCTAAATTTGATTATTTTTTTTAAAAAAGTACCAAAAATAGCATTTTTTCTAAATTCTTTAACAAATTAAATAATTGTATTAAGGTATCAAAAATCAAAAAACCATATTTAAAATAAGAGGTAAAAATGAATAAATTTAAATTAATTGGTTTAAATATACTTCTTTTAATATCACAAATAGATGCTCTTTCACCATCAATTTCAACAAACCTAACAGATAAAAATGACGATTCAGAAATTATGAAATTAATGATGTACCCATGGGCAACATTTGGTGAGAAAGAGTTATCACTAATAAAGCTTGGAAATATAACAACCTCAATAGCCATTCTATCTGACACAAAAATAATCACTGGTTCTTATAACGGCACATTAACAATTTGGACACTAAACCCTATAGATAAAACATACTCTTTCATTGAATTACAAGGACATACAGGGATAATAACCTCAATAGCAATCACTCAAAATGGACAAATAATAACCGGCTCATCTGACCATACCGGAAGAGTTTGGACAAAAAACCCTGAAAACCAAACCTACTCCTCAATAGAATTAAAAGGTCATACAAACCTAATTTCATCAATTGCAACCTATCCAAATGGGAAAATCGTAACAGGATCTTGGGATCATACAGCAAGAATTTGGACACACAACCCCAAAAACAATACTTATAATTCAATTGAATTAAAAGGACATAGTGGAGAAATTTCAACTGTAGTAATAAAACCCAATGGAATAATTGTTACAGGATCTTGGGATCATACAGCAAGAGTTTGGACACGTAACCCTAATAGTGATACCTATTCCTCAACTGAATTAAGAGGACACAGCGGAATGATAACAACAATAAGCATTTTACCAAATAGACAAGTTGTTACCGGTTCATCTGATCGCACAGCACGTATTTGGACAGTAAATCTCAATAATAAAAAATATTCTTCCTATGTATTGGCTGGCCATAAAGGCGGAATAACATCCATAACAACGTCACCTAGCAGTGAAATAATTACAGCATCTTTAGATGGAACGGCACGAGTTTGGAAATTACACAATACAAATTTACAAGACATATATGAACATTCAAACGAAGAACATTTCCTTGAAAAATGTACCTTTATTGAACTCAGAGGTCATACAGGACCTGTTATTTCAGTAATATTATCCTCAAACAGAAAAATAATTACTGGTTCTTTAGACAATACCGCAAGAGTTTGGACAATGAATCCAGACAACGGTAAATATAGCCCATATGAATTGAGAGGACATTTGGGAAGAATTATTTCAATGACCATATCTCCAAACAATCAAATAATCACAAGCTCTGCAGACAATACAATAAGAGCTTGGAACCAAGACCCTAGTTATGGTACATATTCATCTATTTTATTAACCAAATAATACAATATTTTTTAAAATATTAACTTCAAAAAACCCTAATTTTGAACATTTTTTTATAAAACATCCTAAAAAACAGTATTTTAACCATTTTTATAGCTTCACCCTTTTGCATAACTAAACCATATCCTTATACTGATAGTAATTAAAAAAGTTTTATTCATGTTTAAATATTCAAATAAATTGTAAGGTTATAAAAATGAATACAAATAAATTAAAATTAATCCTTTTAAGCGTAATACTTTTAGTATCACAGTTAAATGGAACATTAATAAAATTTTCAGACACTCAACTCATTGAAGTTGATACAACACAATTAGATACAACCTTTAAAAATTTACCTACCCAACCTACGCCTAATCCTTCTAATCCTAGGTACATAGAATTAAATATAACTCACGAAGAATTTAATATTGTAATTGGGACTTTAATAATTGTTGAACGTTTAAATAATGATGTCGAAAAACAAATAATAAATACAAATGAAGCAATAGAAAGAATGGTCCAAGAACTCAGGTATCACAGCCCTCAATATACAAATATTTTAAGGCAGATAAACGTTTCTTTAAAATGCGAATTATTAAGCAATGCTTTAACTAAATTAGATGAATGTTTAACTATTGAAGAAACAATCTTTTCAAAAAGATCCCGTAAAAACAAGGCCCAGCCAAGATCAAGAACCATTTGCCCATCATCATGTGAAAATCTTCACAAAACATCAATAAATTCAATACCGCTATATCTATTACCAGATAAAATTACGATAGCAACACTTGATGAACTCCTAACCATACCAAAAACTATGTACCAATTATCTAAAAAATTAATATCCGAAACTCAAAAGGAACCTACCGAAATATTTACCTTGTTAATAAATAACAATCAAAAAAAATTATTATTTACCCCCTGGGAAATGCTCGCAGAAAGAAAATCATCCCAAGAGATTATAGCTTACCTAAAGACCTATTCCTTAGAACAAATAAATTTAATTATGCCCGATGTAAAATTTTTAGATATACAAGAATTAATATCAATGTTAATTCATGTAATAGCTAATAAGCTTGAAGAACCAATAAACTTGGAAAGATTTCAGCAAAATCCAAAAGAATTTATACAACAATTTTCAAATTTTAATCTTGATAACTTTAGACAAATGATAATTGAGGCTTCTAGTCCATTTTATACTGCTTCTAAATTTCAAGACCCTGTTAGAGCTTTAATCGCACTGCCTAATGGACAGTTAATAAAAACATATTCAGGACAAGAAAATAATGGTCAAGACAAAGTTAAGACTTACTTTCCATTAACGTTTGAAACTTTTTCTACCTACCAAGACATGGCAAAAATTGTAACTTTAAACCCAACCTCAGGAGAATATGACGAAACCAAATTAGAAAAAAACAATCCACTAATAAGAAATATGTACATATCACCCGATGGAGATATTTCTACAGGATTTATACATCAAGCTACCAAAATTAGATTTCTAAATCATGATAAAGAAACTTTATCTTCAATTGAATTAATAAAAGATAGAAAAGATATTACAACATTAGCAACTCTTCCCAACAAAAGGTTTATTACAGGATCAAATAATGGGAAAATAATTATTTGGCAAAAAGATCCTTTAAGAATAAAATCCATTTTCACATCCTTAAAACAAGAAGAAGAAAGAATTGATTTAATACAAACATTGCCGAACGATGGCTTTATAGTCACAAGCAAAAATCTACTTACAAATAAAAATACAATCAAAATGTGGACAAAAATAACAACCTCTAATTTAACCTTAGAACAATATTTATTAATCACTTTATGTTCAAAATTATACCCAGGTATAGATTTAACCTCAGAAGAAAATTTACAATTATTAGAAATATTCGTTACTCTTTCTGATTATATTAAAATAATATTAATCAAACACGGTCTTGTAAAAAGCTTAAAATAAATTTAAAAACATAAGAACTATAAAAATGAATATATTCAAACACGTGCCTACTTATCCGCGAAAAGAAACACACCGGACGAACAAATTAAAATTAATACTTTTAAGCTCACTTTTATTAGCATCGCAATTAAACGGTGTAAAAATCAAATTTTTAGAC
>Ga0209340_1002635_pt1 | contig 10150 bp, 9 predicted proteins | sample EPASupsiteSAE323_FD_187266 | JGI IMG/M metagenome (GOLD analysis project Ga0209340, IMG submission 187266) | Bioremediated contaminated groundwater from EPA Superfund site, New Mexico - Sample SAE3-23 (SPAdes) (version 2) | ecosystem: Environmental > Aquatic > Deep subsurface > Groundwater >...
TGGAGCTGGAATGGTTTTAATGTGCGATCCAATTTTTCAGGCATTTGAATCCATTAAAAAACAGACGACTTATGAATTAGTTATGCTCACCCCTCAGGGAGAGACTTATAATCAGGAAATAGCAGAGGAATTAAGTACAAAAGATCAGCTTATTATGCTTTGCGGACATTATGAAGGTTTTGATGAAAGAATCAGAGAAGGACTAAAGCCGAGAGAAATTTCTATCGGAGATTATGTCTTAACGGGAGGAGAACTGGGGGCTTTAGCAATACTTGATTCTGTAACAAGACTTTTACCCGGTGCTCTTGGCAAGGATGAATCTGCTCTCCATGATTCATTCTCTTTCGGTTTGCTTGAGCACCCTCATTACACAAAACCACCTGAGTACAGAGGAATGAAAGTTCCAGATGTACTATTATCCGGTAATCACAAGGAAATTGATAAATATCGAAGAAGACAGTCAATCAAACGAACTTTCGAGAGAAGGCCGGATTTGTTTAAAATATTTGAAAAATCGAAACTTTCGAAGGAAGATAAAATTATATTTAATGAACTTAAATTTTCACAGGAGATATAAATATGGACTTAATACAAGCTGTTATTTCCGGAGTTGTACAAGGACTGACAGAATTTTTGCCTGTAAGCAGTACAGGACATCTCGTACTCGCTTCTGCGGCATATAAATATATAAGTGGAAAATCATTTGTAACGGCGGGAAATGAAGAAGTTTTTTTTGACATTATGCTTCATTTAGGAACTTTAATAGCTTTATTAATTTATTTTAAGCAGGATATAGTAAATTTAATAAGTGCTTTTTTTAAAGCTCTTAAAAATAAAACATTTTCAACTGATGAAGAAGCTATGGTTCCTGTATATATTGCTATTGGTACAATAGCAACAGCTGCTGTCGTATTACCCCTAAAAGACTGGTTTGAAGCTGATATGAATAATCCTTCAATTGTTGGAATACAAATTATGATTACAGGATTATTGCTCTTCTTTACAGAGTTTTGGTCTTCAAGAATGTCTAATGCAACAAATATAATTAATTGGAAAAAATCAATTATTATCGGAATTGCTCAGGGCATTGCCGTTTCTCCCGGTATTTCACGATCAGGTACTACAATTGCTGCTGGCCTTGTAACAGGGTTAGACAGAGTTACTTCTGCCAGATTCTCTTTCCTGCTTTGTATCCCTATTATTATTCTTGCAATTATTTTTGATGCAGGAGATCAGATGATGCAGGGTAATATTCTTTCATTTAACTGGATTGCTATTATTGTTGGAACTATAATTTCAGCAGTTGTAGGTTATTATTGCGTTAAATATTTCATAATTTTTCTAAGCAAACACAAATTGGATGTATTTGCTTATTATTGTCTTGCAATAGGCTTGTTTATGTTTTTATTCTTTAGATAAGGTTATTGTTGATAAATAGTGAATGTGAATTATAAAGAAAAAACTAATCAATCGTCATTCTGAGCGAAGCGAAGAATCTGTGTTGAGCTTCTAAGAAGATTCTTCGGACTAAAGCCCTCAGAATGACAGCTCAATCAAAGAATTTTCAAAATTCCTTAGTAAAATAGATCTTATTTTAATCAGGTTCTTTTTTAACTTCCTCTGTTCTGTTATCAAAGTCTTCATACTGATCAATCAATTCTGTTTCAGGATAAAGACCTTCTATATCAGCTGTAAATGTATCTGAAATTTGACTATATGGGGTGCCGCAGCTTGTACAGTAAAGAACAACTTCTCTCCTGTCTGTTCCGGGTACCATTTCTTCGCTGTCAAGAACCATAACTTCACATTCAACATATTTATGTTCTTCTTCGCAGTATATTTGCTTTGAAATTGTATGAGCCATAACCATTCCCCCACGATTTAATTACACGCATATAATTTACTTTTTACACAAACACTTTAGCATTTTGTTTAAAATTTTTTATGCCAATAAATAGTAATCTTTACCCCCACAAAAGGGGCAAAATGGTAGAAAATCCTTTTTTCCTGTTCAAAGATTTGTCAGACAGATTAATTAAAATTGGTTTATAATTTAAGCGGTTATAGTTTATTCTCCCATATAGAGGCAGACAAAGTGAAAAGTTTAATAACAAATTTAAGATCAATATTAGGCACTGATAATGTTTTAACAGCATATGAAGATAGATATTGCTATGCTTATGATGCAACAGCGTTGGGAGATAAGCTTTACCTTCCTGATATAGTCGTCTTACCGTCATCTAAAGAACAAGTAGGTGAAATATTAAAACTGGCAAATGAAAGTAATGTTCCTGTTATCGCAAGAGGAGCAGGAACTAACCTTGCCGGAAGCTGTATTCCTGTCAATGGCGGAATTATTGTACATCTTTCAAGAATGAATCAGATCCTTGAAATTGATAAAAATAACCTTCTGTGCAGAGTTCAGCCAGGAATTGCAGTTGAAAATCTGCAACAGGAAGTTGAAGAGGCAGGACTTTATTTTCCTCCTGATCCTTCCAATATGAAAGTATCAACGGTAGGAGGAAGTATCGCCCAGTCATCAGGCGGTCCCCGCTGTTTTAAATACGGAACAACAAAAGATTATGTATTGGGACTGGAAGTAGTGCTTGCCGATGGTAGTATTATCAATACAGGCGGAAAAACTGTAAAAAATGTAACAGGATACAATCTTACTCAACTCTTTGTTGGTTCAGAAGGGACTCTCGGTATTGTAACAGAGGCTACTTTGAAATTAATACCAAAGCCTGAGACAAAAAAAGTTTTACTTGCGTATTTTGATTCAATTGACAATGCAGCTAATGCAGTGACTGGTATAATATCCGCAAAAATCATGCCTGCTACTCTTGAACTTATGGATAAATACACAATGGAGACTATTGAAAAGTTTTATCCTACAGGTCTTAGAACAGATATGGAAGCATCTCTTGTTATAGAGGTTGATGGGTTAAAAGAGTCAGTTGAAATTCAGGCAGGACAGATCGAAGATATCTGTAAAGGATTTAATGCCTGTGATATCAGAGTTTCCAGAGATCAAAAGGAATCGGACGATATCTGGTTTGCAAGAAGATCAGCATTTGGAGCTGTTGCAAAGCTTGGTCCAAATGTAATTACGGAAGATGCAGTAGTACCGCGAGATAAAATTCCTGAAATGGTCAGAGAAATAAGACGAATTTCAGAAAAATATAATATTACTGCCTGTATTATGGGACATGCAGGAGATGGAAACATTCATCCGAATTTTTCACTTGATCTGAGAAATAAAGAAGAAGTTGAAAGATTTGAAAAAGCGGTCGATGAACTTTTTGACGCAGCATTAAAACTTGGAGGGACTCTATCAGGTGAACATGGAATAGGTATGACAAAGTCAAAATACTTAAAAGATGCTCTTGATGAAAGATCAATTGAATTAATGAAATCGTTAAAACAGGTTTTTGACCCCAAAGGCATTTTAAATCCGGGTAAGATTTTTTAAAAATGAAACAACTTAAAGATTATTCTGAAGATATTTATAAATGCACAAAATGTGGTTTGTGTCAGTCAGTGTGTCCTGTTTTTGAGGTAACCGGACTAGAAACAGCTGTTTCAAGAGGTAAATTTACCTTATTAAATGGAATACTAACAGGCAAAATTAAATTCAGCAAAAATATTTCAAAATATCTCGATCTATGTTTAGGCTGCAAGGCTTGTTTTGATTTTTGCCCAAGCGGTATAAATGCTGAAGAAATTATAATTGCTGCAAGAAATCTCAATTTTAATCTCAATGGAATCAGCTTTTTAAAGAAATTAATTATTACAAATTTCGATTCAAAGCTAAATTTAAACCTTTTAAAATTTGCTTTATCTATCTATAAAAACTCGGAATTAATAAAATTAACAGATCTTATAGCAAATAAGATACATTTTTTAAAGCAATATGTTTATGTATTCAACTCTCAAGTTAGAGAACATATACAATATAAAAAGCTGCTGCCGTCAAAACCTCAATCAAAGCAAAAAATAGTTTATTTCCCCGGATGTATTAATAATTATATAAACCAGAGCGTGAAAAATTCGGTTAAAATGGTGCTGGAAAAGAATGGATTCGAAGTGTTGATACCTGATTTTTCCTGCTGTGGCATGCCTGCAAGAAGTGCTGGAGATTTTAATACTTTCAAAAAGCAGGCCGAAAAAAATCTTGCTCTTATTGATGATGATACTGATTTTATATTAACTGACTGTGCTTCCTGTGGATCTGTATGGGAATATTATACAGATATTCTGGACGGTGATCTTAAAGAAAAAGCTCAAAAAATCCTGCCAAAAGCTGTTAATATCAATAAATTTCTTGCAGGTATTGATCTAGACATACCCAAAAATGTTAAACTTGATCTTAATGTGACATATCATGATCCATGCCACCTCAAGAGATTCCAGAATGTTTACATTGAGCCAAGAGAAATTTTAAAGAAGATTCCAGGTATAAATTTAACTGAAATGAAAGATGCTGATAAATGCTGCGGAGCTTCAGGAACTTTTTGTATTGTTAATCCTGATATATCAAGAAAAATTTCCAGAAGAAAAGCTGAAAATATTTTAGCTGCAAAAGCAGATGCAGTAGCAACAGGTTGTCCGAGCTGCAAGATAGGTTTGGCTCAGGGATTGGTTCAGACTGATGCTGATAAGCCGATTTACCAGCCTGTTGAACTTCTGGCAAAACTGTATTTAATAGAATAATAATCTTACCTTTAATAATTAGTCTTTATAGTAATAGTTTATGAGAATTTAAAATTTTATAAGTACTGATATAATCTTCCTAAAAATATGGAGAATGTATTTATGGAATTAAAAGATGTAAGAGAAAAACAGTATCAGGTATCTATAAATTTGTTAAATTTAATTGATAAGCGTATTACGGAATTAAATGAAACACGACTTGAAGGTTATGAGAATAAAATAACAACATTAAGTGAAGCTATAAAAAATCTAAATATTTAAAATTTACATTAAATTATTATGTATTTAATAGATAAAAAACCTGTAAAAATTTTTTTCTGCACTATTAATTCATAAAAAGAAGTCCCCTTGAGCTCAAGGAGACATTGCAAATACGGCATTCTTTTTAAAAGATGTTTTTATAAAAATAAAGTTCCTTTACGCCATAAGATATACATTGAATCTTTACATTTCTTAACGAGATTTAAATTATTTTCCAGGGAGATTCTTCATCAGCAATAAATACTTCCACATCAGAAGTTTCAATTAATTCTTTCAGATATGGAAGGATAATTCTTTCTGTTTCAAGGTGTCCTGCATCAACTACAACCATATTGTTAACTTCAAGAGCTGTATGATATTTAATATCAGCTGTTATATAAAGATCAACTCCTTGCAGTCTGTCAATGAGATCTCCTCCGCTTCCAGGACAAACGGCTATTTTTTTAACCATTGTTTTTGAAATCGGGTTTATTACTTTAAGACGGTCAATATTGAGTATTTTTTTAATTTTTTCAAGAAATTCATTGAGATTTTCTTCTTTATCAAGATATCCGATTCTGGCAAAAGTCTCGAATACTTCAATATTTTTAAGGTTAAACAGACTAACAAGCCTGTCTGCTATACCTCCCTGCGTAATATCAAGGTTTGTATGAGCTGAATAGATCTGAATATTATTTTGAATAGCTTTAACTAACATTAAATTTGTTTGATCTGAAACATCTATTTTGTTGATTTTATTAAACATTAATGGATGATGAGTAATAATAAGCTCACATTGGTTAGATACTGCCTGCTTGATAACATCAATAGTCGGAGATAATGCAATCATTGCTTTTGTAATCTGGCGATCTCCAAGAAAAATCTGCCATCCGGAATTATCCCAGTCACAGGCAAGAGATGGAGGTGCAAAGTTTTCAATTTTTTGAATTATTTCACTGCTGCTGGTCATCAACAATCCCTTTTAAAATTAACTTCGCAATAGTTTTTTTAGGCATTGGCATAAAATCAACAGATTCTTCGTTTTTATCTATCAAAGTAACAGCATTATAATTACTATTAAAACCTATTTCAGGATCTGAAATATCGTTGGCTACTATATAATCAAGATTTTTTACTTTAAGTTTCTTTACTGCATTGTCAAAAAGATTTTCGCTTTCAGCGCAAAAACCGACTACAGTTTGTTCAGGCTTTTTAATTTTTGAAATTTCCATTAAAATATCAGGATTTTTAACCAGTTCCAAAATTAGCGTATCTGAATTTTCCTTTTTGATTTTTTGCTTCGCAGTTGTTTTTGGCCTATAGTCAGCTACTGCGGCAACCATAATTAAAATATCAGACTTGATAAATTCTTCTTTTGTAATAGCAAGCATTTCAAGAGCTGTATCAACTTTCGATACTTTATAAGGTTTATTGACAGCTAAAGTTGAGATAAGACTGACTTCAGCTCCTGATTCAAAAGCTGCATCGGCCAGAGCGATACCCATTTTGCCTGAACTGTGATTTCCTATAAATCTTACTGGATCGATAGGTTCTCTTGTCCCACCTGCTGTAATAACTATTTTCTTGCCCTTTAAATTTGGCTCTAAATGAAGGATTTCCTCTGCTAAATCAAATATTTTTTCAACAGATGCCATTCTTCCAGCTCCTTCATAGCCGCATGCCAGTTCTCCGCTTTCGGGAGAAACGATATAAAAACCTGTTTTTTTCAGAGAGGCAACATTTTTTTGAACAAACTGATTTTCCCACATATTACAGTTCATAGCAGGAGCAAGAATGACAGGTTTTTTAAATGCTGTAATTAGAGAAGTTAAAAGATTATCACATATACCGTTTACAATTTTTCCTATTGTATTAGCTGAAGCAGGAGCTATGATAAATAAATCCGAGCTGTCTGCAAGGCTGATATGTTCAGGTTGCCAGTTTTCTACCTGGAATTGCTCCATATATACCTGATTTCTTGTCAGGGTTCTTATAGTTGTTTCTGTCACAAATTCTCTGGCAGCAGGAGTCATGACAGCTTTAACTTCAGCGCCGGCTTTTATAAATAGCCTTATAAGTTCGCATGTTTTATATGCTGCAATTCCGCCTGTAATACCGATTAATATTCGCTTGCCGGATAAAGTCATTATTTTATAGCTCCCCGGGATAAAACAATGTTTGTTAATTCTTCAAGAGTGATGTCTAGATTATCGTTAATTATCTCGAAATCAAAATATTTTTTCTTTTTAAATTCACTTTCTGCAATAGATAGTCTTTTTTGAATAACTTCTTCTGTCTCGGTATTTCTGCCCTTTAAGCGTGATGCCAGTTCTTCAATAGAAGGAGGAGATACAAATATCAGGATTGCCTCCGGCATTTTTTCTTTAATCTGCATTGCGCCCTGAACATCAATTTCAAGAGCCAGATTCTTACCTTCTGAAAGAGCTTTTTCAACAGTTTTTTTGTAAGTTCCGTAATAATTGTCAGCGAACTTTGCCCATTCCAGAAATTCACCTTTTTCAATTGATTCCTCGAATTTTTCTTTTGTGACAAAGAAATAATTTTCACCTTGAACTTCGTCCTGTCTTGGGGTTCGAGTAGTAGCTGATATGGAAAGGGATATTTCAGGATGTTTGGTAAGGAGCATTTTAAGCAATGTGCCTTTTCCAACACCGGAAGGTCCTGAAATTACAAATATATTTCCTTTTTTAGAATTATCTGGCATGCAGTATTCCTTTTATAATATTTTATCAAAAATATTCTGGAGTCAGTCTAATCCTTTTAATGTTTCTCTTAATCTTCCTTTATGTTTATTAAGCATTTCTAAAGCTTTTTCATAGCTAATGTTAGCTTTAAGCATTAAAACAGCGGCCTTAACATTATAATCAGCATTAATTAGAGTATTTTTAGCATTTTCATAATCAACCTGTGCTATTTCAGAAACTATTCTGGCAGCTCTGTCTTTTAGTTTTATATTTGTAGGTTTTACGTCAATCATAAAGTTTTCATAAGTTTTGCCTATTTTAATCATGGAAGCTGTTGAAAGCATGTTTAAAATCATTTTTTGTGCAGTTCCGGCTTTCATTCTTGTTGAACCGGTAATTGCTTCTTCTCCAACTTCAGGGGAAATAAATATATCAGCATGTTCCTGCAATTTTGCTTTTTTGTTGCAGGCAATACCTACTGTGGATATTCCAAGTTCTTTTGCTTTTTTTAGCACACCAAGAACATATGGAGCATTTCCGCTGGCAGAAATACCGATTACAATGTCATTTATTTTCGCTTTTGATTTAACAAGATCCAATTCTCCTGCTTCAATGCTGTCTTCAGCTCCTTCGACAGCATTCTTTATTGCTGTATTTCCGCCTGCTATATAGCCTCTGACCGTTTCAGAAGAAGCGTTGAATGTTGGAGGACATTCGGAAGCATCAAGTATTCCAAGCCTGCCGCTTGTTCCTGCTCCAAAATACAGGAGATTTCCTCCTTTTAAAAAACTTTCGGTTATTAAATCAACTGCTTTTGCAATTGAATCAAGTTCTTTTTGAACAGCAAGGGCAACTTTTAAATCTTCGTTATTAATTAACCTGATAATTTCCTGCGAAGGTAAAAGATCAATATTTACTGTATCAGGGTTTCTTTTTTCAGTTAGTATTATTTCCCCCATGGTGTAACCTTTCTAAAAAATATTAAACTTTTTATAATTAAAATTTTGGTGATAGTCATCACCTAACTCAGGTTAACGACTAAAGCTTTGAAGCAATTTGTCTCAATTTAAAATTAGTAGTCTATGTTATAGCACTATTAAAATTTTTATTATATTTATTTTAATATATACTATTAAAGGAAAGATAGAAGAAATAATAGAAGGAAAAGAAGAAAAACATGGATTCAGTTCAAAAGTACACCTTAAAAATAGGTGAAAGAACCGTAGAGTTAGAAACAGGAAAGTTTGCAAAAAGTGCTGCTGGTTCTGTAACAGTCCGCTGTGAAGATACTGTATTGATAGTATCAGTTGCAGCTTCTGAAGAACCAAGACCGGGCATTGATTATTTTCCGCTTCTTGTTGATTATGAAGAAAGAATGTACTCTATCGGAAAAATCCCCGGCAGTTATATGAGAAAAGAAGGCCGTCCATCAGATAAGGCCATTCTTATAAGCAGATTGATCGACAGGCCAATTAGGCCTTTATTCCCTAAGGGTTACAGAAATGATGTTCAGATTGTTGCATCAACATTAAGTTCAGATCAGATGATTCAAACTGATACGCTTGCTATTCTTGGTGCTTCTATGGCGCTTGAACTTTCAGGAGTTCCATTCCAGGGACCAATAAGTGCAGTTAGAGTAAGCAGACTTAATGGAAAAATGATCGCAAATCCGACTTATGAAGAAAGTGACTTGAGTGACCTTGATATTGTCGTTGCAGGTACTGAAGACTCAGTCATAATGGTCGAAGCAGGATGTAAATTTGTAACCGAAGAAGTAATTATGGAAGCAGTTGAATTTGCTGCTGAAGAAATAAAAAGACATGTTCAGGCTCAAAAAGAATTTGCAGCTCAGTGTGGAGTTAAAAAACAGGAATTTGTTAATCCATATGATACTTCAGAACTTTATAGTTTTATTGAAGGTATTGCAAAAGATGACGTTTATGCAGCTTACCACAACTTTGACAGAGATCAGAGAAAAGAAAAACTAAAAGCAGCAAAAGAACTAGTTAATTCAAAAATAGATGAATTACCTGAAGACAGTTCTATTAAACAACTTATAGCTTCTTCTGAAATTAAATTTGTTACGGAAGAATTTAAATCTCTCGAAAAGAAAATAATGAGAGATATGATAATTAATGAAGAAATCAGGGCTGATGGAAGAAAATTCGGTGAAATCAGGCCAATATGGTCTGAAGTTGGTTTCCTTCCAAGAACCCATGGTTCAGCTGTATTTACAAGAGGGAGTACACAGGCAATATCAGTTGCAACTCTTGCAGGTCCAGGTCTCGCACAGGAATTGGAAGGGGTTGATTTTTTCCATGACGGATCAAGGGCGGGAGGGGTTGCCCCCTCCCTGTTGGGATTATGCGCGGCGAAGAATGCGCTTGATGAACTTGCCGCCGGTGAACAGCAGGTCAATGCCAACAATGGCCAACATGCCTGCGGTGACGAATGCGGTGATTTCAACCCAGCTTACTGCTTCAAACAATGCT
>Ga0209340_1002636_pt1 | contig 10149 bp, 9 predicted proteins | sample EPASupsiteSAE323_FD_187266 | JGI IMG/M metagenome (GOLD analysis project Ga0209340, IMG submission 187266) | Bioremediated contaminated groundwater from EPA Superfund site, New Mexico - Sample SAE3-23 (SPAdes) (version 2) | ecosystem: Environmental > Aquatic > Deep subsurface > Groundwater >...
GAGCCGTTTTTATGCACATATACAGAGTCGCTAAAAGCGTGAAAAACGAGAAGCATGTATAAAAAATGCCGGTTTCGCAGAGCCTGTTAAGTATTATATTGTGGCAATCGGTAATTGTCATCTTGGTTACTCTGTATTTTGTTATAAACATCGAAGAAAGCGCCGGGCCGACTCCGATTAAAGGGTTGTCCATAAAAGTTTTCAGGGCGCCTCTATAAATATTGATACGTCCGTTTTCATCATGGATGTCGAAATTTTCGCTGTTTGAAAAAGATTTTGCTATTCGTGTGAATGCGTCGGTAGCAAAGAATCCTCCGGCTAATATAACGAATATGAAAATTATTGAAATAAATTTCATGGCGCGTAAGCTAAATCCTGCATGCCGTAAAAAATAACCCAGAGTGAAAGTTACCGATATTATAAGATTGATTTGCGCGATGCGTGAACTAGTTAAAAGCACGCTGGTGCAGCAGGCTAAAAAAAGCACGAAAAAATTCAATTTTTCATATTTTTTTTGTGAAGTAAGGTAAAAATAAATGCTTAAAGGCGTTACCGCTATTACGAAAGTAGCGTAGTAATAAGGATAGAACATCGTAAAGCAGATGCCGGAAAAATAAACGCCGGCTACATATTTAAAATAACAGTAGTAAGTGAAGGTCATAAAAATATAAGTTTCGGCGAAATACAGAAATATTCGCAAAAATGATCGTAAATCGTTGAAATTGGTTATACTCATAAACAGGCTGAACATGAGAAGCGTGGCCGAAAGGTATTTGGAAATTTCGATATAGCTTATTTCGATACAGCGTGAAACCAGAGTTATCGCGGCAAGAAAAACGACGTTTACAAGATTAAGTTTTAAAATTTGCCGGCTTTTATTATCGATCGTTTTGTTAGAGTTAAAAAAAGAGAAGAGCCCGAATATAAAAAAAAATGAATATGAAAAAACCGCCGGCACAGTTCCATAATCTTTAAGCCCGGCATTAGTTAATAATTGCAAAAAGAATATCGATGAAAAATAAAAATATAATAAATCCTTGTAATCAAGCATAAATAAATCAAACTAAAATAAAAGCACTGCCGATAGACAAGCAATGGCAGTGCTGGGTATTTGTTATTGTAAAACGATATCTTAGGTATTTGTAACTGCTGAAATATTTTTCTGAGCGGTTCCAAAAAGTGAGCTGAGCGATGTACCGGTTGCCGTTAAGGCAGCGATAACAACGATAGCGATAAGGCCAAGGATTAAGCCATATTCAACCATACCCTGTCCTTCTTCGTTCATAAAGAATTTTTTCATAGTGCGCCCTCCTTTCACAGAAATTTTAATTTATTTACGATGGTTATTGACTAAGTGGTCGTCGTTAGAGCGCCTTTTACGTTAGTAAAAAAAAGACTATATATCGTCGAACCGACCGAGGATATCGAGGCTATACAAATAATTGCTACAAGTCCGAGTATCAAAGCATATTCAACGAGCCCTTGAGCGTCTTGGTCACTAAAAAAACTCTTCAACACGCAATCTTGGCATTTTAATGAATCATTTGTTTTGATTTCAAATTCTGCCTTGTGGTTCATATTCAGGCTCCTAGCTTTTTCACACTTACACATGAAGCAACTTGCGTGCCAAAACATTGAGGACATATATTTTAAAAATAATGCATACTGCCTTATAACGTTTATGGGCGCTAAATAAAGGGCGAAAGTAATTTGTTTTTTTTGAATATTTAAAATTAATGCTTTAAAGTATTTTTAAAAATTACCGGAATTTACTTAAGTTTTTAATGAAGTTAAGTTAAAATGTGTATGCTCGAACATACAGTTAGCCGTTTTTAATGAAGTTTGAGGCTGTATATTTATTCATACAGTGTATGCTCGAACATACACCGGAGCTGAGATGGCAGATTTTACTGTGCTTTTGCATTGATACCACTCCCGGCTTTGTGCCGATGGGCGTTTTCTTGTCTTGCTTATTATAAATATTATCTTTTTTTTCTATAAAGAGCGAACCACGCAATTGGCGCAATCATGCCGATTAAAAAAACATACATAAAATTTTGAGTGATTGCGCCGGCGAAAAAACCAGCGGCGATGCCAAAAGGATAAAAGCTATTTTTCAAACCGTCTTTATAGTTTTTATAAGATATTATAGCGGTTTTATAATAAGGATAAAATTTAGGGATAAATCGCGGGACCCTGTCGTAGTAATCGCGGTATTCGGTTCCCATATATTTCAAAAGAGTTTCTTCTTCGTAGATGCAAAACAAAAAAGAGCTTATTATTTTTCCGATGAATAGCGCCGCGAAGGTATAATAATTTCCAGCAAGCGCGGTTGCGCTCATCGCGATGGTGTCGGAAAGATATATCGGATTTCGAACGTAAGAGTAAGGTCCGGCTATGACCATCTTTTTGGCCTGAACTTCTTTTTTCATCATTATGTCCGAACCAAGATGCGCGCATGCCGAAACTCTGAGAAGCCCTGCCATTATATTTAATATGGCGATTATAAGAAAAAGAAGCGTCATTGAATTCGGCGTGTTGATCGCAAGCGAAGCGGCGAGCCGTTCGTAGACGAGTGGTTCGTTTAACATAAGAGTAAAAAGCGCCATTATAAAAATTAAATAAGATATTTCGACGCGGTATTCGAAGTTTATTTTAAGGACCCTGTTTATCATATTTTTCTCCTTTTTATGGCGGATAATCGAGGCCAAGCGAATGGTTTTTTCGAAATCCGAGGTTTCCTCTTAAAAAATAACCAAGAGTGCCTATGGGGCCGAGGCTTGAAAAATTGCACAATCCTCTTTTAAGTATTGATTTATACGAATAAAACTCTTTTCTAAGCCAGCCGGTGCCTTGCCTTAATTCGTCGGCGGTCATTTTTAGCGGTTTGAAGACGACCTTTTTGCAATCGAAATCGTCCCAGTTATCGCTCGTAATTCTGCCGGCGGCTTTCATTTTATTATAATAAGCCGTTCCGGGCATCGGAGTGAGAGTGGCTATCTGCATTAGATCCAGGTTGATTTTATTAAAAAAATGATAGCTGCGTTCGAATATTGATGCATCGTCGCCGTCGAAACCGAACATCATGCCGGCTTCTACGACTATTCCAAAATCGTGGAATGCTTCGATCACCTTTTTAAACTTGTTTACGCTGTTATGCGATTTATTTACGTTAACGAGGTTTTCGGAAGATATCGATTCGAATCCGACAAACACGCCTTTTCCGCCGGCGTCGGCAATCAGCTTTAAAAGCCTTCGGTCGTGGACGATGTCGGTTGAGGCTTGAAACAGCCAGTGTTTTTTGTGTGATTTTACGGCGGAGAAAAATTCCGCGGCGTATCCGGGATCGGAATATATATTATCATCGACTAAGTTAATAATCTTATTTTTAAGGTTTTTGAGTTCGCCGCACGCTTCGGGAATTGGCCTTTTATAAAGCCGCTTTTGAAAGAAAGCGTTTATCGAGCAAAAATCGCATGATTTGCTGCAGCCTCTCATTACCGAAAACACATGGCCTGCGGCATAGCCTTTATGCCCTTCGACGGACCTCGATGGAAATGAGACGGCGTTTAAAAGCCCGCTGTCATATTTTTCGCTGCGGTATATTTTTTTTGAGCTTGCCGGGTCGCGTTCGAAATCGTTTAAAAATTCGAGCCATAGTTTTTCGCCCGGTCCGCATATAACTGTATCGAAGCGTTCGATGGCTTCTTCGGGCATGAAAGTCGCGTGGCAGCCGCCGATTACAGTGTGAGCCCCGCGGCGTTTAAACTCGCGCGCTAACTCGTAAGCCCTGCAAGCGAGCGCGGTTACCGCCGAAATGCCGACTATGTCATATTTTTGATCGAAGTCGATGATTTCGACCGTTTCGTCGGTGATTTGCAGTTCATGGCGCGAAGGCGTTACGCCCGCTATTGCGAGCGTACCCAATTTCGGGTATCTGAATGCGCTGGAGCCTTTGTATTTTCCTGGAATTTCAAGCCGGTCTTTCGCCGTCGCCGGGTTAATCAATAAGATTTTCATTACCGTTTGATCCTGTGGTTATTAAAACTTTCGTCTATGTGCTCGGTCCAGTCGAAGTTTTTGTCTTTAGCTCCGCGATGTCCGCCGTGCGAGTTTTCGTCTTTTAAGCCGTCGGATTTTCTGCCGCACTTAATTATTTTATTGCCGCAATCTTCGTTTTGATCTTCGTCGCCGTATTTTTTAGATTTTATGCGCCGCGCGTCGGAAAACATCGATGTGAAAAGCTCCGCGTCGTCTTTTATTATGACCGTTTTAGCCGCCGCTTTGCGCTTCGCTTTTTCCGCTTCTTCCTTCCTGCGAGCGTTAGCTTCTTCGTCCTTTTTAATTTTTGATGAAAGATCGTTTAGTTTTTTCAAGCTGCCGCCATCGATAGTTTCACCGAGCGTATTCTCGGCTTCGCGCACTTTTCCGCCTTTTTCTTTTATAAAGTGGGCGTTCATGCGTTCGTTAAAAAATTCCAGCTGCTCTTCGAATTCTTTTACTTTCATAACCCTGGCGCCGTGGTTGCGGCAGATATTGGCGATTTCGTTGTCGGAACTAACGACTTCTATAGTTTTTGCATATCTTTCGGATGTCATCTTTTCGATTACGAGATCGGCGATTTTCTTTCCGGAAAATACGACCGATACGTTTTCGCCGAAATTCTGGTTGCGCCCGTTGGGGTTATAGCCGTCGAAGACTATGATATATTTTCTCGCCGATTGATATGAAAAATTTTGCACTATCGAAATCAGCTTATCGCAGCTGGCTTGAAAGCCTCTTATCTGCGTCTGATCGAATGCTTTCATTAAATTTATGGCGTTGCAGCCGTCGATGATTACTAACGGTTTGGTTTTAGACACTTTTTTTGCCAGCTTTCTTTGTTTTTGCGGCGGCCGTTCTGACGGCGCTTGCCGTTTGTTTATCGTTTTTTTTAGAGGCTTTCGTCTTTTTTTCGGCGCCGGCGTTTTTAACGGTTGCATAATATAAGCAGCGCGGGGCGAGCTGGCAGTATTCGCAATCGGGTTTTCTGGCGTCGCAAACGTTTCTGCCGTGAAGTATCAGGTAGAAAGTAAGGTTTTTCCACTCTTTGACGTCGAAAAGTTTCATTAAATCGTTTTCGATCTTATCTGGATCGCTTTCGGAAGAAAATCCTATTTTGTTCGAAAGCCTTTTTACGTGCGTGTCCACGACGATGCCTTCGGTTACATCATAAGCGATTTGAGTGACGACGTTCGCCGTTTTTCTTCCGACTCCTGGAAGCGTTACAAGTTCCTCGACGCTTCCGGGAATGTTTCCGTCGAAGCGTTCCAATAGTTCACGGGCGCAATTTGTAATGCTTTTGGCCTTGTTACGATAAAAACCGGTCGGCTTTATTATAAGCATGACGTCTTCTAGTTCGGCATCCGCCAGTGCGCGCGCGTCGGGATATTTGGCGAACAATCCGGGCGTTACGGCGTTTACCATTCTGTCGGTGCATTGCGCTGAAAGTATTACGGCTATCAAAAGCTGGAATGCGTTCGTAAATTCCAGAAAGCTTTTGGGCAGGTCGGGATATTCTTTTTTTAATATATTCAAAATTTGTGATGCTTCTTCTTTCTTCATTTTATCGCCTCGCCGGAAAAAATTAGCGACGATTGTCGCTTTATGGCTGAATAATTGCCGTTAGCGGCGTATCGCTTCTTTTTTTTTGTTAAACAGTTCAATTATTTGCTGCGCGTCGAAAGTATTTAAAATTTTATCGGCGGGCATTCCGCCAAGATTGACTGCATTTACGCCGTATTGAAGGCAGGCGCCTATATCTCCGGCCGAATGCGCGTCCGGGTTTATCGATATCATGACGCCCAGTTCGTTTAATGTTTGAAAATGCGAATAATCGGCGTCCATGCGATAGGGGTTTGAATTCAATTCTATGATGACGTTATTTTTTTGAGCTGCCTGAAATATTTTTTCGGCGTCGATATCGTATCCCTTGCGTTTTGTAAGAAGCCTGCCGCACATGTGCCCCAGCATAGTAACGTAGGGGTTTGAAATAGCTTTTATTATGCGCTCAGTCATTTCTTCGATCTTCATTTTAAAATTAGAATGAATCGATACGATAACAAAATCGAGCGTTTTTAAAACGTCGTCAGGCATATCGAGAGAGCCGTCCTTTAATATGTCGCATTCAAGCCCCTTGAAAATTTTAATTGAAGGATAACGTTCATTGAGCCGCTCTATTTCATTGATTTGTGAACTGATGCGCGCCTCGTCGAGTCCGTTGGCGTAAAAAGAGCTTTTTGAGTGATCGGATATTCCGACGTAGCCAAGGCCCATGTTTTTGATTTTAATCGCTATTTCTTCCGCCGAGTCGCAACCGTCCGAATAAAGGGAATGAACATGAAAAAGGCCTTTAATAAAACTTACGTCGAATTTTTTTATCTGCCGGAGCCGCTCGTGGCTTAATTTCTTCCATAATACTTGAGAATATTCGGGCGCTATATCGAAAAAATCGTATTTTTCGATTTCCGTGGATATTTTATATAATCTTTCTAAAAATTCGTTTCCGCATGAGGCGAAAGCGATTGGTTGCGTCATATCGAAATTTTCAATTTGCGCCGTAAGATAATCGTCTGAAAAAGATAATATGCGTTCGAGATTTCGGTTATACAAAGATTCGTGAATTGCGAATATCTCTACTGGAAAATCCGTCGAATAATATTTAAAGTAAACGTAAGAAATGTTGCCGGATCTTATGAGCTCGTAATCGCGTATTTTTAGCGTCATAAGAATTTTATCGAGAGCTTCTTCGAAAGTCGCGCATTTGTAAGACATAACGCAGCGTAGCCTGTTTATGACCGGCAGTTTGCGGGCAAGCTCGCCTGCCGCTGTAAAGTCTGAGGCCGAGTCTGAAGCGCACAAGGCGTGTTTAAGATCGTAAAATAATCGTTCGGCGACAAAAAAAAGTTTTGAGTTCTTTTCTTCCGATATGCGAATGCATTCGGCGATTATGTTTTTTTCACCGGCTTCCGCGAAGCCTTTTAAGCGCCTTATATCGCCACGTTTGGCGCAGGCCGCAAGCTCGTCGAGAGTTTCTATTTTTAGCGCGTCGCAAATGCATCGAAGTTTTTTAATACCTATGCCTGAAATATTTAGCATAAAGAAAAAATCTTTAGGGACCAAACGTTTCAATTCGTTGTAAGCGGATGAACTTCCACGGCATATGAAATCGTCTATTATTTTTTTTATTCCTTCGCCTATGCCCGGGATTTTAAAATCTTCGTCCAGTTCGGAAATTTCTTTTTCGAAATAAAGAATTATTTCCGAAGCTTTAAGATAAGCGCGGGCCCGAAATGGATTTTCTCCGGCGTATTCGCTCATTAAAGCCATTTGCTCAAGTTTTTCGGCGATGTGGTAATTTATCATATCAGAGTTCAGGACTCCTGTAATAAACAGCTTCGCAGTTTTGCGTTTCGAAAACGGATACTCTTGCTACTTTTGCGTTCGTTATTCCTGCTTGCAACAATAATTCGGAGATTTTGTCGAATATGTACTTGCTGATGTTTTCGGCGGTAGGATTTTTGTCTGAAAAATAAGGCGTTTCATTGAAAAAACGATGGTCGAATTCGTTTTTTATATGAGCGAAAAACCCTTTTAAAACTCCGAAATCGACGAGCATGCCCCGCCCGTCGAGCCGTTCGCCGTTTAAAGATACGGTGACGTCCCAGTTATGGCCGTGAAGGTTGCTGCATTTGCCTTCGTAATTTCTTAGCAAGTGCGCAGCCGATATGCAAAATTTTGCGGAAACTTCATACATCTTAAATCACCTGAATAATTTAGCCTGTTTATACAATTTATACCACGAATATGGTATCATTAGCCGGGGCTATTAGTCAATGTTTTTTATGCCGCAAAGCGCCATATTTTATTCGCCGGCTGAAATCGCGTAATGGCGTAATGACGCGATTGACAAAAACTTCGTTTTTTTATATAATTCCCCGGTAATGAAAAAGTTAATCAAATCATTGTTTTATTTTGGCTTTATAACCGGTATCATAGCGTGTTATATTGTCTTTGATATTACCCGCGTGACGCGCGTAACTTTTATAGTTACAGGCCTTATGCAGGGAAATGTCATTTCATTTCCCGCAGGCGATGCTTCGCGCAAAGAAAAAATGGCGGGCGGAATGCCCTATGTTATTTCAAAAATTCGCGAACTTGAAAAAAAAGCATCCAGGGCCAATTCGAATTTTTTTGTTCTCGATTGCGGCGATAATTTTTCGGGAACGGCGGAAAGCTATTATTCTCAATCCCGTGTTGTCGTAGATTCGATGAATATGATGGGCCTTTCGGCAATGCTGCTTGGAAATCGCGAATTCGATTACGGCTTTGAAGTGTTAAAATTTCGCGTGGCTGACGCCAATTTTCCGATTCTTGCGGCCAACGTCAGAAATAGGGAAACGGGTATGCCTTACTCCGAATTTCGCGATTGCGTCCTGCTTGAAACCTTCGGAAAAAAAATCAGGATCGGGGTTCTCGGAATAACTCCGCCGGAAACGTTGACCGATTGCTCCTTAAAAAACGTTTCGACGCTTTCTCTTATCAGCGAGCGTGAAGCGATAGATATTTTTATGAAAAAAGCCGCTAATGAAAAAGTAGATTTTACCATCGCTCTCACTCAGGCAGATATTGAAAAAGATATCGAGCTTCTCGATTTGATCGTTAAAAGCGGTTTTAACATGGTGACCGCTCTGGATTTTAAAAGCCAGTTAAATGATATCGGACGCCTCAGGGATACGATTGTGGTTCCACTGCGCAGCATGGCCAGAGGGTCGGAGATAACGAAAGTAGAAATGGTTTTTGACGGCGAAACAAAAAAAACGATTGAATGTATTGCTGAAATAATTCCAGTGCCGGCCGGCGAATCAGAACCTGACGCGGAATGCGTAAAACTCATATCCGAATATCTTAGAGAATTGGATGCCATAATGAATAAGGTTATAGGTTATGCTCGATTCGAGTTAAAAAGGCCGTTTAATGAAGAGACTAATTTGGGAAATTTCATAACCGATTGCATGAGAGAAGCCGCTTCGACGGAAGTTGCCCTTGAAAATGCGGGTTCGTTCAGAAACGATATCGGCGCCGGCGAGATTACCGTAGGAGCGCTTTATAACGCTATTCCATTCAACAACGATATCGTATCATTGGAAATTTCAGGGAAAACGCTTTTTGACATAATCAATACAAGCAGCGCCCGCGAGCGCGGCCTTCTGCAAATAAGCGGCGGTTCATACGTTTACACTCCGGATGGCGCCGGGCCGAAAAAAAATAAAATCGCAGTTACCAGTTTTTTAATAGCTTCTAAGGAAATCGAGCTTAACAAAAAATATACGCTCGCCGTCAACAGTTTTTTAGCTTCAGGCCAGGGCGGATATCCGCAGCTTAAAGATTGTAAAAAAATCGCAGTCATCAATGATTTCCGTGAAGTCGTGCAGCATTTTATCAGTGAGAAGAAAAACATCGAAGCGACGCTCGAAAATAGAATTGTCAGGCTTTCGAATTAAATAACAGGGTGTTTGTTTTATGAAATTAAAATTATCGCATAAAATAATATTGAATTTTGTCATAGTGCTGATCATACCTATGCTATTATCGGTTCATCTGGTTACTATCGATCTTAATTCGCGTTCCAGCAACGAAATATACACTCAACTCGAATTTACTACAAGGGTTGTGAATAAATTTTTTTTGCGTTCGTTCCGGGCGGCGCAGGTTCAGTTCCGTCTTATGAGTTCGACCGGAGATTTCCGCCGGGCTTTCGATTCGGGCGGCACTTCCGAAATCGAGGCCCAGCTTAAGTTTATAGGCGATAAAATGAATTGCAGCTTTATAGACGTTTATACTTTTTCAGAAGGCGGCGCCAAAGTTTTACCGCTTGGTTCATATCATCGCGAAGCCTTTTACGATGCGCTAATTCCTTCGCTGGAGCTTGTAAAAATCGCCGCTCGCGGTAAAAATCTTTCTTCGCTGGTTTTAATCGATGAGCAAAAACGTTATTTTAGATGCGTTATGCCGGTCAATAGCGGTTCACGAACTTCGAAGGAAATGGTTCTTTGCGCGTATCAGAAAATAGCTAACGATTCGATAGATGCAATTAAGGAAATTACCAAT
>Ga0209340_1002637_pt1 | contig 10146 bp, 10 predicted proteins | sample EPASupsiteSAE323_FD_187266 | JGI IMG/M metagenome (GOLD analysis project Ga0209340, IMG submission 187266) | Bioremediated contaminated groundwater from EPA Superfund site, New Mexico - Sample SAE3-23 (SPAdes) (version 2) | ecosystem: Environmental > Aquatic > Deep subsurface > Groundwater >...
TTACAGATTCAAAACTTGTTTTGATTTTGTTTATTTCTTTTTCTAAATAATTTTTACGTGTTTTTTCATTAGGATTTTTCATGTCAATTTGGATATCAAATCTTCCAGATCTAACTAAAGCTTCATCTAAATCATCGTAAGAGCTGGTTGCGGCTATAAGTAGTATTGGTTTATAAGGATTTCTTGGTTTAAATCCACTAAGTTTTGTTAATAAGCTTGCAAGAGCTTGTGATTTAGAATTGTTTGAATCGTCATGGTTTCTTTTGCTTCCTATAAAATCAAGTTCATCTATAAATAAAATTGCAGGAGCAGAGGCTTCTGCTTTATCGAAAATTGATTTTATTTTTGTTTCGGATGTTATGAATTTATCTCCAATTAATTCTGATGCGCATACAACCCAACAGCTACATTTTGCTTCACCTGCGATTGCTCTGGCAAACATTGTTTTACCTGTTCCAGGTTTTCCCGTTAGTAAAATTCCTTTTGGAGCCGAAACGTTAAAACGTTTGAATTTTAAAGGGTTTTTTAATGACTCAATAAGATGTTGTAAGCTTTCTTTTTCTTTTTCACAACCAATTATATCATTGAATGTTATTTGTTTTTCTACGCTTTTTTGAAAAGAGTTTCTTTTTTGGTCTTGCTCATACATTACATCTCTTTTATATAATTCGTAGTCTTCGTATTGCAAGCTTTTGTATATGCCGGAGAAGAAGGCAATGACACCAGTGAAGAAGGAAGCTTTTGATGTGCCAAGGAAAAATTTTGTTGAAGCTTTCATTTCGCTCATTATTTTATCATGGGCAAGTGCTATTTTTGCAGGGTCTGTTTCATTTGTAAATTTATGTGCAAGATATGCTTGCATTAAAAAGTTTGTAAGAGGAGTGGCTAAATTTATGAAAATTGGTAAAACTTCATATGAAAATGGTGTTCCCCAAAAGTATCCTGTTAATTTATCAAATGTTGATTTAGTTCTTTTTTGACTTTCAGTTTCTATCGTCAAAGCATAATTTTTTAATTTCTCTAATAAGGCTGTAGAGGATTCATCCTTTTGTGTCTCTAAATTATGAGAAATTTCTGTTTGAGTGCAAAAGTTTTGTAAAAATTGAAGGACTAAAATTAATTCTTTTTCAAATTTATCATTATCTATGTTGTTTAGAATTACAAAATCGCATTGCTTAAGAAGTTCTACAAATTGTTCATCAAATTTTACTTCTACATTTTTAGTTTTTTCAATTCGATTCCAGTCTCCTTTTGTTAATAATTTTTTTAAATTCAAGTTACTTGTTGTTGATATTTTGGGATTGTGGAGATAGTCAATTGAATTTTCTATTTTTCTATTTACATAAAAGAGATCGCTAATATTTCGTGCTGTTTTTAAAAGAAGGTATCTTGCTGATTCGATTTGTTCTTTTTTGATTTCGTCAGAAGATGCGTTTGTAAAAAATGGAATTGTTAATAAAAAGGTGATAAGTAAAAAATATCTTTTTATATTCATAATTGTCCCCACTGAATTTTTAAAAATTAAAACTACGAAAAATCCCTTAAAAATAAGCCTTATTGCTTTATAGGTTTATATTAAAGTTAGACTCGTAATTGTCAAACTTTTGGTTTGGGTTTTAACTAAATGAGCTTTTTATGTTACATTTTGTTAGATGATGTCTTTTTCGGCCTGTTTTAAAGGATTTTACCAGTATGAATTATGATTTTAAGAAAATAGAACAAAAGTGGCAGGAAAAATGGAGAAAAAATCCATATTTTAATACAAAAGATCGATCAAATGATAAAAAATTTTACTGTTTGGATATGTTCCCTTATCCTTCAGCCTCTGGATTGCATGTAGGACATTGGAAAGGTTATGTTTTTTCAGATATTTATGCCCGTATGAAATTTCTTCAGGGGTATAATGTTTTGCATCCAATGGGTTGGGATGCTTTTGGACTTCCAGCTGAAAATGCTGCTATAAAATTAGGGCTTCATCCTAAAGAAAATACAGAAAAAAATGTGGCGAATATAAAAAGACAAATAAATCAAATTGGTTCTATTTATGACTGGAGTAGGGAAGTTGATACAACTGATCCTAAATATTATAAATGGACGCAGTGGATATTTTTACAAATGTATAAAGCTGGTCTTGCTTATATGTCTGATGCACCTATAAATTGGTGTCCAAGTTGTATGACCGGGCTAGCAAATGAAGAGGTTGTTGCAGGTAATTGTGACCGTTGTGGAACAGCAACTACTAAAAAAAGTGTTCGCCAGTGGGTGTTGAAAATTACTGAATATGCAGAAAAATTACTTAATGGGCTTGATGGCTTGGATTGGCCAGAGCGTGTAAAATTAATGCAAAAAAATTGGATTGGAAAAAGTTCAGGGGCAACGGTTTTCTTTGATATCGCAGATAAAACGAATTTAAAGTTAGAAGTTTTTACCACAAGACCCGATACTTTATTTGGAGCAACTTTTATCGCTTTAGCATATGACCATCCCTTGGTTGATTCTTTAACTGATGCAAAACAAAAAACTCTTGTAAGTAGTTTTGTTGAAGAGATGAAAAATAAACCAGCATCACAAGATCGCTTTGCTGAAGATACAGAAAAAAAAGGTGTCTTTTTAGGTTCTTATGCCATAAGTCCAATAAATAATGAAAAGCTTCCAATATATTTGGCAAGTTACATTTTAAGTGGTTATGGTACGGGTGCGATAATGGCAGTCCCTGCTCATGACTCTAGAGATTTTGAATTTGCAAAAAAATATGATATTGAAATTCGAGAAGTTGTAAAATCTACTTCTGAAATTTCAAATTTATATGATGAAAATGGTAATTTAATATTTGCTATGGAAGAAGATGGTTCTTTAATAAATTCAGCAGAATTTAATGGTTTAGATGCAAAAACTGAAGGCGCAAAAAAAATTATTCAGTTTCTTGAGTCCAAAAAACTTGGTAATGCAAAAACTTGTTACAAGCTTCGAGATTGGATTTTTTCAAGACAACGATATTGGGGTGAACCAATTCCAATAGTTCATTGCAGCAAATGCGGAGTTGTTCCTGTTGATGAAAAAGATTTACCTATAGTTTTGCCTGAAGTTGAAAATTATGCACCAACAGGTACAGGGGAATCTCCTTTAGCAAATATTGAATCTTGGGTAAATACAAAATGTCCAAAATGTGGCGGTGCTGCTAAAAGAGAAACTAATACAATGCCACAGTGGGCAGGTTCATGTTGGTATTTTTTAAGATACCCAAACCCAAATCTTAACGATAAAGCTTTTGCTCCAGAAGATATGAAGTATTGGATGCCGGTTGATTTATACGTTGGCGGAATTGAGCATGCAGTTTTGCATTTACTTTATTCAAGATTTTACATTAAAGTTTTGCACGATTTAGGATATTTATCTTTTGATGAGCCGTTTAAAAAACTTTTTAATCAGGGTATGGTTTGTTGCCTTTCTTCTAAGTCTGGCAAAGTTGAAAAGATGTCAAAATCAAAAGGTAACGTTGTAAATCCTGATGATATGATAGAAGAGGTTGGGGTTGATGCATTGCGTCTTTATATGTTATTTATTGGTCCTCCTGATATGGATGTTGAATGGCAAACAAATAGTTTAAAAGGAACGAAAAACTTTTTAAATAGGCTTTGGAAATTTATATTTACAGAAGGTTCTATTGTTGATGTTGCCCCAGTTGAATCAAAGAAAAGATTTCATCTGTTTTTGAAAGATTTTCAGGAGAGACTGGACTCTTTTAGAGTAAATACAGCTGTTTCTGCCATGATGGAATATCTCAATGATCTTGTTGATAATAATCTTAAGTTCGATAAAGAATTATTAGAGAAATTTTTGAGTGCGATTTCTGTTGTGGTGCCACATTTTTCTAGTGAATTATTTGAAACTTTGTTAAATAAAGAGTTAGAAATTGCATCTTGGCCTACTTATGATCCAGCACTTGTAGTATGTAATGAAGTTGAAGTTGTTATTCAGGTGAATGGTAAATTTAGAGGAAATGTAAAAGTAATTAAGGGATCTTCTCAAGCTATAGTTGAAAAAGATGTTCAACCAATTGTAGAAAAATGGCTTGAAGGAAAAACTGTTGTTAAGGTTATTTACGTTCAAGATAAAATTATTAATTTTGTTGTTAGATAAAAGGTTTATTAAATGAATATTTTTTTAGATACAGCTGATATAAGTCTTATAAAAAAATGGGTTGATACAGGCGTCATTGACGGTGTTACAACAAATCCAACTCTTTTGAGTAAAGAAGGTGGCAACTGTAAAAAGGTTTTGCTTGAGATTTGTGACATTGTAAAAGGTGATGTAAGTATAGAAGTTGTAAAAAAATTACCTCAAGATGTTTATAAACAAGCCAAAGAGATTTCAAGTTTAGCTAAAAATGTTGTTGTGAAAATTCCTTTTCATAAAGATTATTTGCCTGTCATTGCAAAGCTTGTTGAAGAAGGTGTTGAGATAAATGTTACTTTGATTTTTTCATTATTACAGTCTCTTCTTGTAGCAAAACTAGGTGTTAAATACATTTCTCCTTTTCTTGGTAGATGGGATGATATAGATATTAATGGAATTGCTTTAATTGGTGAAATGCGAAGAATGTTTGATAATTATGGTTTTGATAGCATGATTTTAGCAGCATCAATACGTCATTTAATGCATTGGCATGAGGCTGCATTAATGGGTGCTGATATTGCAACTATTCCCCCAAAATTGCTTGATCAAGTAATGAATCATCCGCTCACGGAAAAAGGTATAGAAATGTTTGACGCTGATTTTGCAAAATTGGGTAAAAAAGAATTGTTAGACTAATTTTTTAAATAATTAGAAAGAAAGAGGGCTCAATTTTTTGAGCCCTCTTTCTTTTGAAAATTTAGCGATGATGAAAAATGATGATTATTTAATTGGAACGACCTGTGATTTTTTAGATGTTACTTTTTGTTTTTGAACTTCTATTTTTAGTATGCCATCTTTATATTCAGCTTTTGCCGTTTCAGGGATAACTTTTACCCCTAGCGATTGTTTTATGTTTATGTTTTGCGAACTAAATTCTTTTTTATAATAATTCTTGTCCGTTTTAACTTCCTCTTGTTTTTCTTTTACTTCTAGAGAAAACATTCCTTCCTCGATCTCAAATTTAATATTGTTTTTATTTATTCCTGGAAGTGCGATTTCGATAAGTAATGTTTTTTCATCCTTGTCAGATATATTTACTTTTGCATCCATATTTGAGTGAATTTCAACGTTCCAGTTCTCTGGAGAGAAAAAGTTATCAAATGTTTCAGTTAAGGACTTTTGAGCGACTAAGGAGGATGTTAGTGAAAGTCCTAAAGTTAAATATAAAAATTGTTTTTGCATAAATATCCTCTATGTTTTTGTTATGCTTCATTTTCGGTTTCAGTTTCATCATCGCTAAATTTTTCATTATCTTCTTGATCTGGAAATATAATTTTTAGATAGTTTTCATCTTTAGTGATACAAGTATTTTCTAAGGATGCATCTTCAGGTGCAGGGATATAAAACAGATGGTTTTCAACACCTTCCTTTAAAGTCATTTGTTCGTAATCCTCGGTTATTTCTACGTTAAATGTTGTAAAGTTTTTTGGCTCAAATATTAATTTTAATACATGGGTACCATCTTCACGTACAATTTCGGCAGTTAAGTCTTGGTCTTCAAGCCCTGCGATATTTATGTTTATAATTTTTCCTTTAGCGGCTGAAACTAGCATGAGTGATGCTAAAATTAAATATATTTTTTTCATTTACTTAACCTTTTTGTTAGTGGTTTTTTTCTTGAGACTTTTAGTTTTAGAATTTGCGAATTTTTTTAATGTTTTTATTTCAGCTTCTAATGTGGGTTTATTGAAAAATAGTTTGTTTGTTTCTTCCCAGTTTTTTGTTATAAATTCTTGTGCTGTTTTATTTTCCCAGAGATGTAATAAATTCTTTGCTTCATTTTGTACAATGTAAAAATTGAAATTGTTTAAAGCTGCTTTAGTTGCCATTTTATTTACTTTTACTTTTGCATCAAAAACTATTAACCAGTCGATAAAATGAACATAAGGAGACACGGGAGCATGTCCGATTTTATTCATGCTTTTTATGACCATGTTATAAGCGTCTAAAGCTTGATTGAATTTTTTATCAGCATTAAATGTTTTTCCTGCTTTTATGAATTCAAGAGCTGCTTTTTTATATAATTCATTTGCTTTTTCTCCAGTGGAAGAAGCACCAACAAAACCAGGTTGTTTATTTTGTAGCAATTTTTTTTGTTCGATAGCTGCTGTTTTAGCTTGTTTTAAGAAATTGTTTCCTTCTATTATGAATATTTTACCATCTACATTCTTAGCAGTAAGTTTTGGAAGAGGAGCTTTGTTTATGCTGGAATGAACAAAATATTTGTTTAATTTATCCATGGTATTATCTGCGAGTTTTTGAAATTCTTTTGGTCTTTCATTTATTAAAAGAGGATTAAATTGTAATTTGGATAATTCTAAATAGTTAGAGTGAGCTTTAACCCATAATTCTTGGTCCTGTGATGTTAAAGATTGATTGATTTGAGTTAGGCTATCAAAAATTGTTTGTGTATTTTCTTTTAATGAGGTTCCTGTAATTGCTGTTGTAAATATTGATGCAATAAATACATATTTAATTATTTTAATCATTTTACTTCCTTTATTTTATTCTAAAAATGAATCTATATAATTAAGTTCTTTTTTTAAAGATTTATATGTAAAGAATATTTTATTTCTTTTTTCCCAGGCAGCTTTAATACTTTTTTTATTTGAATTGTTTTTGTAGATGGTCTTTATCAAGTCGACATCTTTTTTAAGAAAATATGTTTCAAATTTTTTAATATGAGCTTTTTCGGCCATAGAATTTGCTTTTATTTTAGTTTCAAAAACAATTAAATAATCGAAGAAGAAATCAGTAGGTGTTCCATTTTTTCTATCAATAGATTCTAGCGATTGAATAGCTTTTTGATAATTATCAAAGGCGTATTTTGGTTTTTTATTTGTAGCAAATTGTTTTGCAGCTGTTATGAATTTTAATGCAGCGTCATAAAAAAGATTGATGGTTGTTGTGTCATTTTTATTTGTAGTTATAGATTTTGCTACTTTAAAGGAGTTGTCTCCTTCTTTTGTTAGTTGAAATGCTTCTTCTAGGCTTTTTTGTTTTTGAACGGATTTACTTATTTTTGCGTTTCTTTTTTGAATAGTTTTTTTACTCGTAGCATTTATCGGGAGCAATAATAAAAAGGTGCTTAGGATAATATATTTTAATAAACATTTTATTTTCATTTTTTCTCCATTGGTTCTATGGAAATATTGTCTACCTGATAAAAAGAAATAATTTCTTTTTTTTGATTTGTTATTTCAATATCTCCGTTGTTTTGACAGTTACTTACTAATCCTTCAATAATAGTATTATCATTCTTATGTATTTTAATTTTTTTGTTAAGATAAAATTGTTTTTCCTTCCATTGTTGGAAGATCAATTCATAGTTTTGCTTGTTCCACTCATTGTATAAGTGATTACTTTCTTCTATTATTTTATTTAATAATTCTTTATTATCGATATTTACATTGAATTCATTTTTTAAGCTTGTTGCTATCTCAAATAGTTCGTCATTTTGTGGAATTGAGTTATTTATATTTAGGCTAATTCCGATTATTGTTGCTATAGGCTTGTTGTTTTCCCAAATAAGCTCAGTTAAAATTCCACCAAGTTTTTTATTATTTAAGATGAAGTCATTTGGCCATTTTATTTGTATGTTAAAATTGGCTAGTGATTTGGTTATAGCTACAGAGAATAACATTGTTAAATAGTTTATTTGGCTTTCTAATGTTATATTTTTATTTTGTAAAAAATTTGGCTTTAATAAGATTGTTATTGTTAGTTGTCCCTCGTAACATTTCCATTTTCTATTCCCTCGTCCTTTTGCATTTTCAATAAAATCAGTTAAAAATATTGTACCATTGGAGGCTGTAGTGATATTCTCTTTAGCCCAGTCTAGTGAGCTTTTAACTTTTTTTTTATAATATATTTTATTTCCGATTATCATTGACTACTCACTTGTTTATTATCGGAGTTGTCTATTTTCAGTTTATTTTTGTTTTAGTTCGCGTTGAACTTCTCTTTTGATATCTTTTTCTTTTAATTCTTTTTTCTTATCAATAGCATTTTTATGTTTTGCTACACCGAGTTCTATTTTTATAAGACCTTTGTTATTAAAGTAGGCTTTTAGTGGTATTAATGTTAATCCTTTTTTTGCGACTTCGCTTATAAGTTTGATTATTTCTTTTTTATGTAAAAGTAGTTTTCGAGTTTTTTTAGAATTTTCTTCTTTTCTGTAAGCGTGAGAATATGGAGATATGGAGCAATTAATTAAATTTATTTCCCCCTCGTGGATTGTGGCAAAGGATTCGTTTAAAGAAATATTTCCAGAGCGAATTGATTTTACTTCATCTCCATTTAAAACAATTCCGGCTTCTATTGTGTATAAAATTATGTAATTGAAAGAAGCTTTTTTGTTTATAGTTATTATTTTCATGATGCTGTTTGACCTTTTTGTTTTAAGATGTTTTTAAATATTTTTAAAAAAATTGGATAACTAATAGTTGCTGCTAAAACGCCTAAAATGTTTCCTCCAATTAAAAAAGAAACTAAACAAATTTTACAACTACAGAAGGAATTATTTAAATGTATTATTCCATTGAAGTTTAGCCCAAACCATGTATTTAACAATTGAGAACTCATATCATAAAAACTTTCTATTGAGACGCCCCAGTTTAAATTTATCCCCAATAATGTATGTAAAGTATAGTATCCAAATCCATAATCTAATGAATATATTGGTAGCATTGTCCATGGGTTGTTTATAAGTATGCCTAAGAAAACTAATGGCATATTTAATTTAAAAATCCAGCTTAAAACAATTCCCGCTATTGTATGAAAGCCTACAAATGGTGAAAATGCTATATAGACACCTAAGCAAAAAGCAATTGTAAGATTTTTGGGATTATTATTTGATATTTTTTGTTTTTCTACTACAGCAGAAATTTTTTTATAGGCCCATAGAGTTAAATTCACAATTTTCCTTAACAGATAAAAATTGTTTAACTAGTTTGTTATTTTAGAATAACATTAATTAAAATAAAACCTTAAATTTGAACTTTTACTTAGGGAGAGTTTACCATGGAAAAATTTAAAAACGGAACTTTTAGATTTTTTTTAATCATAGCATCTTTAAGCTTTGTGGGGGTATTTGCTAAACATGATTATTTTGATGATCTTGTTCAGTTAAAGGGGTTTATAAGATTGTCAAAGGAGTTTAAAAAAACTCCACGTTTTACCATGTTTTTTGCAGGTGTTCAATCTATGAGTAATGAAGATGGAATTTTTTCTTTGATGGCCTCTCGTCAGCAAGCTCAAAATATTTCGATTTTAATTTGTAAAAAATTTGCGCAAAAGTTTCAAAAAAGTTCTAAAAAGAAAGATTCAAATACTGTTTTTGGCCAATTTATAAATTTGAAAAAGCCTTATCGATACTTTGTTCAGGGTTTTGATATGTTGGGTCAAAAATTTTGGATTGAACGAAGACTTGATAGCAACAAAATTCCTGAATCTTGTTTAATTATTATTATGAATCCTAAGATTGTAAAAAAATTTCGTGCTTGGCATGTAAAACCTTCAAATTTTTATCAAGGACTTGTTGATTTGACTGTTGATTCAGATAAATTTTCTGAAGAAAAAATTGGCAAGTCTGAATATAAGTCTCTTTTGGGTACAAATTTAGATACTAATGTTTTTTTTGAACGTTCAGGTGAAAAAAGAGTCGTTTTAAAGTCTGACAAAAATATGATAAAGCTTGCTGTGCCTGCTATTTAAGTTTATTTATAAATAGAGCTTTAAATTAATAATTTGTTGACTTAAATTAAATAGCATGTAAAATCAAAAATTATTTTGAAGACAGTTTATATAATTTTAATTAAGGTTGAATATGTCTAATTTTAAAAAATGTTTTTTGTTATTAATTTTAGTTGGTGGGTTTGCTTATACTGGAATTGTAAGACCTGGCGAAGAGGATGGTCTTTCACAAGATACAAGCAAAGTAACTCATAGGTTATTGGTTGCTGAGTCGGG
>Ga0209340_1002638_pt1 | contig 10145 bp, 11 predicted proteins | sample EPASupsiteSAE323_FD_187266 | JGI IMG/M metagenome (GOLD analysis project Ga0209340, IMG submission 187266) | Bioremediated contaminated groundwater from EPA Superfund site, New Mexico - Sample SAE3-23 (SPAdes) (version 2) | ecosystem: Environmental > Aquatic > Deep subsurface > Groundwater >...
AATCCGGCTAACGGACGAGACTAAAGCCAGGTAGATTTTATCCAACTTCTAGTTGGGGCTATGGGGTAGCCTGGCATCCTACTTGGCTGGGGGCCAAGTGACCTGAGTTCGAATCTCAGTAGCCCCACTTTATTCTTCAGCAGGCGGGACGACTATCCAGTGATAGTAAACAAGTGCTCTTGGTGCCGTAATCCGCAACTCTCTTGCTAGCTTCCTGTCTGCACCGTGACTAATCAGGTCTTTCTCGGTTTCCAGCAGCATTTCCCTTGTCAGGCTGCTCGCAGCCTTCTTTTCTATTGAGCTTGTTGTCTCTTGGACTTTACTGTGGTCGCGGGCATAAGCTGCAAGGTATGCCGCGGTCTTGATGAACGCAGGCGAGAGCGTTGTTTGTCTTGCCCGGCCATCTATCAGGTATTCCTGGAACGTCGAGAGGGCACTTGCGCCTGTCGTTGTGCTGGAGTGCAGCGGGGTCGCGGCAAGAAGCGCCTTAACCGCTTCTTTCGCGACTTGTGACGGCGTAAAAGTTGTGCCCCTGAGCAGGTTTTCCTTTTCGCACACTTTCTCGAAAAAACCCCACATGCGGAGGGTCGCGTACCCGAGTCCAATCAAGGCATCTGCGTCAAAGACGTCCTTGAGGAACCGCAATTCCTGGTCCGGCTGCCGTCCGATGGTTCCTATTGACAATGCCGTGAGCTTGGATGCCAGCAGGTATTCCGGAGTCGCGATGTTAGCAGTGAACGTCTGGCCGTTGCCGGTGATTTTCCGTACCTCATAAGCGCCTTCCGGAGGCATGGCTTTCGTGACGTCGATTTTTGTGATTACGCCGTTCTTGTCCGCCCGATAATAATGGAAGATTGCGGACACGCCGTTGTCCGTTATTGCGTATTCCGGTTTCAGCGTCGATACCAGTTCTTCCGACTCACCAAGATAAGCTATGTCCAGGTCGATGGATAGCCGCAAGGGCTTCGGAAGCGCCGCCTGCAACGCGCTTCCACCCACAAAGACGAGGGTTTCTCCGCGCTTATGCGCCTGCGCAGTAAGCAGGCGCAAAGTCTCAATGACATGGTCGTGGCGCTTTTGGAACTCCCTGTTCATAGTCAGTCCCCTACGTCAGCTCCTCGACCTGGGCGATTGCCCGGGCCACGCGAGAGCCGTTGTCGCGGTATTTTTCCCCAAGGATATTCTCCGCCTTCATTACCATCCCGTTCGAAGGTCTTTCAGGCGTGGATATGGGCTTGCCCCGGTTCAATTGATACCAGACGTAGTCCACCAGCCACCCCTGATAGTTGCGTTGCGCATACGTCCGAAGCACTACGATGTCCGTGCCGGTTTCCTCCTTGTGCTGCATAAGCCACGCCAAGGCATTCACCGCCTCCTCCGGTGTTATCGGAAGCTGGCCCCGAAGCGCGTGGGTCACTATCTCCGATGCCTGGTATTCCAGTGGCAGGGTGATAAGGTTCTCCGGCCATCCCGGCAGGTTAATGGGTTCGATAAAATTATGTCCCTCGAGGATTACCGCTACGTTGTGGATCTCATCGCTTTTGGCCTTCGCCCACGTCTCATTGACCGTCATGGGCTTGCGCTCCCCAAGGTAAAACAGGTAGTTCTTGAACGACTTGTCCATGGCGGCCGCCTGGAGTATCGGCTTAAGCGCATCCTTTTCCGCCTGTATGAACACGATATTTCGCCGAACGTCCTGGAATGCCTTGAAGAACTCGGATATGTCCCACACCGCGATTTCCACTCCCGGGAAAAGCTCCGCTATGCGCTTTCCCACTCGAAGCGTCTCGTTTGCCATCCAATGCCTCTGTTCCATTGCCAACACCATAGGAATCTATCATATAATAGATTTATATGATAATTATGCTATATGATAAATTATAATGCTTGTGGTGTTGCCTTCCGTAAGCTTCCTGCAGGATTTGCGTCTTAAGCCTTGGGTGACCCGGTTTCCGCTTTCGCGTAAACTTTCCGTTTATCTTTTCAGCGGAAAGCACGTCCCGAAAAAACCATATTTTCCCGGACCCAGATATTTTCGGTGTAACCTATGCCTGACAAAGCGAGCAAAAAGGCGTCCGGGTCAAAAAGGAAAAAGGACCAGCGCGGCATCCTTGCCCTTGCGGGCGTCTGCGCAGAAGATGCGACGGATTTGGAGAAGTGGAAAAAGGGGATTTACGCGAACCGCCGCAAGCAGTCCCTGCGCACGTTCAAGGTGTGATTCCCCTTGCATCGCCATGGCAAACGGAGATAGCATCGCAACAAGGAACCAAAAGCACTTCTCGAAAGCGCCCGGGCTGAGACTGGAGAAATTTTAGCCAAGCGACCGGAGTTCGGTAGCCCATTTATCTTGCATTTTTTATTTGTGTTTTCAAAGAGTTCTCGAGTACTTTTTTTAATTCCCCATCCGAGGATGGATCTACTATTGCATCGTCGATTAATTGGATGAATTTACTTTTTTCGTATCCGCTTGAAATCATTATTAAAATTGATATTCTGACATAGTCTAAAATATTGTTCAAAATTTCATCTGTGTTAATTTTCTGTCTATCTTTGCTGCTCAGAATTCCCCCATGAGCAAAAGTACTTCGAATTCCATAGGCTTTCCTGATTTCTTTAGTTATTTCCAATGGTTTATATCCGAGCAATCCGAACATCTTGCTAATTCGTGTCCTTAGTTTGAATGATATTTCTTGGTCGCTTTCTGAAAATATCGCTTCAAAACTCATCATAGCGTACATTATTCGCCTTTCGAATGGATTATCTATCAATGCTTCTGCATATCGTTCAAAGGCAATAGGCAAGTAGTCCCTGCTGTCTTTTGGTCGTGAAAATGCCGTTGGTACTTTATCAAAATATTCTTTATAAAAGTCTTCAAAAAATCCGCGTTCACTTTTTAATATGGTGTATTTGTTAGGTGCCATTTGAAAATTTTTTATTGATAGTGTTCCACCTATCGCTTTAAACGAATCCGGAATCATTCTATATGATGTCCATTGTGCATTTCCCACCTTGAATAGTTTGAATGTGGCCGTGCATTTCTCTACTTTTTCTTGAACCGTATATGGATTAGTCGCATATGTTTCAAACTCAAGTATTGCTGACGGATCCGATAACATATTTTGTTGATGTGGAATATCCCAGAGTCCTGTTACTTTTTCTAAATCTTCGATTCGCGGTTTTCTAAGCGTGCTTCCATCATTTAGCACTATTTTTTCATCTTCAATAGCAATTCCTTGGAATTCGGCAGATACTGTCCATCTTACTGGTTCGTTGTTTAAGTCCTTGAGTAGTATGCTCTTGTTGTTGGTTTTCTCTGCGTTGTTCAGAGTGTCTTTTATCGTTTTTCTTACGAATCCGCTAGTCATATTTTCGATATTGGTCTGTTTCGGATATTTGTTTTTTATCTCATTTAGTGTAGTTTGGTACGTTTCTGTTTCTTGGATATCTCGGAATATGTCTATTGCTGTGGTGTTCCAGTCTGTTTTTGAGATAATTTGAGGTGTTTTTTGGATATGTTGGCCGTTAGATTTTTCAAATAGTTTCCGGTCAACTTTCCACGTATAGTAACTTCGAATTGTTGGATCAATTATTTGATTTTTAATTCCTTCATTAACGATTTCTTTCGTTTTTATTTCTAGCAAGAGAATTTGTTCTTCTATTCTTTTTTCTTCACTTTGCATTTTTTTCTCATTCTCTCATTTTTTTCCTTTCTTCTTCAGGAAAACCAGTATCGCCACAACCGCTATTGCTCCAATAATCAGCCCGATGAACAGGTCAAGCCCTGCACCGTCGTCGCTTCCCTGAGTCGTTCCGGGAGTGGCTGTCTCTGTTGATGAGCCGGTGGTAGTAGTTTGGCCGGCCTGCGGTGCAACACTCGGCACCAATCTCGTCGGAGTCTTCAAGGGCTCGTCAAGCAGGACTTGCGTGCCGTTCATAACCTTCAAGTTCTCGCTCGCGCCCGTCCCAGTTGATGGAATCGCCGAGTCAGGCACAACGATGTATGCAACTGCCTCTGTCTTTTTCACAACCGGAGCAAATCCAGCCGGTTCGCTCTCGTTATTCCTTGCATCGTGCATCTCAAGAATCGGGAAATTAAGGCTGCCGGAAGAACTGCCGATTGTGTAAGTGAAGTTCCCTCCGGGCGAGGAGGGTTCTGCGTTGGTGTAATATACTCCGGTCTGGGTCACAACTCCGCCTGAGTAGGTGAGTTCGACTATGTAGGATGCGCAGGCAAAGCCGGAAAGCAGGCCAAGGAGCGCAAAGCCGAACAATGCAAGGCGTGGGAAGTTCATCTGTATTCATCCAGTCGCTGGTTTATCGCGTAAACTGACTGTGCGTTGTAGTAGCTGGGTATGAGGATGTGGCCGTTGGCATCCTGTGCGTCAGACCAGCCCGAAGACGGGTCGATGACAAGCCTCTGGTAGGTCTGCTGATCCCACATCACTGAATAGGGTGTGGTGCGGTACCAGGATGCCGAGGTGCAGCCTGCATAGCAGCGGTCAACGTTGAACGCGTTGCGGCAGCCGGTTTCGCTCAAAGCGTCGTAGCAGTTGCGCGGGTCGTACATGAACTTGAACTCCACTCCCGAAAGCCAATTTATCGGGTTCCAGTCTGAGCCGTAAGTATATTCGTCCCACAGGCAGCCAAACGAGTGGCCGAACTCGTGCATGAACGTGGTCTCGACGTCGCAGCTTGCGTAAACGTGTGCAACATGTCCGCAGATGTCGGCGTAGCCGCACTCATTAGCCGGGCCGATGGGCTCGAAGATTACGTATTGTGCGTTTGCAGGAGCGTTGCAGCGCGCCAGCGCAATCGAGCGTGGCGAGTTGGCGTTCTTGACGTCCTTTGCAGGCACGTGCGTGACGTAAACAGCTGTGTTTGCCTTTTCAAATGAGAATGGCGCGGTGTCAAAGAGCGCGTTGGTGGCGGTGCGCACGTTTCCCAACAGGTGGGCTTCGCGAGAGTCCGCACGCGGGTAAGTCTTGTCGTAGCCGCTTCCCACAAAAATTATGTTCACGGTCTTGGATGCCGGACGTTCGTTAATGCCAAGCGTCCGGAACGTGTTTCCTTCCTTTTTCTTGCAAACGCAGTCGATGCTGTCCTTGCAGTCGGGGTCCTCGCAGTCAAGGTAGCCGTCGTTGTCGTCATCAATGTTGTTGTCGCAGACTTCGGGCTGCCTGCACTCGTTCTTCTGCTTGTCGCACCCGAACGGGCACTTCATCTTGCTTGAGGCGTAGTCGCAGATTCCGGTTGCCTTGTCGCAGGACGCGCCTTCGCCCAGGCCAAGGTAGTCGTCGTCAACGCACTTGTCCGCGCAGGGTTCCTTGCACTTGTCCTCGTCCTTGCACACTCCAAGCTTTGCGCTTGCAGAATCGCAGCCGTACGGGCAGTTGATGTTGTTGAAATAGTTGCACTCGCCGGTGTTGGCGTTGCACTTGCCGTCGGTCTTGAGAGTGTAGCCGTCCGAGCACTCGTTTTCGCACTTCTTGCCCTCGCAAAGGTCAGCTGGCTTGGTGCAGGCAAGCGCTGCAGAGCTGCATCCAAGCGTACAGAGCGTCTCGCTTGTGTATGTGCACGCGCCGTTTGCAAGGTTGCAGGTCCCGCCGATTTGCAGGGTGTCTCCGTAGCACCGGTCCGGGCAGGTCACGCCCTCGCAGGGCTTGGGCTGGGCGTCAAGGTAAAGCTGGAACGGGCACCAGCAGGTGCATTCGTGCTTGTCGTCTGAGGACGTTGCCAACCACATGAAGTAGTCGTGGTAGTCCTCAAGGTAGTGTCCCTTGCAGATTGAGGCGTTGTACTGGTTCATGCAGGCAACGCCCGCGCAGTCCGCGCAGGGTGCGCCGTTGTAGCCAGAAGTGCCTTCGGGGCAGGCGTCAGCATTCGCCAAGCTAGGCATCACCAATAGTGCAAGCACTGCAGCAAGCAGTGCTAATCTGTTGACTCCCATTCTACCCAACTAATGAAACGCAAGAAAATTTATAATTCCGTAGGCGGTTCGGGAAAGGGAATCGGCGAACAAAATCCCGCGTTTTTTATAGCCTCCCACAGCAATGCGTATACGCAAAAGGTGTTTTTATGAAAAAACCAGTTGATTCCTCAAAGTACGCTTACGTTGCCATCGCAGCTGGCATCACTACCATCGTCATCGCGGCAGTGCTTTTGTTTGCCGGAACGCAAAACCAGCAACCCGGCCCGGTGGCTTGCACGATGGAGGCAAAAATGTGCCCCGATGGCTCGTATGTCGGAAGGGCGGGGCCAAAATGTGAGTTCCAGCCATGCCCGATTGTGGCTCAGACTGACAAGAGCGAGGACATCTTCTGCACCATGGATGCCAAGTTGTGCCCCGACGGCTCGTATGTGGGAAGGGTCGCGCCCAATTGCGCGTTCGCACCCTGCCCGACTACCACTAGGCCGGGCGTTTCGACATCCTCCGGTGTTTCCACTGGCTCTGCTATCAGTGTCGTCCCGCCGACGTCCGCTGTGATGCCAATTGGCGTTTCGAACCCGGCGATGTGCGATACGCAGTCAGTTGCGTCGTGCAGGAACATAACCGGCTGCACAGTGTGCCCGCCGTGCGCAAGCTGCAGTTCAATAGGCTGCCACTCGGTATCCTATTGCAGCAGCCTCGGGTTTGACGAGAACTGGCTGACGTCAGTGCAGCCCAAGTAAGCAGGCGGTTTGGAATTTGGCTATAAACGCAAAGTGGCACAAGGAAAACAGAATGCCCAAGAACGCGACCTTCGAGCAGAGGGTAACGTGGCACACTGAGCACAACAAGAATTGCGATTGCCATCCGGGCTTTCCAAAAAAGCTTTTGGAAGAGATGAAGAAGAAAGGAAAAAAGAAAATTTAGTTGTTTCTCAGGCCGGCTGTCCAAACCGCGACGTCTGATTTTGAGGACTCGGAGGCATCGAACCACGGCCTTGTCCTTGCGCCAATTCCTGTCTCCCAAAACCTTCGCCGCCAAACTGCAGAGGCATCCTTCCAACGCCGTCCTGTGGCTGCATCATCCTCACCCCGCGCTGTGGTGGCATGCCACCGAACTCTCCGGCCGGAGGCATTCCATGCATCTGGCAGCCGCCTGCGAATTGCATCATGCCGGGGCCACCGAAGCCCCGGTGGTGCATCCCCTGCCCGAACCTGGCGTCCTTTCCGGCGTGGCCCGAAAGGAGCGCAGTTGACACGAACCCCACGGATAATACCGTCAGAGCCACTATCAGCAGGGCGACAACAACCGGCTTGTTGCGCAGCCTGTCAAGTTTCAGTTTTTCAACCAAGTCCATTTTCCTTCAACCTCTAGCTGGCCTTTGCATTGTGCAAGAAAGCGTGCTGTTGACCGTCTGGCACGTGCCTGTTGGCTGCTGTTGCATCCCCGAAGGCGCCGTGCCGTTGCCTGCAGGCCCGGCGGGCATCGTGCCGTTCGAGCCGGGCGGCTGCATTCCCTGCGGACTGCCCGTGTTGCCGCTGCCAAAAGAAACCGTGCAAGAGTCCCCCGCGTTCTTGCCTGCGCAGGCGTCTATTGCAGCCTGCAGCATCTCAGGCGAGCTTGTGCGGTTACCAAAACCTCGGCCTGAATCATTTGTTGCTTGGGTCCAGGATTCGCCCGGCTGGCTGTTGGCAGCAACCGAAGGCGAAGGGGATGCGTAAACGCTTCCAGCCGGGCTTTCCTGACCATCGTAAATTATTTGCGGACTTGTGTCCGAAGTCTGGTTTTCCTGCTGTACGCAGCCCATTGATGCAAGCGCAACAATGACGAGCGCAAGGACTACGCAGAACAGCTTGAGGGTGTCTGATTCGGTCATTTATCATTCACCTGTTTAGCCAGGCGGCATCCCGCCACCCATCATTCCCATGTCGGAAGGGGGATTGAAGTCCAACGGAATGCCCGAAGAGGCGGACACGGAAGACGAGCTGCTTGAGCGCGCAGTCGAAGTGCCTGAGATTGTTGCCTGTGCCGAGCTCCCGAAAAGGAAGCTGTATGCTATCAGCGCAATTCCTGCAATCAACAGGAGCGCGCACAATTTGTTTACAAGGGATTCGTTGATTTCCATCTTTGGATGTTTCACCTTGTAACAATTATGCATGAAATATCCCATATGCCTTGCCTGAAATAAGCTGAAATAACTCAGGCAAAACCGGCCAAAAACAGGGCTGCGAGTATAATCGGCTGGTGCAAAAGGTAGATTGCAAGCGAATGCCTTCCTGCCCAGCACAGGGGGTTTGCGAAGCTTGGTTTGCGGAGCGCAGACCCAAGTTTTTGGAATATCCTCGTGCTTGCAACTGCCATCCCGAAAAGCACCAGCGAAAACCACGGCAAGAGAGGGTAGTAGTCGTAGGAGTAGAAGCCTGCGGGCGCAAATCCGAGGGGAAGCAGCCACCACGAGCCCTGCACGTTTCCTGCAAGGAGCATCCAGAGCGCAATCACGCCCAAGCCCAGGACTGCGTTCCACTTTCCAAAGCGCACGAAGAAGTGCCCCAGTATTATCGAAAGGGCGATGAAGTGCAGGACTCCCCACACTATCATCCCCTTGCCGGGCCAGATGGCAGTTGCAGTGGTAACAAGAAGGGCGCAGGAAAAGATGATGCCGGCCCGCTTGGCGTCCTCTAAGAACGTCCGCTTCTTTATCACAAGGCTCGCGCCCACCAGGCCGAGGAAGAGGATTGCGATGGTGCGCTGCCAGAGCAGGAGCGGCCAGCCGTGCATCGGCATACGGGCAATGTTCAGATAGTGCAGGTCGAAGATGAAGTGGTATATCACCATCAGCACGATTGCGATGCCGCGGAGGAAATCGATTGTCCAGATGCGCCTTGCCATGAGAGCACTGGAAGGTTATTTGAGCAGCCGCGTAATAATCGTTTGGAACTGAGCGGGTCCTGCAGGACGTTCATGGGCGTCTTTGGGTAGAGGGAACGTCCCGCAGAACTTCACTCGTATCTCAGCGCCTCAACAGGCTGTAGTTTGGCCGCATTGCGCGCCGGGATCATGCCAGATACGACTCCTACGAATACCGAGAACAGCAGCGCCCCGGTCATCAGCTCAAGGGTGATGGTGGACGACACGCTGAACATCGAGAGTATCACCGTCACGGCAAGGCTCAGGATGAGGCCAAAAAAGCCTCCCATGAATCCTATCAGTGCGGACTCGAAAAGGAACAGGAGCGTAATCTCGCGGTCCTTCATCCCGAGGGCCTTGAGGATCCCGATTTCCTTGGTGCGCTCAAGCACGCTCATGAACATCGTGTTCGCAACTCCGATTGCTCCCACAAGCAAAGAGATTGCGGCTATGCCCCCAAGGAACAAAGTCAAGGTCTCGGTGACGCTTGATATCGTCGACTGGATTGCCGCTGCAGTTGTTATGGTGAAGTCCAGGCTGTCCGAGTCCACCCTGTGCAATTCGGCAAGCTTTGCGCTCACCGCGGACGACACGTTGTCGGTGTCGTAGCCGTCCTCGACTTTTATTATGAGCGAGCTTGCCTGCTTCGACTGGTTGAGGAACTTCTTTGCAACCGAAAGCGGCATCAGTATCGAGCTGTCCGAGGAAGTGAACGAGCCGGAGCTCGAGTTGAGGATGCCCGCCACCTTGAAGTAGTAGCTGTCGCCGGAGTTAGTGGTTATCTTGATTTTCTTGTAGAGCATATTCTGGCCCGAAAACGTCCTGTTATATACGGAAAATCCAAGCACCACCGAGGACTTATCGTTCGAGCTTGGCATCGAGCCTGCGAACATTGTTGCGTTGTTCACCGTGCTGTATGCCTCCATGTCGGTGCCTATGATCTGCACGGATGCGTTGTAGCCGCTGACTGTGACCTTGCCGCTTCCCGAAAGCCGTGCGTCAACCGCAAGCACGCCGTCCACTTGTTCGAGTTCCTCTGCCTCCGCGAACGTAATCACGCTCTTTCCGGTGTTTCCCTGCGTGAAGCTTGAGGGCGGCCCGCCTGCTCCGCCCATCCCCCCGCCCATGCCTCCGGTTGAGCTTGTCATGGAGAAACCGGTCCTGCTTGCGCTGGACGAGCCGGGCGAGACCTGGATGATGTCATCTCCAAGGCCGGAGAGCCGCGAGCTTATCTGGGAGTTCATCCCAAGGGCTATTGATATCATCACCACTATCGCGGCAACGGCTATGACTATGCCAAGCACGGTGAGCC
>Ga0209340_1002640_pt1 | contig 10138 bp, 8 predicted proteins | sample EPASupsiteSAE323_FD_187266 | JGI IMG/M metagenome (GOLD analysis project Ga0209340, IMG submission 187266) | Bioremediated contaminated groundwater from EPA Superfund site, New Mexico - Sample SAE3-23 (SPAdes) (version 2) | ecosystem: Environmental > Aquatic > Deep subsurface > Groundwater >...
GCTTAAATGTAAATTTTATATATCAATGAGAGATTCTATAAGGAATTATATAGAAAAAGAAAAAATATAGTCAGGTAAATACCTGACCATATTTTTCATTTTTAATTTCATTCAGGATAAGTTAATGTTATTACATTTCCGGGAACTTTCTTATCGTTATAAACGGCGGTAATGCTAAAATAATATTTTTGACCTTCTTCAAGATAACCACCAAAATCACCATTATTGTAAGCAGTACTATTATCTACAAGTGCATAAATTCTTGTTCTATCAGTAATCCAGTATAGATATCCGTTATCAGGATATTTTGGTGTTGAATTGTATTTAGATATTACAACCTTATAACCTTGTAAACCTTCATCATTAATTTGGTTCCATTTTAAAATAATCTTGTTTCCCTCAATATTTCCTGAAACCTTTGGCTTGGTATAATCTGATGATTCATCAGATTTTGCTTGCGTAGGATACTTCAGATATAACGCATTACCTGAGACTTTTTTATCACTATAGTATGCTGTTACACTGAAGTAATAACTTTGACCCGGTGTCAAGTACTGACCAAAATCCCCATTGTTATATGCTGTTTTATTATCTATAACAGCAGAGATTTTTGTTTTATCCGTAATCCAATATAAATATCCGTTATCAGGATATTTTGGTGCTGAATTGTATTTAGATATTACAACCTTATAACCTTGTAAACGTTCATCATTAATCTGGTTCCATTTTAAAACTATCTTGTTTCCCTCAACTCCACCATTAACTTTAGGTGTAATATATTCTTCCTCATCGTTTTGAACTTCTGGTTCTTCATTTGCTTCATCAACATTATTTTCTGCTTGGCTGTTGGCTTCAGAATTATTATCATATGTAACTTTTACTTCATTAATTACATTGCTAAGCAAAACAGCAGCTTCAGCTCTTGTTATTGGCTTTTGAGGCTGAAATACGAGAGATTCACCTTCTTTGGAACCTTTCATGATTTCATTCTTAATTGCTATTGCAACAAATTTTTTCAAATTTGCCGAAATAGAAGATGCATCCGAAAATTTATCAATAATGCTCTCATCAACTACTTCGTTTTCCATACCTAATGCTTTTACTATTGCAACAGCCATATCTTCACGTGCTGCAGGTCTGGATGGTCTAAAATAATCACCTTCTGAGGTTCTAAAGCCTGTTAAATAGAATTTTGCTGATTCTACATAAGGAAGAAACCAAGCGTCTGTAGCAACATCTTTGAATGAGGAGGTCGGATTGCTTTTAATTGAAATATTAAGTGCAAGAACCATCATTTTTGCAAATTCAGACCTGCTGATAATACTATCCGGTTTGAATGTTGAATCTGGATAACCAGATATAATTTTTTTATCAGTCATGATTTGAATGGCTTTGTTTGCCCAATGATTTGAAGGCACATCTTTAAATTTGTGTGAAGAAGCACTAGCAACAAATGAGGTCAATGCAATAATTACTACCAAAAGAAAAAAGCTCAATAACTTTTTAGTTTTATTCATATTATTCCTCCTAACATAATTTAGAAGCTATCAACTTTAATTATACAGTAATAGCCATAATAAATAAATACTGGGAATGTCCTATTTCAATAAGACTGTGGTCCTAATTGCATGTTTTAATCTAACTTTTTTCTTAAAATTCCTGATTAATAAAAAAAATATGTTATAATTTATAAGTATATAAAAATTTGTGAGGATTTATTTATGGAAACACTTAATCAATTTTTAGAGGTTGGCGGAATTTCCAAAGAAAAGATTGATGAGCTGCCACCAGTTGTTTTAGCATACATTGGCGATGCATTATTTGAACTTTTTATAAGGGTATATTTAGTTGGAGAGGGTGAAGTAAAAGCATTTCAACTCCATAAAAAATCAATTCAATTTGTCAAGGCTCACGCACAAGCTCAAATTGTTAAACAAATATCAAATTTTTTAACGGACGAAGAAAGCGAAGTCATTCGTAGAGGAAGAAATGTGAAGCCTTCTTCACCTCCTAAGAATGCGGACATTATGGATTATCGATATGCAACTGGGTTTGAAGCATTAATTGGTTATCTCTATCTTATGGAAAAGCATGAAAGACTAATGGAAATATTACGTTTAATTATAGATAATAAAAATAAAAGTGAGGATTAATAAAATGAGTAAAGCAGATGTTGTTTTCGTCGGAATGTGCAAGGACATACTGGAAAATGGTGTTTCTTCAGAAGGAGAACTGGTCAGAGCAAAATGGAATGATGGAACTCCGGCATATACAATTAAGAAATTTGCTGTTGTAAATAGATATAATCTCAAAGAAGAGTTCCCGATAATGACATTAAGACCTACTAATTTAAAAGCTGCAATTGATGAACTGCTTTGGATATGGCAAAAAAAGTCCAATAATATCAAGGATTTGAATAGCCATATTTGGGATAGCTGGGCAGATCAAGAAGGTACAATTGGAAAGGCATATGGTTATCAGCTTGGAATAAAGCATAAATATTCAGAAGGTGATTTTGATCAGGTTGATAGGGTTTTGTATGATTTAAATAATAATCCATATAGCAGAAGAATTATAGTCAATATGTATAATCATAACGATTTACATGAAATGAACTTGTATCCCTGTGCATATAGTATGACATTTAATGTTACGGGCAATAAGCTTAATGCAATATTAAACCAAAGATCACAGGATATTCTTGTAGCAAATAATTGGAACGTTTGTCAGTATGCAATACTTGTACATATGTTTGCTCAGGTAAGCAACCTTGAAGTAGGAGAATTTGTTCATGTCATAGCAGATGCTCATATATACAATAAGCATATACCATTAATTTCTGAACTTATTGAAAGGCAGCAATATCCTGCACCAAAGCTGATTATTAATCCAGATATAAAGGATTTTTATGATTTTAAAGTTGAAGATTTTGTTTTAGAAAATTATCAAAGAGGAATGCAAATAAAGAATATTCCGATTGCCATCTGAATTTGCCATAAAGGAAAAACTTTGTGTATTGAGGATTATGGAAGGAACGTGATTATTATAAAAGCTATTGCTGCTGTTGATTCAAATTGGGGAATAGGTTATAAAGGTAATCTGCTAGAGCATATTCCAGAAGATATGAAGTTTTTCAAGCAGTCAACCTTAGGCAAAATAGTGGTAATGGGAAGGGAAACCTTTGAATCTCTACCGGGAAAACAACCTTTAAAGGAAAGAATAAATATTGTATTAAGTAAAAATGGTAATTTTGATGATGACAGGATAATAGTTTGTCGTTCAATGGATGAGCTTTTTCTGGAATTGAAGAAATACTCTGATGATGAGGTATTTGTAATCGGTGGAGCATCTATATACAGTCAGCTTCTGCCATATTGCAGTGAAGTATTTATAACTAAGATTGGAAAAGCATATGAAGCAGACAAGTATTTTAACAATCTTGATGAAAATGAATCTTGGAAGCTGGTATATGAAAGTGAAACACAAAATTATAATGACATTAAATATAGGTTTGTAAAATATAAAAAAGTGGGAATCTAAGAAATGGAGGAAATTACATGGAGAAAAAGATGTATGTTCTTATTTTGTTAGTAATTACTCTTGTTACTTTTTCTGCTTGTGGAATAAAAAAAGCATCTAATACTAGTAATAATGCTTTGCGTGAAGCGTCAAAACAAAGTCAGATTAATAATGTTCAGCCAAACCAACCTGATTCAAAGCTTGTTAAAGAAAAAGAATTTATAACTAAACCAAAAGATTTATTCAGTTACATTTCCTTGACTAAAGATGAAGTAATTAAAAAATTGGGTAAAAAATATAAAATCGAATCAACAGGTGCAGAAGGATTAGTAGAAGGTTTTTATTATCCAGATTTAGGGATTACATTTGCATTCGAAAATGAGGATAATAAAGTATCTCGGATTGATTGTAATGAAAAGGTTGAAATAAATGGTGCTAAATCAGGAATGAATTTAAAACAGATTCAGCAAAAATTAGGAACGGCTAAAATATTAGAATCGTATATAGAAACACCTGATAATAAATGTTATGACCTTAGATACATTATTAATAATACAAGTATAGAATTTACATCAATGCAAAAGGATGGTTCGGATTCTTTTTTAAGGCTTTATCCTGCTGATTTTAGGACAAGATTAATTAATTACTCAAATACTTCTGAAAATAATGATGTTGATAAATCAACTAATCAAAATGTGTTTAAAAGCTTAAAAGATATAGGTGTATTCTTAACCCAAAAAAACAAATCAAATCCAAAATTCAAAAAGATTAATCAAAATCCTCAAAAGATTGATATGAACGGAGATGGAAAAAAAGAAATTATTTTTGAAGCTGAAAATAAAGACTCAAACATAATTGGGTTATCGATTGTTTCTGATAATAGTAATGGAAGATTTACTTATTGTGGAGAAATAAAAAATGATTTTGATGCAGAAACTATAAATGAGTATCGGTTTTTCAAAGTAAAACCGGATAAGGCTTATATAATTGTAACTTTCCCCGGGAATTATCTTACAATCTATTATCATATGTATGAACTTACTAAGGATTATAAAGTAAATGATATTTGGGATGGTTCGCATACATTTTCAAGTGAATACTCAGGCAGCTATGCAGGTTTCGAAGATTTAACAGAATCTTTTGAACCAAAAAGTGTTTCAGTATGTGGTTATCCATCTCATATACAGAATCCTGAAAGAAAATATATATCTGTATGGAACGATGAAACTAAAGAATTTGAGGATCCATCAGAGGAAATCACTTATGATGGAAAGAAAACTTTTCAATATCCGAGAACACCAAAAGAAACAGTTATAAACTATATTGAGAGTATTGGAAGGTTTGATGATATAACAGAAGCGATAGTTACTGATGAAAATTTGTATAAATTGGAAAAGCTCAAAGGATTTTTTTCGCAAAAGATGGATAAATTGGGCGGCAGTGACTTTGAACAAGGCATAAAGATATTAACTAGTGGGGAAGATAAAGCAACTGTAGAAGTAAGCACCAAGTATAATCCAGACGAAATATGCAAGTTTGAACTTGTAAAAGTCGATAATAAATGGAAAATACAAACTGTAGACGTAGGTCAAGAATAGTTTTAGAAGTACTAAAGTAAATAATAAAAATTTTTCATTTTTGATAAGTCTGGAAATATAGAAATAAAATAGTTAAAAATGAAAAAAATAAAAAACTTGCACAATTAATATTCAAATGTTATAATACTTCCATTACGAAAGCGGATAGTTTTTTGAAAAGAGTGGGCGTTCCCACTCTTTCGTATTGATAATACATTTTTGTGCTGGAGGCTAATACATGAGTAATAAAAGTATTGCGCAAAGAGTAGAAGATATAGTTCTTCCTATTGTTGAATCAACTGGATATGAATTGGTTGATGTTGAATATATTAAAGAAGGACAAAATTGGTATTTAAGACTTTATATAGATAAAGAAGGCGGAATAACAATTGAAGATTGCGAAACAATAAGTGAGAAAATAAATCATTTATTAGATGAAATTGACATTATACATAATAGTTATTTTTTTGAAGTATCGTCACCGGGATTGGAAAGACCATTGAAAAAGGAAAAAGAGTATGAAAAATATAAAGGTGAAACAGTAGAGGTTAAGCTCTACAATCCCATTGACAAGAAAAACACCTTTGAAGGAGAGCTTGTAGGTCTGATAGAAGGGAAAGTAGTAATTAATTATAATAATGAAAGAATGGAATTTAATCGACAGGATGTTGCACTCGTAAAAAGAATATTAAAATTTAATTAATATATTTCGAGGGGGAGATATTAAAATATGAACTCAGAATTTATTGAAGCATTAGCGCAGATTGAAAAGGATAAAGGTGTAAGCAAAGATATTCTGCTTGAAGCAATCGAAGCAGCATTGATATCTGCGTTCAAAAGAAATTATGGAACTTCAGAAAATGTTAGAGTAGATATTGATAGAGATAGTGGAGAAATTAAGGTATTTGCATTGAAAAATATTGTTGAGGAAATAACCGATCCATCAATAGAGATGACTCTTGAAGAAGCACGTAAAATAAGCAAAAAATATAAAATGAATGATGTTGTAGAATTTGAAGTTACACCAAAAACATTTGGAAGAATTGCTGCACAAACAGCAAAACAAGTTGTTATGCAAAGAATTAGAGAAGCTGAAAGAGGAATCATATATGATCAGTTTGTAAGCAGAGAAGGAGATATTATTTCAGGAATAGTTCAAAGGATTGACAAAAAAAATGTTATAATCGACATGGGTAAAATTGAAGCAATACTTGTACCTCAAGAACAAATCCCTGGAGAAGTTTATAGACAGAATGAAAGAATCAAAACATATGTCCTTGAAGTAAGAAAAACAACAAAAGGTCCAGAAGTTTATGTCTCAAGAACACATCCAGGCTTGGTAAAAAGGCTTTTCGAACTTGAAGTGCCTGAGATTCATGAAGGTGTTGTAGAAATAAGAAGTATAGCTAGGGAAGCAGGTTCAAGAACAAAAATTGCAGTTTATTCATTAGAAGAAAATATTGATCCTGTCGGTGCATGTGTTGGTCAAAGAGGCACTAGGGTTCAAAATATTGTTGATGAATTACAAGGAGAAAAGATTGACATTATTGAATGGAGTGATAATGCTGCTGAATTCATTGCAAGCAGTCTTAATCCGTCTAAGGTATTAAAAGTTGAAATATTTGAACAAGAAAAGGCAGCTAGAGTAGTAGTGCCTGATTATCAATTATCTCTTGCAATAGGTAAGGAAGGTCAAAATGCTAGACTTGCAGCTAAACTTACAGGTTGGAAGATTGATATAAAGAGTGAAACACAAATTTCTGAAAACTTTGAAGACTAAGCTATTGATAAATCCAAAATTATAAGTCGATGTCAACAGCAAAAAAATGGAGGTTCCAAATCTATATGCCATTAAAAACAAAAAAAATACCAAATAGAATGTGCCTTGGCTGTAGAGAAATGAAGCCCAAGAAAGAGCTTTTAAGAATAGTAAAATCACAGGATGGTACGATATCAGTTGATATCACAGGTAAAAAACCTGGGCGAGGCGCGTATATATGCTTTAATACAGAATGCCTTGATAAGGCTCAAAAAGGAAAAAGAATAGAAAAGGAATTTGAGACTTCTATATCACCTGAAATTTATTTAAATCTCAGGAAGGAATTGAACCAAATTAATGATAATGAATAATAAGGCTTATTCAATGATTAGTCTTGCAAAAAAAGCAGGAAAACTAATGACTGGAAGTGATGTTTGCGAAATAGGATTAAAATCAAATAAGATTGATTTATTAATAATTTCAGAAGATGCATCTGAAGGAACTAAAAAGAACTTTGAAAATATGTGCAAGTATCGTAACATAGATTTCAAAATGTTTGGTGACAGAAAAAGCCTTGGAAAGTTTACCGGCAAGGATGAAATTGTAATTATAGGTATATGTGATAAAGGTTTTTCGGATGCAATTTCTAGACTGATTGATGAGTCCCGCAATATAGGAGGTATTTAATAGGTGAGGATATACGAATTAGCTAAAGAACTTAATACAAACAGCAAAACATTGATGGATAAACTAAAAGCAATCAATATAGATACTAAAAACCATATGAGTATTCTTGATGATGATCAGCTTAAAGTTATATACAATTACTTTGGAGTTAAAGTTAGTAATAAAACGGAACCTCCGCAACAAGAGCAGGTTCCAACTGAAGTACCTTTGGCAGAAGAAAAAAAAGGTGAAGTTAACGTTGCTCAAAAACAGGATACAGATAAACAAAAAAAGAATACTCCAAGAATTATTAGAACTGAGGTTAGGGAAATTCGTACTGATACAATGACTGGCATTACAACAGAAATAAGGACAGAGATAAAGGGAGACCATCGTAGAGAAGTTAGAACAACCAATATAACTACGCCTAACAAAGAAACTCCTAAAAATGATAAAAAGGATTATTTTGAATTCAAAAGTCCTGAAACAAGAAAAAAAGTTTATGATATGAAAATTGAAAGCAATAAACCTCAAAAAACTGATTTGCTTTCTCCTTCAGATATTGTAAAAGTAGAACCAGAAAAAAAGATTGAAGAGAAGGACTTGCAAACTAAATTAACAACTGATGCAAAAGTTAAAATAGATTCAAAAGAAAAAGTAAAAGAAAAAATTGAAATAATTAAGGCAAAAGAAGAAAAGATTGTTGAAAAGCCTGTTGATGATTCTAACGTAATAGATAAACCTGTTAAACAGGAAAAACAACAGTTTACAGATAAAGAAAAGCCAAAAGCCGATGTGCTTCCTAAAGATAAAAAACCAGACCAAGTATTTAATGTTGAACAAAAGAGACCAGATAATAGACCATATAATAGACCAGATAATAATAGAAATGATAATAGACCATATACCCCTAGACCAGATAATAGACCATACAATAGACCACCAGATAGTAATAGAAATGATAATAGACCATATACCCCTAGACCAGATAATAATAGACCAGATAATAGACCTCAACAAAATAATAATCAAGCAAGACCTTATGATAATCGTCCTAGACAAGGTCCTGGAGGTTTCGCAGGGGGGCAGACAAGACAAGGTGGAACCACAGGTGGTGGCTATAGACCAGATAACAGATTTGGAAATAGAAAAGAATCAGGTAGTATTGATGATAAGATAAAAGAAGCTTCTAAAGATATGCCTAAAATTCAAGCACCTGAACATAAGCCAACTACATTTAGAGATAATAATTTAAAAGAAAGAGCAAGAGATTCTAAGAAAGAAGTTGCTAAAGCAGCTAAATTTGGCAAACAACAACCCAACCAAAAATTTGATCAAAAAACTATCAAAACAATTGGTACTGATCATAAAGTTTCAGACATTATGAATGACGACAATATCCTTATGCAATTTTATGATGCAGAAACTTCCTTAAGAAAGAGAAGAAATCAAAAAGGAAAAGGGTTTGATGATAAATATGGTCAGAAGGCAGAACCAGTTAAAACTGTACTAAAAGTTATACTTCCAGAATTTATTACAGTAAAAGATTTAGGTGAAAGAATTAAAAAGCAGGCAGCTGAAATAATTAAAAAACTGTTTGTTTATGGAATAATGGCAACATTAAACCAAGAAATCGATTATGATTCTGCAGCAATCGTTGCTGCGGAGTTTGGATATATTGTAGAGAAGGAAGTAATAGTTACGGAAGAAGACATTCTTTTTGATGATACTGACGACATTGAAGAGCAAATGGAAGCGAGAGCACCAATTGTTGTTGTAATGGGACACGTTGACCACGGTAAAACCTCACTTCTTGATGCAATAAGAAAAGAAAACGTAATTGAAAGTGAAGCCGGTGGAATCACCCAACATATTGGTGCGTATAGTGTCAAGGTAAACAACCGAAGAATTGCATTTTTAGATACACCAGGTCATGAAGCATTTACTGCTATGAGAGCACGTGGTGCACAAGTTACAGATATTGCAATACTAGTAGTTGCAGCTGACGATGGCGTTATGCCACAAACAATTGAAGCAATAAATCACGCAAAAGCAGCTAATGTTTCGCTTATTGTTGCAGTTAATAAAATCGACAAACCAGGAGCTGACCCAGATAGAGTTAAGCAAGAGTTAACTCAACATGGGCTTGTATCTGAAGAATGGGGTGGCGATACTATATTTGTAAACGTTTCAGCCAAAAAGAGAGAAGGAATAGAAAATCTTCTTGAAATGGTTATACTTGTTGCAGATATGATGAATCTTAAAGCCAATCCAAATAAGCAAGCAAAAGGAACGGTTATTGAAGCAAAACTTGATAAAGGAAGAGGTCCTGTTGCAACTGTACTTGTACAGCGAGGAACTCTTAAAGTTGGAGATACAATCGTTGCCGGAACTACTGTAGGTAGGATTAGAGCAATGGTTGATGATAAAGGACAAAAGGTTAAGAAAGCTAAGCCTTCAACGCCAGTAGAAATAATTGGTATGCCTGATGTACCAGATGCAGGTGACATATTCTATGTTGTTGAAGAGGAGAAAGTTGCAAAACAGCTTGCAGAAAAAAGACGTATTAAGCAAAGAGAAGAAAATCTAAATGCTTCCTCAAGGGTTACTCTTGAAG
>Ga0209340_1002643_pt1 | contig 10134 bp, 8 predicted proteins | sample EPASupsiteSAE323_FD_187266 | JGI IMG/M metagenome (GOLD analysis project Ga0209340, IMG submission 187266) | Bioremediated contaminated groundwater from EPA Superfund site, New Mexico - Sample SAE3-23 (SPAdes) (version 2) | ecosystem: Environmental > Aquatic > Deep subsurface > Groundwater >...
AGGCGTATGAGCGATGATATAGAGCCTAATATCCGGGCGGCTGAAGCGGCCGGAATTACCATGGCGCGGCTTCGTACGTATATGCAATCCCGCGATATAGGGCGGATGATTGAAAATATTAGAGAATCGGGAAAAAGGGCCGCTGTTATAGTTCAAAATATGCTCAGTTTTTCTCGAAAGAGCGAGAGCCTGTTTTCTATTTATGACGTTCAGGAGCTTCTCGATCAGGCAATTGAACTCGCTCGAACCGATTACGACCTTAAAAAGAAATACGATTTTAAACATATTAAGATAATTCGCAATTATTCTAAAAATCATGTCTGGGTTGCCTGCGAAGCCGTCAAAATACAGCAGGTTTTTTTAAATATATTAAAAAATGGCGCCGAGTCGATGGCCGGGCGTCAGGGAGCGAACAAGCCTTGCTTTACTTTATCTTCGAGAACCGAAGATGGCATGGCCTGCGTTGAAATAGAAGACAACGGCCCTGGAATGAACGATGAAATCAGAAAGCATGTTTTCGAGCCTTTTTATACAACGAAGCCGGTTGGAAGCGGAACCGGGCTCGGGCTTTCAATTTCGTATTTTATAATCACCGAAAATCATAAGGGGCGGATGCTGGTCGAATCTTTACCGGGAGCCGGCGCTAAATTTATTATATATCTTCCGCTCGCGAAAGGAAACGATGAATGGGGCAAATTAAAGTATTGATCATCGACGATGATGAAGCTGTAAGAGATAGCTTTAGGGCGCATTTCGAAGATAGCGGCTATAAGGCGATAAGCGCTTCGGACGGCGCTTCGGGCATAAAGTTATTTTCGCTTGAAAAGCCGGATGCGGTTTTACTCGATCTTAGAATGCCGGAAGTAAACGGATTTGATGTGCTGGCGTATATTGGCAGGGTTTCTTCCGATGTTCCGGTCGTAGTAGTTTCGGGGACCGGGCAAATAAAAGACGTCGTCGAGGCTCTGCGCATCGGCGCGTGGGATTATATATTAAAGCCCGTGGAAGATCTGTCCATGCTTATTTATAGAGTTGAAAAATCGCTTGAAAAAGTCGCTCTTATACGTGAAAATCGCGAATATCAGAAGGGGTTGGAAGAAGAAGTCGCGCGAAGGACCTATGAACTGAATGAAACCAATGCAAATCTTGCCGAAACTAATGAAAAACTCAGGCAGAGCGAGGCTAAGTATCGTATTTTATTCGAAAGAACCAACAATGCAGTTTTTCTTGTAAACTCTTCCGATGGGAGAATATTGCAATGCAATGAATCGGCGCAAACTATCAGCGGTTTTAGCGAGCGCGAAATAAAGGAAATGCGCATCGAAAAACTGATAAAATTTTATGGCGAAGAAAAAAATTTTTTAAATTTAAATTCGGCTCAAACTGTAAATTTTGGTGAAATTGAACTTATGAATCCTTCCGGAGATATAAGAAAGGCCGTTCTTACGATAATTCCATATACGGCTGACAAGTATTATTTTATAGCCGAAGATATAACCGAAATTAAGAAGGTTGAAAGCGAATTGATTAACGCTAAGGAAACCGCCGAAAAGGCTAATCAAATTAAAACCCAGTTTCTGGCGAATATGAGCCATGAGATAAGAACGCCGATGAATGGAATTTTGGGCTTCACCTCTCTTCTTGAAGACAGTAAGCTGGATAACCGTCAGAACGAATGGGTGCGCATAATTAAATCGTCCTGCGAAAAGCTGCTCAATATAATTAACGATATTCTGGATGTTTCTAAAATCGAGAATAATGAAATCAGCTTATCATCGGAATTATTTAATTTAAGGGAAATCATTAAAGAGTCTTCGACGATGTTTTTAAAAGAGATAGAAGATAAAAGATTGGATTTTAAAATCGACATCGAAGAAAATATACCGCAATCGCTTGCGGGAGATTCGGTAAGAGTCAGGCAGATAATAAGGAATCTTATTTCTAACTCCGTTAAATTTACCGAAAAAGGTTATATTATTTTAAAGGCCTCGCTGCTTAAAACTGACGAAGGCTGTTTGCGCATAGCGATATCGGTTGAAGACTCGGGAGTGGGCATTGAAAAAACTCAAATCAGCGATATTTTTAAGGCTTTTACGCAGCTTGACATGACATTGAGTAAAAAGTATCAGGGTGCGGGTCTCGGGCTTTCCATAGTTAAAAAGCTCGTTGAATTGATGGGCGGAAAAATTGAAGTTATAAGCGAAGTTAATGTGGGAAGCAAATTCAGCATAGAAATTCCATTTAAAAACGCCATAGTGCCTAAAAAATTCACGGAATATAACTTTTTATGTTCGGGAGCATGCACGGCGTCGGGCAAAAAGTATAATATACTTGTCGTAGAAGACGATACCATAGGGACGTTTTTGCTCGCGAATTTATTTTGTTCCGGTTGTTATAAGCTTGATTTTGTTTCAAATGGGAAAAAAGCTCTGGCGAAGGTCGAAAAAAATTATTACGACATCATTATAATGGATATACAACTGCCCGATATGGATGGGACCGAAGTGACAAAGCGTATCAGAGCGATGGAAAGAAAAATATCGAAGGTCCCGATAATAGCCGTGACCGCTTATGCCATGTCCGACGATGAGCAGAACTTCATCGATGCCGGCATGGATGAATATATAGCGAAGCCAATAAAAGTTCCAAAACTTCTTGAAGCCATAAAAAAATGCATAGGCAAGCTGAAGGATAATTTAGACGGATAGAAAAATAAAAAAACGCTGAATATTAGCCGGAATTTATAATTTAGGCCGAAAAACTCCTTGACTGCAAGGCGTAAAATAAGGTATCATGAGTCGAAAAAAATTTATATGGTGAATTGGAATGTAAAATAAAAGATTGTCGACGAGGTAGTTAGGCCATGAATGATACGACCGCTCTTGCCAAGCCATATTCTCATATATTAAAGGAATTTAACACTTTTTTTCTTTCAGAAGTCCTTTATTTGAAAGTTTACGATAACGAAGATAATGTCATCGGTCATATCAACGACATAGCGATCGATCTTCGTCTTAATTTCCGCCATCCTTATGTTTCAGCTTTTACAATAAAATCGGGACGTCAAAAGAGCGTGGCGGTAGATCCCGAGTCGATAGTCGAATACAGGCTCGATTATTTCAAATTATCTAAAAATCCTCGTTTTTTAAATAAATTCGACGCCGAAGACAAATACGAAGGCGATAATGAAATTCTTTTAAACCGCGACATACTTGATAAGCAGATAGTCGATACCGGCGGGCTTAAAATAGTTCGAGTAAACGACGTCAAACTCACATTCGTCAAATCGAAAATAATCGCTATCGGCCCGGACATAGGCGCTTCAGGTCTTTTGCGCCGTCTGAGCATCGAGCGTATCGTAAAGAGCGTCGCCGCGATTTTCAATAAAAAGATTCCCGATAAAATAATATCCTGGCAGTTCGTTGAGCCGATAGGCATTTCCGCGAGCTGCAAATTAAAATTGAGCGTTCCGCACGCCAAGCTTTCGCTTCTTCATCCGGCCGATATAGCTGATATAATGGAAGATCTTTCGATACAGGAAAGCTCCGAGATTTTTAAATCTCTCGACGAGGAAACCGCCGCTGAGACGTTATCCGAAATTGATGAATCGGAACTGCAGGTTTCGCTTATCGAGTCGTTAGATACCGCGAAGGCGGCCGATATCCTTGAAATGATGCCGCCCGATGAGGTCGCCGATATATTGGGCGACATGGCGGAGCAGCATGCCGAAGAAATATTGTCCGACATGAATTCGCAGGGCGCGGAAGAAGTCCGCGAATTAATGAGCCACGACGAAGACACCGCCGGCGGCCTTATGACGAACGAGTATATTTCTTTTCCCGAATATTTTAACGTCGAACAGGCGCTTTCTGAATTCAGGCTTCTGGCCCCGAATACCGAAATGACATATTATTTATACATCGAAGAAAAGGGCGGCTATATAAAAGGCGTGGTTACGTTAAAAGATCTCGTAATGGCGAGGCCGTTTCAGAAATTGACCGAAATTATGAATAGAAAGATAGTTTCAGTGCTTTTAACGGACCCGAAGGAAGAAGTGGCGGAAAAAATAGGCCATTATAACTTGATGGCGATTCCGGTAGTGAATGAAGACGATGCGATACAGGGTGTAATAACCTTAGACGACGTTATAGACATAATAGCCGAAAAAAAGGAAATGCTTCCTCATTTTATGAAAGGGTCCGATTAAAGCCGTCAAAGGCGTTAAAATAATATAAAAAACGGCGTTCGAGAGCGTGATAGCAAGTGTGGATGAAATTAAAACATAGATGGAAAGAATTCGTCATATTTCTTTCTTTGGTCGGCCCCGGAATAATAACCGGCAATGTCGATAACGACGCGGGCGGTATAGCTACATATTCTATAGCGGGCGCCCATTACGGCTATTCGATGCTCTGGACGCTTATTCCCGTTACGATTCTTTTAATATACACCCTCAATGCGAGCTATCGAATGGGAGCGGCCACCGGCCAGGGATTGGGCGATTTGATACGTGAAAAATTTCGCGTCAAAGGCGCTTTTGTTCTTTTGATGTTAGTCTTTATGGCTAATCTCGGAACTACGACTTCGGAATTTGCCGGAATTTACAGCAGCGTTCAGATAGTCGGCTTGAACCTGTCGAAGGAAATGCCTCTATTTCAGAGTCAGGCTTTTTTGACTTTTCTCACTTATCTGATAACTATTTTAATATCTTGCCTTGTATGGCTGATAGTCGTTAAGGGGACATACAAGCTTGTCGAGCGTATTTTTATTGTAGCATGCTTATTTTATTTTTCATACGTGCTTTCGGCGTTTTACGCGAAGCCTAATTGGAGCGACGTATGGCACGGCCTTTTAGTGCCGAGCATCCAGTACGACCGTGAATACATTTTCAACCTTATAGGCGTTATCGGAACGACCATAACGCCCTGGATGAATTTTTACATGCATGCCACGATTCTTGAAAAAGGCATAACCGCTAAAAATTATCACATAAGCAAATGGGATGTCGTTATAGGAAGCCTTATGACCGATGTAATGTCCTTTTTTATGATCGTCGCCTGCGGCGCGACGTTATTTCAGCAGCATATAAGGGTCGAAACCGTAGAAGATATAGGCAAGTCGCTTATACCGATCGCGGGCAATTATTCGTCGCTTCTTTTCGCCTTCGGGCTTTTTAACGCCTCGGTTTTCGCTTCCGCGATATTGCCGCTCTCTACGGCTTACGCTATATGCGAAACCTTCGGCTGGGAAATCGGGATCGAAAAAGATTTCAAGGACGCCCGGATGTTTTATTCGATATTTACCGTTATGATCGTGATCGGTTGCGCCCTCGTTCTCATTCCGGGGATGCCGTTGCTTTTTATAATGCGCGTCTCACAGGTGGCGAACGGCCTTTTGCTGCCCATCTTCCTTTTTTATTTAATAACGATAGCAGCCGATAAAAAAGTCATGGGGAAATTCGTCCACACGACTTTTGAAAAAGGCTTTGGCCTGGTCTCTTTGGTTATATTAAGCGCTTTAAGTTTAATGCTTGTTTACCAATATATAGCCGGCTGATTTTTTACGCGTAAAAGAAATTTTAAACTAAAACTTTATATAAACTAATCGGCGCATTTTGAACCGGCGTTTGAAGGGTATCTGAAAATGTAATTCGTTATCTGCTGATATTGCCAGTCTTTATAAGTAATTTCCATTTTTTCACCGTCTGCGGTTTCTATCAATTGCGTCTTAAGCTTTTTTGTGGTTTCGTCGAATACGGCCGTTTGCGTGATATTATTAATGTAATCCATAATTCGATAGGTGATAAGCCCATCTGAAATATTTTTAACTATTTTGCCGTCGTCTTTAACGAATTCTAAAAAAAATGAGTTATTGAATTTTGCGACGTTTTTCTTTTGTTCATAATATATTACATAATTAGATTTTTCGAAATAATACCATACTTTTTTTGGCGTTATTACCATCGAAAATTTATCGCCGTGTGAAAATAAATCTATATTTTTTTCGTCTAAATCTTTTGAAAATCTTTCGCCGTAAGAGATTAAATCTATTTTCTTATATTCTAAATCTTTGCTATAAGCGATATATTTCGATTCGACGAATGCCCCGTTTACCATTTGTTTTATGGTACCTTCGAATTTAGCGTTCGTGAAGTGTTCTTGCATTAATTTACAGTATTCATTGAATAAATCTCTGTCGATCTTTATTTTAGGAGATTCGTCATAATCGTAAGCATGCGCCGTGGCATAACTAAAAAAATAAAAAAGACAAATTAAAGAAAATAAAAGTAATTTTGTAAAAAAGTTCTTATTCATAATGGATCCTCCTCATAAGTGAATATTCATTTATAAATGCTAACGAAATTAAATCCTCAAAAGAGCTTTCTTGTTTTCATAAGAACGGGTATATTTGCATGCCTATTATCCAAATGATGGATTCAAGGCAAAATTTTTGAACTTTCAAGTATGCGAAAAACCACAATTAAATTAATTAATTGTACGAGATAATGTTTTTACATATTCAGGGGATTTAATGATCGGTTTTTAATGATTATAGTTTTATGGCGTCCCATGCCAGCGTAAAAGCAGTGTCGATGTTCTTATCGCTGAGTTCAAATCCTGTGCAGATTTTTCTATTAGACAAAGATATTATCGGATGAAATATAAAAGCGGTTAATATTTCGTAGCCTACATTTTTAATAATTTTTTCGTCGATCCCTCTTTGAAGAACCATAAGAATAGGTTCGAAATATTTTTCAACGTCTTTTTTTACAACCAGATCAGCGAACGGCGAGTTTGAAAATTGTATGGAAAATTCAATGTATTCAGGATGTTTCGAACTATATGCAAACATATCGCGCCATAAGATTTTTAATATATCACGAATCGGCAGGTTTTTGTTGAAGTTTTTAAGCATGGCCTCGCTCATATCATGCTTGATGTTAACGTATGTAGAAACCAGCAGATCTTCTTTGTTTTTAAAATAAATATAAATGGTTGCAGGAGAAATTCTCGCTTCTTTAGCTATTTTCGCTACAGAGCTGGAAGCGAACCCTATTTTATTTACCAGTTTTATGGTGGCTTGAAATAAAGCTTCCTGCTTTACATCGTCTCGTATTCTCATAATTTAATTATAAACGAACATTCATTAATTGTCAAGATATGTTATTATTTATTGACGTTTTTATTATAAAACGGCTTCTTTATTCTTATTTATGGGTTTTATTTAAATGGATTCCAGCTGAAAACCTTCGATGAAATTATGCATTCCTGAAGATCGCGAAGGGACTTTAGCGAATCAAGACGTGTGCTTTCGTAAAATGTGGCGGCTTTGTTGAAATATTTTTTACATAGTCCGCATTTTGCGCAATTTTTCATCCAGCACTTGATGCCGCTTTTCATGAGTTCTTCTTTGAAGCCGTCCAGCAGGCCGTTATCGATGTGAACGTAAAACGGTTTTAAATTCTTTAATTTCCAGAACAGCCTGAAGAAATTTATTTTTGATGGGGCAAGCAGATAACTTAAGTTTGGAAGCACCGTAGATCTTATATAAGACAAGCTGGGCTTGGTTGCATTCGAGCGGTTTACGATTCCCAGAGCGTTTACAAAAGACAGGAGGTTTCCGTCGTACATGCGCTCGGCATAGCTTTTTACTATGCTCTGTATCAGCGGCGTCGGTGAAAGGCGATCGACGATCTTAATTTTGTTTATGCCGATGGATTCGTAAAGCCACATATCTTCGGGACGCACGAACATGAGTTTTAAAAGCGATTCGGGATGTTCGAGTTTATTGATGGAGCAGCGCAGCACATGGTGTTCGACATAAAAGCCTTTGGAACGATGGAATTTTTGCGATGAATGGGTTACCGAATATGAATGAAGGGAACATTCGTTGCAGAAAATGTTGCAGCCGAGGTTTCCAAATATAACCAGATCGCACGAAACTGCCTGGCGGACAGCTTTTAAAAATTCGAAATCGTTCGGATTGCCGAGAAGAATATCTGAAACGCCGAGGTCTTCGTATTCTTTCGCCTGGGAAACGGATGTGATAATCGCGAATATCGAGGCGCTGACTTTAAGCTGCGGATAATATTTCTTGACGAGTTTGAGCATCATGTAGTCTGATATGGTCGTTGCGGTTATGCCGCATTCGCATAAAAAGTCGAAAAGCGTGCGGAATCTTTTTACGAATTCAGCGTCGAAGCGTTTATTTTCGAAGCATGAAGCGTTGAGCACGTAATTGAAGCCGATGCCCATTGAGCGGGCTTTGCGGATATGGGCCGCCATGCGTTCCTGCGTGACTCTCGGCAGAAAAAGGCTGGATCTGCCGCCGCCGTATTCATCGGCGTTGGACTGGGCATATAAAACGTCTACGACGTCAGAGCTTAAACCGTCGAGCAGCGCATCGTCCCAATTAGAAGGAACAACCAGTTTCAATTTCATTCAACTCCTTAAGCAGCGCCAGTCTGTCGTTTTCGCCGCAGGTAACGTATTTTTCGTAATAATTTTTACACTTGCCGCAAGACGAGCATTCGAGATAGGCGCATAAGCTGTGCGCCGCCACGTTGTCGTCGATCATGATGTCGGCGTTTTGCGGAGCGAGAGTAATATTTTTAAATTCCGTTCCGCCGAGCGTAAAATGATTTTTAACGACCGAAAAGATATTGTCTATTTTTTTATCGCGAAAGTAAGCGTCAAAAACGTGACGGACCGAATCGAACGTGCCGTTTGCGTCGGTAAAGTAGGCGTTGAGTCTTGGATATTTTTCGTGAAATTCCCGAAGCTTTCGAGGAGTGAGAAAAGCCGAAGAGCAATAACGTTGAGGCTTTTCAATCTTATGTTTGCCGCAGAAAAAACCGCCAAGATCGAAAGAATTCAAGTTCCCGTCAACGAAATTTTGTGAAAAATGAGACATTTCAGCGAGGTGCCTGACGCAGAAAATAGATTTTATATAGCAGCCGGAATTCGCGTAAATAAAATCGTATTCGCCCGAAAATTCACGATCGGCAACCTCTAGGAATTGGCGGTCGCGGCCCACAGTAAAAGAAAAAATAACTCCGTCCGCGCCGTAACTTTTAATCGAGTCTATGCCATGATATGTTTCAATCTTTAAAAACGGCGATATTATAGCTGGAATATCAGGGAAATGCTTTTTAAATATCTGCATTATCATCGGCGACGAAACGATTATTCCGCTCGTGCCGGCGGCGATCAGTTTTTCGAAATGAGCGATAATGGCGAAGTGCGTTTTGCGGCTGATTTCCGCATTCGACAGGCACACCGCATCCGCGAGATAAAAAAATTGTTTCCCCGATTGTTTTATAGAATCGATGAAAATTTTAATGGCTGAAAAATCTATGCTGATTTTGTTTTTTAAATAAAGATCGGAAATGCTTCCGATAGGATCGCTCGATAGGCGGCCGTAGTGGATAATCTGCTCGGTATTGCTCGAAAAATAAGCCGCATCCGAAATATTAAAATTTGTAGGCATTAAAACTTTCATTAAAACTTCCACTGCAAAAACTATCTACGGCAGTTTTATGTGATTTGCGCTTGATTTCTAACTCGATTGGTGTGTAGCGGCGCTCGCAGCATAAAATCGTTGTTATCTTTAAATATTTTAATCGAAAACATTTTTTTTTGCAAGTGTTTTATGCAGTTTTTTAGGCGCGGGGCAAACGTTATGAAGCGCTATGCGATCCCCCGGGTATGTCAAAACTTTCTCGACGCTTGTGTTTCTATCGCCGGTAAAGCTTTAAGAACTTGCCTTTGCGGATTAAAACTGATAAAATTAATAAAAAATGAAAAAAGCAAGAACGGTCAAAACAAATAAAAATTAAATTGTTATAATGTGAATCGTCAAGTTGACCGGTTGATTTGGGAGTTTCAAAATGGATTATTTCGAAATGATTCAAAATGTTCTGGATTATGTTGAATTGAACCTTAAAAACAGGGTGGCGCTCGAGCAGCTATCGGAGGCCGCGTGTCTTTCGCCATATCACTTTCACCGCATATTCAAGTCCATGGCCGGCGAATCGGTTGTGGAATATGTGCGCAGGCGGCGTCTTAGCGAGGCGTCAAAAAAATTGCTCGAAACGAAGGAACGCATCATCGATATCGCGTTCGAGTTTCAGTT
>Ga0209340_1002645_pt1 | contig 10131 bp, 6 predicted proteins | sample EPASupsiteSAE323_FD_187266 | JGI IMG/M metagenome (GOLD analysis project Ga0209340, IMG submission 187266) | Bioremediated contaminated groundwater from EPA Superfund site, New Mexico - Sample SAE3-23 (SPAdes) (version 2) | ecosystem: Environmental > Aquatic > Deep subsurface > Groundwater >...
CACCGGATACGCTTAAATCATTCAGATCAAGCCCTCCCCAGGTATGAAATTCTTTTAAAAAGATCCCATCAACCTTATAACGCCAACGCTTGAAGAAACCATCGAGTTCAGGCTCTGTTTTCTGGGTCCTGATAATCTGCAATTGAACTATTAAATGCGAAGCGGTTTCTTTTTTTCGTTGAACAAGATTTTCGATATTTTCAACCAGTTTCGAGAATTTGCCGTTGACTCGCATCGATTCGTACGTTTCGGCAGTATTCCCGTCAACTGAAATTTGAAGCACCTTGATCTTTGAGTGGATTAATTTCTCAGCCATCTCCTTATCGATAAGGGTGCCGTTGGATAATAACTCAATATTCCAGAACCCTTTATCAAACGCATACTGGGCCATTTTAAATATTTCGGGATTCAGTAATGATTCGCCGAACTGGCTCAGACTGAGCAGGATATCAAGGGGGGCGTCCATTTCGACAAGATCATCGATGATCTTTTTGAATAAATCGAAAGACATTTTGCCCTGGGGACGTTTCATGTGTTCCCTGGCACAAAATGGACATTTCAAGTTGCAATGATTGGTTAATTCGATTCCCAGGACACGTGGGGTGTGGATTTCACTATAATAATCATAATATACATCGATGATGTCCCGGATATGAAACCCGCCTCTTAACCTGGACTGGAATAACAATTTGAATCCATCCACCTGCCGGATATCTATGGTAAAATAGGGATCAAGGGGATGGGGAGGATAATATGTGAGGGAATCGATACGAAAATTATCGCGGTATTTCATGAATAACGATTTGAGATGAACACCCTCTTCTTCGAGTGTGGCGAGTGATTTTAGCGTTTGGAATGCAGAATAAGAAAACACGAAGAAATCGACTCCTTTGACTGAGGATTGAAGAGACTGAAAATCGATGTGGTCTTCAAGGATATCCTGTTTCATTTTTTCGAGAGATTCAATTTCGACTATGGGAGCGCCGTCCGATAAGCGAAGAATGAACCGGGGAGAATATTTTTGTAAACTCAAATCGATGCGGCTGAGTAAGTATTTAGGACTGCCAAGAACGATATCATAATACGGATCGTGGAACACTTTCTTTAATTTGAAATTCTCACTGTCATACACACTGTTAATCAGTACTTTTTCCACGATACCGTTTTTCAATAATTTATCCAGTAAATAACGGAATACGAGTAAATCATCTATCGAGTAATTTTTACCTTTGCAGTCGATTTGAAACAATGCGACATTCATTAATAGATCTCCTTAAATAAATTAGATGGGGCAGGGATAACGTTAGTAACAGTAAAATTTCCCATGGTATTCATTTCCTTATGAATCGCAGCAGCGATGGGGAAAGAAAAACCGCCGGGAGGAGTAACCAGGATTTTCGGTTGATTGTAAAGTAGAGACAAAGCGGCATCGATATCGTTATACCGTCGAATATAAGGAACACAAAAATGACGGGTGAAGAATTCATCATCAAACGTTTTAACAAAACTAAAATCATACACACCGAGCTGTACAGGTTTGGATATCGTATTGGCAAAAAGCGCCCAGAGCCCACCGATTCCTTCTCCCAGGAGAATGACCTTAAAACCCTGCTGTGAAAAAAAAGTGAGAACTGCGGCAATATCCTGTATACGCAACACAGTATCGATTAAATTATACGTGGTGAACATTTCGGTTCTTGATCGCTCGACACGATTACTCCCTACATTCAACGGATCGATCGAGGCAATACTTAATCCGGGAATCTCATTTTTCGCGAGAAAGGGTTTCAAACGCTCGTTTTCGTACATTCCCCGGATTCCTTTGTTATCGATATACAACAGCACAACACGAGACTCTTTTTCGGATGTAGAAAATACAATTTCACCGGGTACAATTCTCGAACCGTAATAGACGGAAAACGTAACCGGCTTAGGTTTATGAAGTTCAGCCCCTTTCGATATTTCATGAAGGGGGAGAGCAAATAAACCGGAAACCGCTTGAGTATCAAACGGGAAAATAAAATCAAACGCTTCCCGAAAGTATTCTATTCTTTTTGAAGCAGGTTTATCCGAATGAATCCGGGAAAGGATGTCTCTTTTTATTTCATTCCTGAATTCCTCTTGTGACGGAGGAGTTTTGATAGAGTAAGTAGCAGAGACTTTCAAATCATCGATGGAGGGGATATGAGGAATATGTAAATTTTCTTTATCTGAAACGGAGAGTTTAAACTGTTTGCAAAACCATTTTCCCACGTATTCACGGGCGACCTGGTTATAATTGTGGGGATATTCCTGGTAGAAGCATTCGATATTTTCTTTTTTTTGAAATAAGGAATAAATATGGCGTACAGCCGGGAATTCGATATAGGGAAGGTTGGTGGTAAAATCTCCCGATGAACCAACCAGCAGCAGAGGTCGCGGCGCAATTAATGCGCAAATTTCCATATTATTGGTTCCAATTCTTAGATAAGGTGGGTTTTCGCAAATACAACTCCCCTGCATGTGTGCGCTCAGGATATTCACAGGAGCAGCCGCTTTGATGCGTTCATCTACAGCAGCAAGCAGGATTGTTTGAGTCCCTCCTCCCGAACCACCTGTACACCCGATACGATCAGCATCGACAAAATTAAGGTGCTGCAAAAAGTCAAGTGCGAATTGGAGGTTAAAAACCTGTAACCCGGTAAGATGAATGCCCCACAAACTGTCCTTTTTTTCATTAAAAAGAGTATGTCCCAGTGTTAAAGCAGTTTCGCCGTAACCCACCATATCGATAGATAAAACAACAAAGCCAAGATTGACCAGATAGACACAGCGTTTCACAACCGAATAATCGTCATGAAGCGAAAACCTTCCTTCGTCCCAATGACCATGCGGAGATAATATAGCGGGTTTCTTTTGTGTGGATGAACTTTCGAGGGGATAAAATAAATTCCCGCATACATCGAGTCCGGGTAATACATGAAAAACTATACTCTCCACACGATAACCAGTGAACTCCGTTACTTTAATTCGTGAAACCTTCTCCATTGAGAACTGTCGTTCGACAGGGAACTCGCAGGCTTTTTTAACCTGGGATTTTAATCGAGTGGAATAATTCAGCCATTCTTCACGATTTTGAACAGGTAAAAACCGGTAAGGAGTATAGATACCGTTTGTTTTTATAGAGTTATTCTCCACTATGTTTTGTGGTTCCTTGTTTTTTACCGGTTCGATGAGCATATATGCCCCATCTACGATGAGTTCTTCAACCGTTTTAATCCTGCTTCTATCGAAACGCTTTGAAAGGTCCGTTTTTATATTATATGCTTCAGGCCTGAGCACACATACAATAATAAACGGATTCGAAATCGTTTGTTTTTCCATATACTCCGAAAGAGTGACCGGAATTTTTCCCATAAATTCCTGGCGGTTAAAATTATCAATGATATAGTCAATCGTTATTCCCCTATCTGAGAAATATTTGACCAAGATTTTCCCAAACCGGTTTAGCCCGAATAGGGTGACTGGACAATTTTTCTTTAGATAATCGATAAAATCGGGTTTATCTTTAATCTCTGAGTAGGATAAAAGGATTTCTGTCGTATCTTTTGCTACTTCCAATTGGGATTCCGTTTTAAAGAGTGCATCTCTCAGTTTATAGATGAAAAACAGGCAAGTTCCAACTAAAATAAAGGAGATAATCATCGATATCGTCATTCGTCACCGTTATCCGTCGTAAAGACCTGGAAATGTTTATTAGCAAATACAGGTCTCATCCATGAGAAGTTGTACTTCTTAGTCGAACAGGCCAGCCATTTTCGATCAACCACAACAAAATCGAATTTATAAATATTATAGATGTAATCAAGATCGGCGCGAGGGACCTGGTATGTTTCGAATACGTCATAATATTTATCGACATTTTTCGCATAAATTCCATCAACAAACCGGTGAGAAGTAAGCCGCATCATGTAGAATGTAAAAACATGGTTCGGGATAGAAAGAATAACTTTATCCTGAAAGCAGTTAAGAAAAGCAATCAAATCATTGACATACCGGTTCTCATCTCTATATTGTTTATTAAGTTGATCGAGGTAGGAATTATTAAGCATGTGAAACACTGTGAAAACAAGAAGAACGGTCCAGTAATATTCATTCCCCAGTAAATTAGAGGCTGTAACGGTAATAATGAGAAAGGAATACATGGCGAATTCAAGGTAACGATGTGCTTCTCCGATACAGCGAAACACAGGGATATACACAATCATACAAACAATAACGGAAGTATTCCACATCATCATATTCAAGTAGATAAACGGATTGATGTTTCCTCTATAAACAAGAAAAAGAGAGGCAGCAAGCCCAACATAAAAATAGGGAGCTTTCAAAAGTATTTTTTTAAAAAAACTGTCATACACCCATGCCATAGACCGCTTGTTATTTTTGATCGTTGGGAAATAGAATTTGACCAGGTGGAGATATTTAAAATAAACAAACCTGGTAAAGTAGCGTGGGAGAAAGATAAACATAGCCAGTACGGAAGCGAGTAGAGATAAAAATGGTCGTGCATCCCATATCAAGAAAGAATACACAATATTTATTAAAACAATTGCCTGTGCGCCGAATTGGCTCGACTGGAATACAACAATATTGAAAAGAACTGCAATAAAAAAAAACCAGTATGATTGGAGATATACACCATAAATAACTGCTAATAAAGCAATCGAACCTGTAATGACAGCAAAACCTCGTTCGCCAAAGTGAGAGAGTCTGACGAGAGTCGAAATAAACATAGGAATAGCAAAAATGTATAATAACGAAACTTTCCCGGCGTCTAACAGTGAAGAAAACAAAGTCCCCCCCAAACCTTTAAAGCTAAAATAAGTAATGAGAAAAAGCACAACATTAAAAAGGGATTCGAGGAATGGGTTCACATAGTGTGCAAGACGTTCAAAACTTTTCGGATTGAATATCCATGCAATCAAGCGATGGAATAAAAATGGATAACCGAGTTCCGGGGAGATTAACAAGCGATCGAATGACATGATGTGGCGATTCCCATTTTTCCACATATCAAATACGGCATTGACATGAAAAGGCATATCCTGACTATGAAAGTAAATACCGGGAAATAAAGATAAAGACCGAATCCAGAATGTAACCAGGAAAACAATTACACTACATAGTGTAACGATTATTGATCCGAGCAAAAACACAGTATCACCCATTTTTCCCATCTAATTGGTCTAATAGTAGCCCGGCTTTTTTATGTTCCGGGACTAATTCCAAAGTTCGTTTTAACCTCAGTATAGCACGATCAATTCTGTTTTCCGCAATATCTTGAACTGCATTATTAAATAAAGCAGAAGAGATATAATTAGATAAAACAGGAGAATCTGCAGAATATTTTTCTATTTTAAGCCTCAGTAAGTAAGCTTTATCCGATCGATTTGACTGGGAATACAAACGCGCCTTTTCACTCAGGTAAGCAATATGGATACTATCATTGGCATCCACAAAATACAAAGGGTATTCCAGCATTGTTATCATTCCATTACTTCGTAAGGTATCAAATAATTCAGGTAATGTATCATCAAATACATGCCAAAAATTAGATATTTTTCTCACCAGTTCTTTTATACTGATGATATTATTTTTTCTAAGGGTCGCTAATGCAAACATTAACGCAATTATTATAGTGATGCGATCATTATAGAAAAAAACCAGGGGATTCAATGTTTTCAATTCTGTCATTGCATTATCAAATCGCCGGGAAACAATATAATTCACTATTTCTTGAAGATGTTCACCACACATAGAGTCTTCGACTAATCCAAGTATTTCCAGATGAAGCTTCGCGGTATCCTTTTTACTTTTATAGAACTGTATTTTCTTGAATGCAAGAGATAGTTTAATCGACTGACTGTCTAATTTTCGTTTATTTAGATCGGACATTTCATTCTGACAGCGACGTATAAAATCCGAGGTCAAATGTTCTATCCAGAGAGGTGTTTCTGCACTAATTTCCGGCATTTGATTTTTATAAGTACGATCATACCAGGAAAAATTTTTACTTAAAACACCTCGCTCGAACGCCATTTTTTCAAGTTCTGTTCCCGGGTAAATACGTGTTACTGCCTGACCTGGAATAGATGCCAATTTTCTTCCATTAGATTCAAAGAATTGCCTTGTCATAACTGCATCACGTTCCGTTTCATCCGGAAGCGATATCATGCTGAATAAGAATGCCCTTAAGCCTAATTTGTGGCTTTTTTCAAGAAGTACTTCCACCTGCTCTCGTTTTATTCTCTTTTTAATTGTTTCCAGGATAGTATCAGACCCTGACTCCAAAGCAAAATCAAGACTAATGCAACCGTTACTTGCCATCAGTTCAAGGTTATCCAAATTCATATCCGCCCTAACTTCGGCATACCACTGGATTTTTAAATTTCGTCTTTTCAATTCACTGCAAAACTGGGATAAAAATGCAGTATTCTTACTTAGAGTAGGATCTTGAAGATGAAAAAAATCACAATTAAATAATTTCTTCTTTCTTTCAATCTCATCCACAACCGCTTCAGGCTTCCTGGTACGATACTTCATGTTACTATAGCCACAATATACGCATTTATGTGGGCAACCACGCCCTACATGGATTGGAATTGCTTTAATTCTTTCTCTTTCGTAATTTCTTAGTAGCATATAAGGACTATAACTACCACAGGGAAGAATAACATCAGTGTATGTATCGTCATCGATCATTAGCTTTTCGATGTCAGGTTCGCATGACCGTTCGGGATTGTGATTCACCGTTCCGTTCTTCGACCTGTAAGATATACCATTAATTTCTAACAAATCTCCCTGCTTCTCCAAAACCTGGATCAGGTGAAGAAGTGTCTGTTCCCCTTCTCCCCGTACAATAATATCAATTTCTGGAATAGCTTCTAAAGCAGCATCTGCCGTATACGTAAAATGATGACCACCAACGACAATAACTGAATCGGGAAGAACTCTTCTTGTAAGAGAAATCATATCCCAAACCTGGAACCTGTTTTCTGTAGTAGCTGTAAACCCAACCAATCCCGGTTTCATCTCGTTTAAATATGAATTTAGAACCAAGATCGAATTCCGGGATGTTGATAAATCAAGAATTTGACTGGGATATCCATTTTTTTTCAAATAACTGGTAAGGAATAATAACGAATATGGATGCATACCTCCATCTCCAATCTGGACATGGCCCGGGATGGAACTCGAATTAACAAGCAATATCTTCATACATTACTCCAACAGTTTTTGTAATCTCAGTAAACGATGCAATTTATAGCCACAATGTATCCATTTTTTACATCAGAAACATAAAGTGCAGAATCATCATACACAATATTGGCATGATAACCACCCATCACATAATGGTTTTCCATAAATGTAACCAAGCGGAGTATATCGGATTGGAATACCATATTCCCATCAATATTGAATTTATACAACCAGTTGCTATTATCGATGACAAATATATCGTTTTGAGGGGTTATAATCCCGGAAGCCAGCATATTTCCCTTAATTTCGCCGAATTTTATCTGCCTGTTTACATTCCAACTCTTTTTGTCGAAAAAGTAAACAGATTTCTTGTATTGATCAAAAAGCACAACCTCGTTTTCAATCACCTGTAAATGAGTAAGACTATCGGTTGGGTGCTCTAAAACCTTTTCAGCAATCCCATTTTCCAATTTCCATAGACTACCACCACACTGTGCCTGATAATTAATTGCAGCAACCAATATCATTCCATTTGACGGATCGGCTTTAATCCATATAGGAATTTTACCTGCGAAATCAATTTCCCCCTGAGGTTTCGAGGTATTTTCAGTTATATTAAAAATAAATAATTTCTTAAACATCAAACTGTTTACCCACAACTTGTTATCAAAAACCAGTAAACCGGCGGGTTGAATAATTTCAAATGGAAGAATGTCAGGTTTTTTTAAGTCTTTTTCAAATTTTACTATCCGGTTTCCTTCAAAATCCCCGACATATATCCCGTCATCGTTTAAAAATAACTGGCCTGGCATCCCTCCCAATTCCTGTTTATATAAATACTGAAGTTTTAATCTTACACCATAAACCGCTTTTAAACGTTCCAATTCACCGGTTACATCAGTCATCGATATATCTCCTTTCTTAAACCTCTCAGCTCACCTGTTTCCCAATACTCTGCAACTGCAATTCTCCTGGCAAAACACCCGATACCGCTATCCGTTACATTCATCTTTATCAACTCGCATCCTGATCTTTCCAACCATTCTTTAACTTCTTCGGGAGTATGACGAAACGCATACCTGGGATGATACCAATCGAAATTGGTATGATTATTACTCTCAAAATCAAGCCCATCATTCCAGTAAAACTTCAAGAAATGCCAGTACAACAATCGCTGTAAATCGTATTCTCCTGCCGGGATTCCCAATATATCGATGGGTTCATCCACGTTTATTTTTATTTTCAGATCGCTGAGTGTTTTAGCTAATTTCGTCAGAGGTTCAAGCTTTTTCCATGCGTTTTCCGGTGACAGAGGAGCGATCACATCCCGGATATAATCATCGGTAAACTCCCGCACAGGGGATTTCTTCTTGTAAATGTAAAAAATAAACACTCCCCCGATTTTCAATTTCTGCAATACCGACCAAAACGCCCTGCGTGTGTCGGGTGTATGATGCATCACTCCATTACTGACAATCACATCAAAACTTTCATCAGGAAAGGGCAAATTCATAATATCCGCCCTCGCCCACTTCGCATTCTTCAAGTGGGTCAACCGTTTTTTCGCTTCAAATACCCCGGAAGAAATATCACACCCGTAAAATTCTTCAGCAAAATGGGCATAAAGCCTTGCACTGACTCCACTTCCACACCCTGCATCCAACACACATTTCCCTTTAAAATACTGTTCAATTTCTTCTTCATCCTTAAACCCAATCAATTCCATCTGTGCCGGGCTGGTTACGTTTTTGAACATTTCCGGATCATGTCCATATTCACCGCGACTCCATTTATAACCAAACGATTCAGCAACCTGCTCCTGTTCTACATCCTTAATTTCATTCACAAACACCGGCACTCCATCTTTCACCGGGTATACTCTCCCCGTTTTAGACGAGATATACGATTCGCCTTTTAATTTCAATTCTGCCAACGTTATAGGTTCAACAAAAATATCAGTCATTTTGTCTCCGACGGCCTACCTTTCTTGTAAGAAAGGTAGGACCAAAGAACTTTTGATAAGAAGTAAAAAAAAATACATAATTCCAATGTTCTCCGGCATTTGTAATCATTTGTCAAAAAGTAAATCGACCCTATCACCATCGATTTGAACAGTCCCGATTCGTTTTGCCGGGCTTCCCCCGATAATCGAATAATCAGGGAAACTATCCGTCACCAATGAATTAGCCTGAACAAGACAATGATTGCCGATAGTCACATTTTTCAGGATGATGGATTGAACACCGATGAAACAACAATTCCCGATTTTTATCGGCCCGCGTTCATAAGGGGCTTTTCCACCGCTTAATGCCCATTTCACCGTATTGTGGCAGTAAATATGAACCCCTGTGGAAATCGAACAATACGAACCGATTTCCAGTCCACCAGTCCCATCCAATACTGTAAACGGACCTATCCATGTATGATCCCCAACTTTTACATCCCCCTGGATACTGGAAGAATTATACACGGTTACACTCTCACCAAATCCAAAAAACCGGGCTCGCTCTTTCCAGTCCATTAAATCTTCGTACCAGGGATTGATGCGTTTCCATTGGGAATACGTTTTATCTCTGAAATAATGGTGGAGGTTTCTCAGTCTTTCGTGTAATTCTTCATCATATTCCATTTTATGTTTGCTCCTACTTATAAATAATATTCCTGGTCAAAAGTTTTTGGGGGTGTCGGGACCTTTTTTCAAAAAGGTCCTGACCTGCCAGAGGCATTCAATAACATAGCCGGTGAATATTTAAACGCATATTCTTCCGCTTCTTTAATCGATAGGCCCATTAATCGTGCGCGGGTCATAACTTCGCCAACTTTGATTCCTGCGGCGTTCAGTTCGAGAACAGGTCCTGGCCCAAGCTCGTAGCTGTATGTTGTAAACGTCCC
>Ga0209340_1002646_pt1 | contig 10126 bp, 5 predicted proteins | sample EPASupsiteSAE323_FD_187266 | JGI IMG/M metagenome (GOLD analysis project Ga0209340, IMG submission 187266) | Bioremediated contaminated groundwater from EPA Superfund site, New Mexico - Sample SAE3-23 (SPAdes) (version 2) | ecosystem: Environmental > Aquatic > Deep subsurface > Groundwater >...
CAATTTTTCCATGGGCTTTTTCTCCCAATAAATTTCATCACTATCAATATAATCAAATATTTCAGGCTCAAGAACAAAAAAACCGCCATTTATCCAAGCATCATTACCTCTTGGTTTTTCCTGAAATTCCACTACATTATTTTCTTTATCAAGGTTTAATGCTCCAAACCTGCCAATAGGCTGAACTGCCGTAACTGTTGCCAGTTTATTGTTTTTTTTGTGAAATTCCAAAAGCTTTGAAATATCTATGTTTCCAACACCATCACCGTATGTCAGCATAAAAGCCTCATTATTAGTGTATTTTTGAGCTTTTTTTATTCTTCCGCCGGTCATAGTATTTAACCCCGTATCAACAAGGGTTATTTTCCAGGGATCAACTTCAGTTTTATGTATTTCAATATTGTTTTGCGAAAGATCAATGGTTATATCTGATTGATGATAAAAATAATTAATAAAATATTCCTTGATTAGATATCCTTTATAACCCAACAAAACAACAAAATCATTGAAGCCAAACTGTGAATATATTTTCATAATATGCCACAATATTGGTTTTTCGCCAATTTCAACCATTGGCTTTGGTTTTATTTCTGTTTCTTCACTTAATCTTGTCCCAAGTCCACCAGCCAATATTAAAACTTTCATCTTTAATTCACCCATTTACCCTATTAAAATTCTTTGAAACACCGATAAATCTTTCTAAAGGTATTATACAAATGATTTTTATTTATTTTAAAATATAAATAAAGAAGAATTTAAGTTAACTTATATAGTTTTATTAATAGATTTTATCAAGATCAAAGATTAATATCCAATTCAATACATTTTCAGTTTGAGCTTAACCAAAAGTCTATCATAATATTGATTTATATAAGAAAGTTTTATATAAATTCTCATACATGTTTGTTAATAAAAAGTAATATTACTTTTAAATTTAGCAATTTCTTTATAAAAATTATTTTTAATAAATTAGTGGGAGATTTGAATTCGAAAAAGGGAAATTAGATTTGGCTGAATCAATGAATATATCAAATTTAAAAATGCAGAACAATAATTATCATAAAAAATCAAATGAAACATTATCAGATATGCAAGAAAACAAACAAATATCTGTAAAAAATGATTTCATGAGACATTATTATCCTTTAATCAGTTTCACAGGGGCATCACCTGCAGAGTATAAAAAACTTCAGGAAATAGCTAAAGCAAATAGAGAAAAAATGCTAACAATGTTACAATCTCTGTTCCCTATTAAGTCCAGATTTGTGGGAGTTGAAGAGATGAATAATATAGAAAAAGCTATTGAGAATAATCCTTTATTCCAAAGAATTAATTCTGAAATTCCAAAGGATCAGGAATTATCATTATTAAAGAAAATGAACTCTACAGGTAGTTTTACTGACAATATAAGTGAACTTGAAAATAATTACATAGAATCAGCTAAAAAATTATTGGAGAAATATGGACTACAGGATAAACTTTCAGTCCAGGACTTATTTAAAACCATGAATATTATTGCTAATACCAAACAGGATGGGAATGTATTCAAATGTGCTGTTGAAACATACAATAAATTTTTTGATTATGCTGTATCAAATAAAGATAATTTTTTCCTGCCTGGTGATAAGGGAATGAATGAAGAAGAATTTAGGGCCTATATTAACCAAAAAACTCCCGATATTATTAACAGTATTATTCTTACCGGAAAAGATGCAATTAAATCAAAGTTTGAACAAAAACGAAATAGATTTGAAATTTTTCTGAATAAATTTAATGAAGTTTTGGCAAATGATGATGTTGTTAATTTAATACATGAACTATGTTCTACCGGTAAAACTAAAAATGGCAGCAAATTATTAGACTGGCAAAAGACAAATTTGATTGAATATGCTCATGGCTTATTAAATAACAAGCCTTGCCTGATAAAAGCTTTAGAAGAAGCAAAAAAAGAAAATATCGTTGATATGGAAAATTTTGCTAAATTATATTTAAGAAATTATCTGAAACAGGCAGGAATGACGGACAAAGAAATTCAGGCAATTTCTAAACAGCAATTTGACCAGTGGAACTTAAATTATGTCCATACTATTTATGATGGAAATCCAAGACTAGATGAAACCAGTAAAAAAGATCTTGAAGACCTGATAAAAACAACCATGCAGGGAAAATATAGAGAATTTATTACAAATCCGGCAACAGTTATTGGAAAAGCCAATTTCAGAACTCAAAAAACTTTTGAAGAAGCAGGCTTAGATTATAATTCCTGGTTGAATTACGATAAAAAATATGAATTTAAACACAATGGACATAATTATGAGATGGCCTTGTGGGAAAGAAATGCGCCTCAGGATTTGTTTTTACCAAACTGCGGAGTAAGTTGTATTTCATTAAATAGGGAAAAGCCTAAGGGAATAGTTGATGCACTTACAAATACTCTTGTTCAGCACGTTGTTATTAAAAATACCTGTACTAATAAAATTGAGGGCTATGCAAGATGTTACTGGGCTAAAAATCCAGAAACAGGAGAAAATAACCTCATTCTTGATACTATTGAGTATGTAAATGAAAACAATGGAAAAGATCCAACCAAAAATAAAATAATTGAGCATGTTAATTCATATATGAGCGATTTTGCAAAATGTGTATCTAAATCTAAAAATACACCAATTTATCTTCGGGAATTACCCAAATTGACTCCTGAAAACAGGATAAAAGAAAAATTACAATTACAAATATTGGGCTCAACACCTGACAATACATATTATTTAAACTCATTAAACAGAAAGCAATGGTCTGATATTACTCAAACTGCTAATCCTGAACTTTATAAATTATAATACCGAATACTTTTTAAAATATATTATCCAAGACTTAAACCTGCACATAAGTTGACAGATTGGCCTGTAATACCTCTTGCATCCTCAGAGGCAAGATAATTAACCAGAGCAGAAACTTCATAAGGTTCAATCCAGCGTCTTTGAGGAATCATATCCAGCTGTTCAGATTCATCCAGTATTCCATCGGAAAATATTGGCTCAGTCATTTCGGTTTTTACCCATCCAGGATTGACCAGATTTACAGTTATATTATGTTCGGCCAGCTCAAGAGCAAGAGATTTTGTAAGTCCAATTAAACCGGCTTTACTTGCTGAATATAATGATGCATTTGCTTCTCCAACTGTTCCGCTAATTGAACCAATGTTAACAATTCTTCCCCATTTGTTATACTTCATATCCACAACTGCTAACCTGCATAGCTTATACGGCACCTGTAAATTCAGCCTGAACATCTCATCAATTTTGTTTTTATCGGTTTTTTCAACAGGAGACCAGACATAAGCTCCTGCATTATTAATTAATATATCAACCTGACCGAGCTTCTCTTTTGCAGATTTAAACAGTAATTCAAGAAATTCATCATTACTTAAATCACCTGCCAGATATCCTTCAGCTGAACATTTGCTGGCCTGCTCAATCAGTCTGGATTCATTTCGACCTGTGAGAAATACCTTAATACCGCTTTGAGATAATTTCAAGGCAATATCTGCGCCAATTCCTCCAGAGCTCCCCGTTATTAAAGCTGTTCTGGCCATAAATTTCTATACCCCAAGAATTTTCTTCAGACACTTAAAAGCAAAGTCAAGTTCTTCTTCTGTAATAATTAAAGGCGGTGAAATCCTTATTATATTATCATGAGTCTCTTTGCAAAGCAGTCCTTCATCTTGCAGGGCTTCACAGAAAGGCCTTGCTTTTACATCAAGCTCGATTCCAATAAATAGACCCTTGCCTCTTATTTCAACTATATGAGGATTATTTATTGTTTTTAATTTTTCAAGGAAGGCTTTTCCTAAAACTGCTGAACGATTTACAAGATTTTCTTCTGTAATTACCTTTAATGCTGCTCTTGCTACAGCACAACCTAAAGGATTACCTCCAAAAGTACTTCCATGATCGCCCGGATTAAAAACAGAAAGAATTTCTTTTCTTGATAATACCGCTGATACAGGATAAAACCCGCCTGAAAGAGCTTTACCTACTATAATTACATCGGGATTAACATTTTCGTGCTGAAATGCAAACATTTTTCCGGTTCGCCCAAATCCTGTCTGTATCTCATCAATCATAAACAAAATATTACTGGTTTTACATATTTGTTCAGCTTCTTTTAAATAACCGTCAGGAGGAATAATGATTCCAGCCTCACCCTGAATCGGTTCAAGAAGAACTGCACAGGTATTTGAAGTAACTGCATTTTTTAAAGCCTCGATATCTCCGTACGGAATAATCTTAAATCCTGGAGTGTAAGGAGCAAATCCGTCTTTATACTGCTCTTCACTTGAAAAACTTATAATGGTGGTTGTTCTGCCATGAAAGTTATTTGCACAAACAATTATTTCTGCTTTATTGTTTTCTATTCCTTTAATTTTATAGCCCCATTTACGAGCTGCTTTAACTGCAGTTTCAACCGCTTCGGATCCGGTGTTCATCGGAAGTACCTTTTCTACTCCGGCAATTTCAGTTAATTCCTTGTAAAAAAGAGGCAGCTCATTATTTCTGAATGCACGGGAAGTTAAGGTTACTTTTTCAGCCTGTTCTTTAAGTGTTTTTAAAATTTTTGGATGGCAATGTCCCTGATTCACAGCCGAATAAGCACTTAAACAATCCAAATATCTGTTTCCATCAATATCATAAACCCATACTCCCTGCGCATGCTGTATTACAATATCAAGAGGATTATAATTATTAGCCCCGAGATCATTTTCTATTGAGATATAATCCTGAGCTAAAGATATATTTATTGACACTATTGTTTTCTCCATAATTAATCATGTCTTACAGAGATATTATAAAATAAAAAGAGAGGGCACGGAAAAATTCTGATTTTTTTGGAATGAGTTATGTAAACCCTCCATGCAGGCAAAGCCTGCCTTCAGGTTTACTCCACTCCCGCTACCGCAAGAGAAAATCAGAATTTTTCAAGCCCGACCTTGGAAAGCGAAAGCGAGCTGAGGCTGAAAGGCGGAGCGATGAGCCCCGACTGTAATGCCATTAATAGCGAATTTCAAGAAGGTGAAAGGTAGTTGTGGCGGCGAAGAGCCGGCACTGCTGCCTTGAAACTAGATCAGAGAATAACAAGTTTTCTTGTCTTCACTAAAATTAAATGTTACTTTACTAGTTAGGTTGTACCTGAATTTATAAGATAATTTATTAAAAATTTAAAACCGGAAACTTTAAAATGTTTAACAATCTAAATATATTTGAAAAAATAAAAAAAAATAGACCGGATTTATTGTTATTAGGCGGATTATTTTTAATTTTTATTCTTTTATCTTCAATATTTTTATTCCGTCAGGGCAGCATTTTAATCGATTGTTTTACCCAAAATGCATACATTCCGATGGAAATTTTAAAGGGAAAAGTTCTTTACAAAGATATTATGGTACCTTACGGGCCATTTTCTTATCAATTGAATGCCCTTTTGATGTTAATTTTTGGCCAGACAGTTAATACGGTTTATTTTATCGGAGTTATAAATTCTCTGATAATTTTATTGCTGATTTATTTAATTTCGAGAAATATTACCGGAAGAAAACTTAGTTTTACAGTTACCTTTTTAGTAATGGCAATATGTGTTTTTCACTTTTGGATAACAAATTATATTTTCCCTTATTCTTCTGCGATGACATATTCTTTAACCGCTTTTCTGGCATCAGTTTTTTGTTCTATAAATTATTTAAAGAAATCAAAACCCACATATTTTCTTTGGGCTTTCGTTTTTATAGTAATCTCGGTTCTGATAAAACTTGATTTTATTTTCTTTTTGTTTGTTTTAGCAGCCATTGCACTATTTATTAAACCTGTTTCGAAAAAATATCTGGTATTAACAGTAATTTCTTCATCAGTAATTCCTTTATTAAGCTGGCTTATACTTTTTATGCAGGGCGTAACTCTTTTTAATCTGTATGAGGTTTTTATTAATATTCATAAATTTGCACAATCAGAACCTTTTAGACAATTTTATGCAAATTATACCGGTATGTTCTTTAATCCTAAGCTTTTAAGTATAGATCTGGCTATGTTTTTGAATGTTTTTGTAAATTTATTAATTGCAACAACCATTATTTACTTATATTTTTTAGTTCTACAAAAAATATTTCGATTATTTAAAATTGAATTAAATAATTTCATACTGTTTTTATTCACACTGCCTCTGTATGTTGGTTTTTTAAAATCGTTTTATATCCATATATTTTCAAATACAACCTTTTCGTGGATGCCAATTACCGCAACATTAATTTTAATCACTGTTTTAGTTTTTAATTTTATTGATATAAAACTTTTTGAAATTTTTAAGAAGAATATACGTTTTGAAGATATAGTAAACAGGTTAAAATTAATAAACTTAAAGCAAAGAATATTTATATTAGTGTGTATTGCTGCAATAATCGCAGCAATGAGATGTTATTTCTTTGTTAATCTACAGATTTTTGGAACTTTTGTTCTTCCTCTGGTTTTACTCGTAAACATAGTTTTCTGGGTTGATTATTTACCCGATTTTATTGAAAAATATACCGGATTCAACATAGAAATCTGGAAAAAAGCCTGGGCAATATCTTTGATTTTACTTGGTATATTATTCTCAATAAATCATATAATGATCGTTAAAACTAATTCCTATCCTTTAAAAACATCTAAAGGTACTTATTATCTTAGAAATCAAGTTGGCCAGGTTTTTCAGCAAACAATTTCCTATATTCAAAAACATTCAAATAAAAATGACTCCCTGCTTGTTATGCCAAGAGGACTATCAATAAATTATTTTACAGGGCTTTCTTCCAATAATAAATATTATGATTTTATTCCTTCAACTATTGAAGTTTATGGAGAAGATAAAATAGTACAGGATTTAAATAATGAGAAACCCCGTTTTATTTTAATTACAAATGAAAATACAGGCGAATGGGGTGCTCCCTTTATATGTAAAGATTATGCTTTTGATGTATGCAGATTTATCTATAAAAATTATCAGTATAACGGAACTATGGGAGATGACTTCAAAATTAAAATTTTTGAAGTTAAAAAAGACAGGCATGATTGATATCATACCTGTCTTTTTTACTATGACCTGTTTAATTTAGAATTTATAGCTTGTTCTGAAACCTACAAGTACGTTAGTTTCATTTGATGTCCATGCACTTCTGTTTTGAATTAACTGTACACTCGGAATGAATGCAAGAGAATCTGTAGCTTGAAGTTTGTAGTAAAATTCATAGACCTGTTCTCTACCGCCTGCATTTGGGTTAGCTGCACTTATACCATTAGATGGTGACCCAACTGCCATGTTGGGAAATAGGAAAGCAACTCCAAATCCAAGAGCATCTCTTTGACGTTTACAGCGTGTAATAAAATTTGGAAGTGCTCTGACAGGTATTTCAGTACCAGCAGTCCAAGCCTGTCTAATACCATAAACCAGAGTTGTACCTGTAAGAATACTGTTATTAAGTATAGTATTAACACCTGTACCATTCTGAAGTGCACTTAGTATAGCTGAAACAGGTCCTGTATCATTTAGAGCAAAGCTTCCAAATAATCCCCATCCTTTATATAATTCCTGATTCATACCTGCATAGAACCCATGCGCTGTGCTACTATTGCTTTTATTTGTAGGTGCAGTTATTGTACCACCTGTACTTAATGCAAGATTAACGAGGTTATTTGTACCACCACCTGTTCTAACAAGGTAATAACCGCCGAATATGTTACCTGCAACATTAAATTTATTGCATGTATTGAAATAACTATCAAGGAATCCAAGATTATAACCTAAATCTACTTCTGTTGTTAATCCTACACCGTCCATTGCATCACTTACATCAATAAATGATCCATCAACTTTGACTTTTAAGTTAGTCCATTTACCTAATCCCTGGTTCACTACCATAGCAATTCTGGGTATAGTGAAGTTTTGAAGAATTGCAGGGTTATTAATTAAAGCCGTATTTTGGAACTGGTCATTCTCATATCCCTGATAAGGACTCTGGAAATAAATATCTCTCCAGGGAATAACGCCTGCTCTTAAATCAAATGATGTTCTCCAGTTATTTTCACAAGGCAAGAAAGGCATTCTGGCTTTTAAAATCTGTTGATAATAAGTCGATTCGATATATGCATTACTTCTAAGATTAGCACCTGAAACAAATCCTATACCCGCAGTTCTGGTATTTCCATCAGTTTTATTAATAAAATCATTAATTCTAACGCCTTCATTATATAAACTTGCGTCTCCGGCAATCATACTTGCTCCTGAGAATCTGTTTGTAGCAAGTCCATTGTCTGCTTCAAGCGGTGAAACACGCCCGAAAGCAGCAACTAATCTTGTATGAATCGTACCGGGACCAACAATAGGTCCGCCTTTATCTTCTACTGCCGAATAATCCACATTTATTCTTGTACGGCCAACAGCGCTTATAGCATCTGAAAATGTATCGCCAGGGTTTCCCGAGATATCACCATAACCGCCAAAACTTACATCCCCATATATTTTCAATTTTTCCATGACAGCAAGTCTGTTATCCTGCTCGTCATTTTTTGCCTCTATTTTTGTTGCCCTTGCTTCAAGAACATCTGATCTTGCCTGAAGGGTTTTTAATTCTGTTGCAAATTCTTCCTGTAATTTAGCAACAGTTGCTAAATCTTCTTTATCTGCTTTTTCTGCGCCTAATCTGGCAATTTCCTTTCCCATGGTTTTAATTGTTGCATTCAAGGCTGCTGCCAGTTCATAACGTGATGGAGCTTTTCCGCCCCTGAAAGTCTTATCAGGATAACCTTCAATGACATTGTACTTTTCAACCAGGTCTTTAATAGCTTTATAAGCCCATTTTGAATGATTGACATCAGATAACTCATCAACACTGGTAACAGCATGTGATGGCTGAATACTTGTAAAACTCCCTGTAAATCCGCAAACTAACACACTGGCTGCAAGCAACAAAGGTGTTATTCTCTTAACTACCATATACTACTCCTATCGCAAATTTATGTATACGTAACGTATCACTACTGATTGACATTTATGGACGAGAAACTAAGCAATAAATCCCTGGTCAGTCACCTCCATTTCCACAAGACCTGATAAGTATATAAATTTACTCTTCTAAAATTACTTACCGTCTGGTTCTTCGTCTTGCTTTATGCTGAAATGATTTCGGCATAAATTTTTAGCAAAACTAGATTTGAAAACTTTATCTCATATATTATTGTGGTTGACAATCAATCTACTGGTGCTTTTCAGCCCAAAAATAATAGCCCGACTGTCCTAAAATAGTCGGGCTATTATTAATTATTATTGTTTATTTATTGCACTACTTTTCTTCCTAATATGGTTTAATATTCTTTTACTTTGTAGAATTGTACGTAATTATCATTGAATCTAATTGGTTTACAATATATATAAGTATACACTGAAGCTTTAAAGTTTTATATCAGGTAATATCATACAATTACTCTGATTCATAGCATCAATGGTATATCCTTTCATCAATAATTCTGCTCCTAAAGTGTTGTCAGAAATTTCGATATTATCTATAACCTTAATTTTATGTGCCATTTTTTTACCTTGATTATTTTTATTTAAATATTCTCGTGTCCTTTGTTCGATTAATTCTGCAAGAGTTTTTCCATCAAAGTTTTCAGGATTTTCTTGTATAGATGTCTTAATACCTTTTACCAGAGGACCTGATAAAACAAGTGCGTTCTTATCGTTTATTGACTTTGCTGCATAGAATTTTGCTATTGAATCAATATATTTAAAAATAGCATCCTTTGAGGCTCTTAAATGATCATGTTCTTTCAAATCTGTTAAAGTCATTGTCTTTTTATCAAAAAGTCCTTCATTTATCAGAGTCTGCATTTCTTCCTGTTTTAAATCCGGCATATACCGGGTAACTATTCCAGCATTTGCTGCTTGAACTAAACTGTTGATTTGATTTTGCTCCATATCCAAAGCTTTTCCATAATTGCTAATCAAAGCAGGCACACATGCTCCAGATCTCAGATCTGCAAACATTTTATATATCTCAGTATCAGTAAAATTGGTTAAGCCAGCTGGAGGATTAAAGTTTGTTTCT
>Ga0209340_1002648_pt1 | contig 10123 bp, 11 predicted proteins | sample EPASupsiteSAE323_FD_187266 | JGI IMG/M metagenome (GOLD analysis project Ga0209340, IMG submission 187266) | Bioremediated contaminated groundwater from EPA Superfund site, New Mexico - Sample SAE3-23 (SPAdes) (version 2) | ecosystem: Environmental > Aquatic > Deep subsurface > Groundwater >...
ACTCTTTTGGTGAATTGGTATGACTTCGTTCCAAGCTTCTCTATTAGCCTCAGTATATTTCTTTATGTCCATTACATCTACCTCTCACTTTCTTCGTATATATTATAAAGCTCTAAACAATACCAGCCTCAAACAATGGTCCAAGGTCACTTAACGTCCCGCATCTCCGACGTCGCAGAGCCGTAGTGCTTGCACTCGGCGATTGGGGTGCGGAGCGGCTCCTTTCTCCCTTGTGTTAATCTGGAACTCTTATCTTTCCGCGACTTTACGGTAGTGCATTGTTATGCGTTGTTGGCTGCCCCACGTAGCCGAAGCGGGCACAGACGACCGCCACTAAATTAATGTTTATGTCTATGATGAATGTCAGGCGTATGCTTATGTGAATGTTCAACTGGCTCATGTATATGTAAATGTGAATGTTCAATCACATTATTATCTTCATCGTGAACGTGCATATGATGCTCGTCATCATGCCTATGACGATGGTCATGCTCAACTTGTTCATGCAAATGTTTATGTCCATGTTGTTCTAATAGTATTAGAACAACTCCAAATACCATTATTGAAAGAGCAATATAAAACATATAATTGGGAAACTCTCGTAATATTGCAAAAGATAATAATACTCCTATAAATGGTGCAGAACTAAAGAACGCACTAGTCCGCGAAGCTCCCAGATCACGCATGGCAAATATAAACAATACTATACTTAACCCGTAACTGAAAAATCCTAATGTCATTATTTCTAGAATCTCTTTCACATTCGGGAAATTGCTATTTGTAAAAAATATTAGCATTAAAGAAAAACCACCAGCAACAATACCTTTAAGCATTACAGTCGTAATAGGGTCTTTGGCTGATATATTTCGTGTAAAGTTATTATCAATCCCCCAAAGTGCACATGCTAATAAAACACCTAAAGCACCAAATGAAAATCCCCACTCACCTTTAAAATCCAATGATAGTAATATACTCGCACCCGTAATTAGAACAACTGCAGTCCAGATTCTTTTTCCTATCGCTTCCTTAAATATAATAACTGCCATCAAGGTTGTCGCAACGGTCTCGAAGTTCAAAAGCAACGAAGCTGTTGAAGCTGATGTGTTTCGCAAACTAAACATTAGCACTATTGGTGCAAAAACTCCACCTGCAAATATTGCTCCCAACAACCATTTTACATCTGTTCTGGCAATCTTCGCTTCAACTCCGGAATGCTTGTTAATTAACCTATATATCAAAAGTCCGAAACCACTACCAAGATATAAAAACGAAGCCATTGGTATAGGTTCAACATCACCCAATAATAACTTTGCGATAGGAGCACTTGCTCCAAACAAAACTGCAGCCATCAATGCTTGAAACATCGAATAATATCTTTTCACTATATAATCCTTTCCAACTACTTACGCGTCTTGGATGACGCAATTTAACTCAACTTTAATCACTTCTATTCCGTTGCAACAGCGATAAAAATTATACCTATTATTTTTCCTGCTTTATCTTTTATTGGGGAATATTTACCTTGGCACTTATTTCCCATTACATCAATAATTTCAGTAAAATTTTCACCTTCATATAAAACTTTATTGCTTACGCTAGAATCTAGAGTAGATCCAACCCTTCTTATTCCTTGCCATATTATATTCGTACTTATTCTTTCATTATACTGAAATATAGTAAAAAAAGCATTTTTTTCATTTAGAATTATATCAGCGACATCAAAATTATTATTGATAAGAGTATTTCCTTTGTACATCTCACCATCTCTTATCTCCCAATCTCCTGGATATTTCTCATTTAAACATTCCAACGCATATTTTTCGGTAGCTTCTAAACGTATTAAAGCACCTCCTTGTACAACTTTTGGCGAAAGAAGGTATTCATCAAGTCTGTTAATTATTACTGCCAATTCAGCCCTCGTTAGTCTTTCTTTAGGTTTCAAATCAATTTTTGCGTATGCTTTATTTCCGCGTATTTCTTCTCCAATCTTCGTCCCTTTAATAATACCACTTGCTACTATAGAATCTATATTGTAAGATTTCGATGTAGATATAGCCTCATTCCCCTCATAATTTGCCAGTGATGCTGAATCTATACCAATTCTATTTAATTCAAAATAGCTATTCATTCCCATATATTTATCGCTGTTATTGGATAAAAATTCATCCAATAACTTGAATAGATATTCTCTTTTAACATTTTCGTCAAAATTCTTAATACTAAATAATTCACCAAGATTATTATCATTAGATTCAAAGAAATAATTTTTAGTTTGCATATTTAATAGTAAATTATAGAAACTATTGTATGCATAATGATTGTCTTGTTCATTTGGAACAATATTAGGAAGTATTAATGAATAATATTTTTTACGTATATCATTTTTTTCGACTCCTTTAGTACATAAAACATCATACACATGTAATAACGCCGCATCCCTTGCAGTCAGCGAATAAGCTCTTATTTTATCTAAAAATTTTTGAAAAATTTCTGAACTTATTATAGTCTCTGATGTGCTCTCATATTTGTAGTTATAATAATTTAGACTATTTAATTTCAGCATTATTTTATCCATATCTTCAAGCGTCACATCTGTGCTATTAATTAAATCCTTTAAATATTGAAATGTAGGTTTATCCTTTTCAACCTCTTTAAAAAATTCATTGATAAAATCATTAGAATCTTTATTTGAGTTTATTATATTTTTTTCTTCCTCCGTCAATCCATTGAAGAAATTTTCTCTGCTATTGATTAAGAAATCTAGCATTTTTTCAACTTTATCTTTTGTAATCTTACCTTCAGAATCAACTAAATATTTACTATTAAATTCAGTTATATCCTTCTCCGCAACTCTACTTAACAAGGCAAAAACATCTCCGTATGTTACATAATTATCCGGTCTAAAAGTTTTATCATCAAATCCTTTTATAAATCCCTTTTCAACTGCTTTTGACACCTCACTCTTTGACCAATGATTATCTATATCTTTAAATTCAAGCTGTGACGAAGCAGAAGACATAAATACAAAATTAAAAGATAATAATATATTTAGTACCATAAACATAATATATTTAGCATACTTATTCATAAAAATCCCCTTTAATCAATTATAAAATATCATTATAATTCTGTGCACCATATAGTATTCGCATGATAACTATAGTTTTTTCCTCTTCTCTAACAATATAGAAAACAATAAAGTTATCAATAATCAATTTTCGATAACCTTTACTATTTAGGATATTGTCAGAAACAGTACTGCCTGAATAAGGAAACATCTTTAATCGCAAAACACTATTTTCAATATTTTCCATTAAGTTTAGTGCGGCAGACACAGCGGAAAGCTTTTCTGAAATATAACTATATATTTGGTCTAAATCTTCTTCAGCTTTTGGCGTAAACTTTAAAGCAAATTTATCATTTGACATATTTCTTCCTCAACTTTTCGAATACTTCTTCTGCCTTTAGCAAAGGCATTCCCTCCGCAAGTTGTGCTTCTGCTTCAGCAAGTTTCTTGTATAATTCCAGAAGAGCAAATTGGCGTTCATAGGTCTCAATACTCATTATTACTAAATCACCATAACCGTTTTTAGTAATGAAAATTGGCTCGCCATCTTTATGGCAAATATCTGAAATTTCGTTTGTGTCCCTTAAATCTGTTATTGGTCTTATTTTAGGCATGATACTTTCACCTCCAGTAATATATTATGTCATTATTATAGCATATTGATGTACGTTTAAAAAGATGCACTCTATGAAGAATTTCCTTAGTTAATCCGCGCAGGACGCGCGGTCTATTGCGCTGTATTGCGTATAACGTCCCGCACTCCCGACGCCACAGAGCTGGACAATCGAAGCCCTTCTTCCTGCTCGAAATCAAGGAACTCTTATCTTCCGCGACTTTACGGTAGTGCATTGTTAGGCGATAGACCATGCCCTATGATTCAGAGACGACCACGGACGGGAGTCCCTTAAACTTTCCCTTGAACTGTGCTAATTCACAAAACAAGAAGAATGCATATTAAACGCAACCAACCATTATGCTCATTTTTTGTAGTATCTCAGTGCGGTCAATAAATAGCAATCATTATCATAAACATTGCCATTAAATATCTTCTCCGCCATTTTTAATGTCCCCTCATAATCAAAATTGCACTTTTTTATTATATTTTTCGAGCGTTCATTAAAAGGAAAACAATAAGCTGAAATTGCTACCAAATTTAATTCCTCAAAACCAAATTTAATCACTTCGCGAACAGCCTCTGTCATAAATCCTTTGCCCCAATAGGCTTCACCAATTGCATATCCAATCATTTTCATCATGTCATATTGACGTTTTGGGTCATCAATTAGACCTATAGACCCAATAATTTTTTGGGTTTCTTTTAGTTCGATTCCCCACACTGTTTCCTTGTTCAGAAATATTTCATTCATTATTTTAAGTGTTTCTTCTTTACTCTCATGCGGTTTCCAACCTGCATTCGTTCCGACATTTGGTGTGCAAGAGTAATTAAAAACATCATCTAAATCGTTAATTTGTAACGGTCGCATTAACAGTCTTTCAGTATATAAAATCGCCATATTTTTCTACCTTTCATTATATAAATAATGTGTAAATCACCATATTATACAAATCTTAATTCAATCTTTAACAACAATCTCGTCTAAATCTGGGCAAGGACGCCCGGTCTCCTGCATGGTCTTTCGCATAACGTCCTGCACTCCCGACGCCACAGAGCCGTAGTGCCCGCACTCGGCGATTGGGGTGTGGAGCGGAACCTTCTTTCTTGTCCAAATCCCAGCACTCTTATCTCCCCGCGACTTTACGGTAGTGCATTGTTAAGTGTTGTTGGTCGCCTTCATTGTTCAGAGGCTGTCACGGACGACAGCCCCTCATTTTAAAAACTTAGACATTGTCGATATATGACTTCAATAAATCTGAATATCTTCTTGCACCATGTATGATATGATAAACAAAAACTTTGCCATCAACAAAGCGATAAAATGAAATATATGGTGAAGCAATAACCATTCTAAAACCGTACTTTTTCAATTCCTTATCCGGAGCATATGAACCAGAATTAGGAAATTGTTCTAGCTGACGCAAAGAATTCATTATCCTTTCGAGTGTATTCTCTGCCGCTTTTGGACTATCTATAAGAATATAATCAAATATCTCTTGCAAATCATCCCACGCAGAAGGAAGGAACTCAACCTTATACTTTCCCATTTATTTTCTCCTTTAAACGTCTGTGGACTTCATCAAGAGAAAGAGTCGGTTCGCCAGCTAGACGTTGTTCTTCAGCTTCCATAAGTTTTTCACGCAAGTCGAGAATAGCTTCCCTTTTTTCAAAAGCCTCAATACTCATTACTACCAAATCACCTTCACCATTTCGTGTAATATAAACAGGCTCAGCCTTTTCTCGAGCGAGCTTCGAAATTGAATTGTAATCGTTGCGCAATGCAGTCGATGATTTAATTATCATAGAAAACACCTCCGTAATATTTTGTTATGTCATTATTATATGATAATTCTATCAGAATATAAATATAATTTCTGTATTATATGCGAAATTTACCTTGAAAAGCTTTCTTTCACAATTCGCACAGGACGTGCGGTGCTTTTTGCGACCAATTTCACTTAACGTCTCGCATCTCCGACGCCGCTGAGCTTTAGTGCTTGCCACTCGGTAATTGGGGTGCGGTTCTGGCTTCCCGTTCATGCCCGTGACGTCTTTGAAGTTGCATCATAAAATAGTGCCAGCAACCTTTACGAGAGTGCATTGTTAGGCGATGGACCATGCCCCTTGATTCAGAGTGAGCCATGGACGGCGAGCCCTTAAGTTCCTTCTGCATAAGTATTGCTATTTGGGTATAACTTATTTTTGTAATATGATTCTGCCATATAAATGGCACCCACTGGGTTATGTGCTAAAACTTTATCCTTTACTATCAATGTCGTTACTGGTGCCTCGGAATTCTTATAAAAAAGTGAATCATGTCCAACACATAAACCAACAACAACATTAAACTCTGTTTTTTGTTCATTCAAAAACTTTGCCTGAACAATTGGATTGCATATAGGTGCTTTTGAACCTTCCATTCCAACTACAGCTTTTGATGAGCTTCCTATTTTGCATATAATTGATTCTGTTTCAAAACCATTTGCTATAAAAATCTTATCAATGATAGCTGCTTCTTTAATTAAAGCACTACAGAAAGCAATTCCAATTTTCTTATAATTGCATCTTCTTGCAAATTCCATAGTTTCTTCTATTCTGGTCATTGTTTTTATTTCAGCTACCTCTGCCGCAGTTTTTCCAATCGTTTTATTTCCCTCTATTTTATATAATTCATTTAATTTGTTTATTCTTTCATCAAAGCTTGGGCAGCCTTTAGGTGCGTTTTTCAGTCCTTTCTTACAAGCGTTTATTCCACACATTGCACAATTATACATGTTAACCTCCTTAGCATTTTAAACAATATTACATCGTAATTGGTATAAATAATTATTTTAATCCAAAAACATTAAAAGAATATTCAAGGACCGTAAGTAGAATAATTCCAACTGCTATGGAATATGACACCAAACTTGAAGCAAATTTAGTGTCTTTATCATATACCGATGCAAAAACTAAGCTTACAACTCCTACTGGTGCCGAAGATGCTAAGATAATAGTAATTTTATCAATTGATTCTGTAAACAAAAACGATAAGCATATTCCTAAGCAAAGTCCTAAGACCATCTTTATGAATATAGCATTAAAAACAACTTTTATATTATCTAATATGGGCTTAAAGTAAAAACCTAGTACGAACAAAGGTAAGAATGTGTTTACTTCTCTGATTATCTTAAGTGGTTTTATCACAAACTCTGGTATACCAATTCCTACTCCACCTACAACTAAGCCAGCGACAAGACCCCATATTGGAGCTGACATCAACAACGTTTTTATACCTTTAAATATATTGAATCTTTTGCTCTCATACGAGGTGAATAGCGTTTGTGCTATCATATATATAGTAATCGAATTTCCTACATCATATAAACTGAGCCTTGTAAGTCCGACATCACCATAAACCAAATAGATAAATGGACTTAAAAATAGCATAGTATTTGCTATTAGTGGGCATGTAATAAACACACACTCAGTTTTTTCATCTAAATGGAGTCTCTTTGATACAATATATGTAATACCAAATAGGATTAACGGAATAAATAAGCCTATGAACGGTAAATAAATTGCATTTCCAAGATTTTTCGTGCTACTTACAAATGATAAGAAAATCGTAACTGGAAGAGTAATATATAGAATAATCTTTGTTATTATTTGACCCATTTCTTCCGCATATTTAAACTTAACTTTGAAAAAGTAGCCAATTATAAAAAATAGTACAAATGGAAAAACCAACTCTAATGTTCCAATCAACAAAATTCCTCCAAGTCTGCAATAAATATTTAAAACCATATTATTTAAGTAAAATTCTATATTCTTCAAAGCATTTCTTAAAACCTCTACGCCATGGAGGGTGCACCTTTGCATGGTCTGTCGCCTAACGTCTCGCACTCTCGGCGTCACAGAGCTGGACCAGCGAAGCCCTTCTTCCTCGGCGGTGCTTGCACTCGGCGATTGGGGTGTGGAGCGGAAGCTTCTTCTTTGTCTAAATCTCACCGCGACTTTACGGTAGTGCATTGTTAGAAGATGTGCATGAGTTCATTCCTTATTTCTTTTTACCAATTCCCATTAAATGAGAAGTGATTCCCGTTATCGATGAGTCATTTTCAATGATTTCCAATGTATTAAGTAAACTATCTTTATAATTTTCATTTCTCCATTTTTCATCGAAATTAGGTAGCGCACATCCAAAACCTTCTATCGGTATAACTTTATCCAATTCAAATCCGGCCTTTTTTATTTCCTCTTTCAACTCTTCTGGATGATGGAAATAAGCAGTTGTAAAACAGTCAAAACTGCCAGTAGTATTCCTATGTTGGCCGCTATTCAAGTCTTCTCTCACCATTTTTTCCAAGGTACTATCTTTAATTATATCTTTGAAGTATCCATCAATCATAGAGGCATATCTCGAAATACCAGCACATAATAAAACGCCACCATTTTTCAGTACTCTTTTGGCTTCAAGTAAGGACTTTATCCTATCCTCCTTATTGACTAAGTGGTACAAAGGACCAAATAGCAAAGCAATATCAAACGAGTCTTCGTTATGATCCAAGTTTGTTGCATCTCCAACTTTAATAGAGCCTAAATTGAGACCTGTTTCTTTTGAATGTTCCAATGCAATCTCAATATTTTTGGGGGCTAAATCAATTAAATAAACGTTGTGCCCTTGTTCCGCAAGCCAAAATGAATAAAATCCTGTTCCCCCTCCAATATCAATAATGTTCATTTTCGGTTGATTAAGGTACCTTTTGATGATTTCCATTGTTCTTACTCTTTCAAGCTGAAAATAGTCAACGAATAATCTATCTTTTTCGAATCCACGATTATAATATTCAACTATTTCACTTTTTCCCATATTAAGACCTCCAAAGCTATTTCATATTTTTGAACCCATGTATTTCAGTTAACGTCTTGTGTCTCCGACGTCCATGAACTGGACCTCAGAGGAATACTTCTTTGGCAGTGCTTGCACCCAGCGATTGGGGCGTGGAGCAGAGCCTTCTTCCTTTTCTAAATCCCAGCACTCTTATCTCACCGCGACTTTACGGTAGTGCATTGTTATACGTAGTTATCATATTTACCTTATAAATCCATTGTAATTAGCTCTTGTTGTTCTTCTCCAAAAACCAATATTGAATCTTCATTTACTAAAACATCTATCTCACTTCTAACGCCAATATCATCTTTATATATCCCTGGTTCAATAGAAAAACAAGAACCTGATATTATCATCCTGTCATCTTTAGTTTCAAGATTATCAAGATTGACACCACTTCCATGTACATCAGAGTCTATTGAGTGACCAGTTCGATGTATGAAATAATCTCCATATCCCATTTTTGCAATATAATCCCTACATGCTTTGTCAACTTCCCATCCATATATCTGTTTGTTTTTCTTAACATTCTCATTTATAAAATTCTTGGCAACTTCACGTGCTTCTTTAACAATATTAAATATTTTTAAATATTCTTCTGATGGATTAGTGCCAACATGTCCACACCAAGTAATATCATAGTAAACACCCATCGGCGAGTCAATCTTTCCCCAAATGTCAATCAATAATCTATCACTTTTTCTTATAATATAAGAATTTTCTTTTTCAGGACAAAAGTGTGGATTTGCCGCGTGTTCATTTACAGCAACAATTGGAAATTCATCTTCGCAGGTAATACCTTCTTTTTTAAACTCTTGTAAAATAAACTGTTGAACATCGTACTCTGTTATTTCTGCGTTCTTCAATATTGAATCTTTAACTAAAGCAAACGCATCATCTTTTATTCTTTGAATCTTTTCCCCTGCTAAAGCATGCATTTTTATTCTCACTTCATCAAGCTTCGATTTGCAAATTTGAACTATATCCGCTGATGATAATACCTTAGCTCCAAATGAATTTATAAGTTCAATTGTTCCAGCATCAACAAATGATACTAATGGCAAATTATTTAACGGTGAATACTGCATAAATAAATTTTTAGTGTTACTCAATAAACTTCTTAATTCATTATGTAGTTCAACCCAACTTGTGTATAACCTTTTCTCACCAGGTAAATTATCAAGTTTATATTGTTCAATCCTATGAACTAACTTTATTGGCGTTCCAATTGATGGTATCAAGTAAAACCATCTTCGTGTTGTCATTTTATTTTCGATTCCTAATATTTCGTATGCTATTTTATCTCTATTTCCAATGTCACAAAAAAGCCACCCATCAGCTCCCAGCTTTAAAATATTGTCTTGAATAACTTTCAAATCCATAAGTTCACTCCCTAATTTCGTTAAAAATAAAAATATGATAATTTCGCATAACGTCTTGTGTCTCCGACGTCCATGAACTGGACCTCAGAGGAATACTTCTTTGGCAGTGCTTGCACCCAGTGAATGGATGTAGTTTGGAGCGACCCCTTATTCATTCTATCCAAGACCTTTGCGGAGACACGTTG
>Ga0209340_1002652_pt1 | contig 10113 bp, 3 predicted proteins | sample EPASupsiteSAE323_FD_187266 | JGI IMG/M metagenome (GOLD analysis project Ga0209340, IMG submission 187266) | Bioremediated contaminated groundwater from EPA Superfund site, New Mexico - Sample SAE3-23 (SPAdes) (version 2) | ecosystem: Environmental > Aquatic > Deep subsurface > Groundwater >...
CATAGCATCCTCCTTCCAGTATCTGGTTTACAGCTTAAGTATAGGAGGGAGTGTCTACAAAGGTCGACCTGATATTGGTAACGTCTATAAACTTGGTTTGCAGGGATTACAAACGTTGATCTTATGCTGTTTTGCTGAGTCTGTAATCGTATACGATTTAGTCCCCCGATGATTCTCAGCATATATACCATTCGAAAGCAGAAATGTGAAAGGAGAGATTGACATCATTTTCACAACTGGCATTTTCGAGATAATTAACAATTATTGGTGGTTGCTTTTATATTTTGGCACTTGCTTTGAAAAATTCTTTTTTCAGTGTTATTGTGCTTCGGCAACCATTCTATTTTCTATATTAGAGGGCGATGCCTTGCCCAATAAATATATGTCAATAAACTCAAAAAACTCTTAAAAATAATCACTCCAAACGCCTGTATACAGCACTCTTTAACCCTCTTACCTTTACTCTGAAAACAAAAACCGCCCCCACTAAAACCTCTGTTCGCAGTTACTGCAATAACAAGTATTAGCGAAGGGAGCGGAATAGATATGATTGATACATTCCAGATTTATGCCCGACCGAATTATTCAGAGAAGCAGGATATCAAAAAGCATTTTCAACCTAACAGGATAAAAGATGCCTTTGTATGGACTTTAGCACCAGCAGCGGGTATTTCCATGAAGTATTTGATGTCTCAAGAGAAGCGTATTAGCCTGTTGCAAATGGTGGTTAACCCTGCATTATTGCTGGATAAGCGACAAATAGTTAATGACGACTATGAGAATCTTGTTACCACTATTGACCGAACTTTAGCTCTTTACTTCAGGCGGCTACGGTTTGCTGATTTTAACCTGAGCCGAATAGACTTTAAGCTGGATATTGTTACACCCTACAAAGATATCTATATAGGTATTTTGAAGCAGCTTCAGTTTAAATACCGCCGTAAGTACCAGCAACTGCATATGGCTTCCGTCTACTACAAGGGTAAGAGTTATACCATTAACTTGTACGACAAGGAAGCCAAGGAAGGAGCATCATATAAAGATGTTCTTCGGTTGGAACTACAGCTAAAAAGCGGATTTATCAGAAGGCAGCTTAACGAATATGGTATGGTTGCTTCTCTGCAGAATTATTTTCATAACAGTGTTAGAAGAAACACTTTTGAGGATTTGCTTACTCCGCTGATTTATCGGGGTGATTACTACACTATACGCAAGAGCCGGTATGTATTAGCCGAGTATGGCTACAGTGAAAAAACGATCGTCAAGCTGCTTAACTTTCAGAAGCTAGCATTGCAGCATGGCATTAATGCAGCTACCCGGAAGTCCGGCAAGAGTGCTAATACGGTTAGAGGTTACATAATTAAACTGCAAGAAGCAGGGGTTAACCCGGTACCGTTACCTAATAATTGCCGAGTGAATCATTTACCCGGCTTGTTGACTTACCTTGGAGACATAGAACCATAAGAACTCTTCTTCGGTGAACGAAGCGAGCTGAAGGTTTCCTTTAGCGAGTGCAGTGAACTGAAGGCACCTTTGGTGAGCATGGCATCGCCATGCGAAGCGAAGGTTAATACGCCCCGCCGGTGGCGAGACCGGCTCATAAAACCGCCCCACCAAAGTATATTCATTTCATGTAATAGTAACAGTAATAACAGCAGGGATAGTATAACAACTTTTGGGTTGACAAAATGATAATGGCAGGTCACATGCTTTGTTGAATCTTAGGGGTTGACAGAAATGGAATGGTGATTTTATGTAGAATCTTTTGGGTTGACAAGCTAAACTTTTCCGGTGATATATATCGGGGTGGCCCTGCTGGACCTGCCAGAGCCTTTACCGGATGCCTGTTTCCTGAAAACGTAAAAACGCCGCCCCCACTAAAAGCGCTCATATACCGTCTTAATACAGCTTTAACTATTAGCTATATATACAAAGTACTTAAAAACGTTTTAAAGCTAAGACAAGCTGAATTACAGCGGTTTAAAATGAGGTTATTGCTTTGCAGCAGTGGGGCGGCGTTTTGTTTTCATAAATAGTTCCCGGATTATTGTTCCCGGGATGGCTGTAAAAACGGCCGCCCCGAGAGAAAATACCCATTCATGTTTAAAAATAACAGCAAAAACACTAGTACACATAGCAGGAATAAAAGATGGTTGATTGAATTGCTGCTTTGTCCAGCATAAATACAAAAACACCCACATATATTACTCGGTAATAAGCGCTGAGTAATCCCATTATATCAGGATTTCCCGGCCGGTAATATGTGAGGGTGTTGTGTATGTAATACATTCAATAATTGTGCTTAAAATGGCGATTTGGGGGCCTTTGAGGGCGGGCGTGAAGTAATTTATTAACCCTTTGTCAATAACCCCGTCCCCATGACACTCCTCTTCACACGAGCCATATGTTTATATTTTGTCTATTATAATATATATTATAGCAATAATTGGTATAGCCACTAAGCCAGCAATTAACGATTTTTTGTGTTGTCCTTTATCACCCCAACCAGTAACGCTGTCAATGAGGAGACTTATCATGGCCCATCCAACAATTACTTCTGCAATGGTTTTAATTGTATCAATCAAATTTTTCACCCCTTAATATTACTTACCGATCCAACCTCTGATCATTTTATATTTATTATAAACACCAATGACACTTGAAGGTGAGAACATTTTGACTTTGCTTACTTCAGATAATGAGTTTTCAACGTCTTCACTTGCCTTAATGTCAACTCCGGTTTTAGGCAACAGCCTGGTCCTGACAAATCTCCCGCCATGCATGTCTATAACCGTGATACCCACATCTTTACAGGCTGGGCCGGCAGCTTTAACTGCTCCCGGTATTTCCTGTCTGGCGTTGTTAAGGCTTCCTGGAACCTCTGATACCCCTTCAAATAAATCATTCAACAAGACATTGTTTTCAGAATCTGGAGCGTTCATGGCTAACAACATTTTATCACTATGATTATTATAATTTGTAGAATAGGCAACTAAACCATTTAATAAACTACTTATGATGCTACTTCCAACAACACTGGCATTAATCGTTGTATTTGAGGCATTTGACGTGCTGCTACTGCTGCTACTGGTACTACTGCTACTACCACCCCACGCAACTGTTGCCTGTGCCCCTCCGCCATGAGTATCCGTTGCTTTTTGACTATAATCAGTATAATCCTTTCCTGGTGCAGTACCTATTTTCTCACCAAACCGATTCCAAACGTCGTGCCCGGTCGGGTCTACATACCCAAGTGGGTCATTATAACAATATGTATACAGGTTTAAACTCAGCGGATTAGTTATCTTTCCCTCATAACTATCCTTCGATATAAACCTTCCTGTTCTTGGATCATAATACCTGGCTCTTAAATAGTAAAGTCCAGACTCGGGATCATAGCTTTGTCCGGCGTATTTGAATTCGTTTGGTACGGTTTCGGTCTGATCCAGGATATTGCCCCATTCGTCATACCGGTAATGGTTGACGATATTTCCGCTGGCGTCAACCATCTGCACCACATCGCCATGTCCGTTATAGAGATAGTAGTAAAGATTGCCGGCGGCGTCTTTTTTGGCGATTAGTTGCCCCGGTCCCCAGATATAACTGGCAATCAGGTTATTACTACCGTCCAACTCCGAGATTATACGGCCTGACGTGTCATAGATATATCTGGTAGTTCCGCCGGAGGTTATCTTCTTGCTGCGCAAGCCTTGCGGACTATATTGATAGGTGGTTTGAGCGCTTCCTACTGTAGTGCCGGTCAGTTGGTTCCAGGGGTTGTAACTGAAGGATATATCAGTCGGCAGATCGGGAACGGTTCCGGTTACTATGCTGCGGTTGCCCCGGGCGTCGTACTGGTATTCAGCAGTGGTTCCGTTGTCTCGGGTGGTTTTGATCAGCCGATTCAATTCGTCGTAGTCATAGCTCTCGCTGAAGGTGTTGTTGCCATAGCTGCTCCGGCTGGTCTTCATATTGCCGTCTTTATCATAGGTGTACTCGAATTGGGATAGTAAGGTGGAGTTTTTGGCATTGGTTACTTTGGTCAGCCGATTAAGGTCGTCATATTCTAAATTGCTGGTTATACCGCCGGGGAGGGTAATGGATTTGGTTTTTCCGTCGGGATAGTATTCGTAGGCGGCGTTGTTGCTGCCGAAGCTTACCTGGTTTAGACGGGTTCCGGTATATTGATACCCGGTCTGGTTATTGTCGGGACCAGTAATGCTGGTGACCCGATCCAACTGGTCATAGGTATAGGTGGTCGCCTGGGGAAGACCGTTTTCGGTTTGGGCGGTCAATCTGCCGTATTGGTCATAGGCATAGTTGATACTGTCGTTATCGGTGGTTGATATCGAACTAAGTCCCCAGGGATTGGCTCCGTAAGTGTAAGTATAGGTTTTGTCTCCGGAACATGCCTGGGTTAAGGTCCTGCCCCAACTGTCATAGGTGAGGTTGAATAGGTGATTGCTGGAATCAGTAGCGGTGGTTACCTGGCCTTTGGCGTTATGGTTCCATTTATCAGTAGCGTTGCCGGGGTCTTTTCTCTGCTTTAGCAAGCCTATTTCGTTGTAATCGTAGGAGGTGGTCCGGGCATTGCTGGCATCACTCTGGGTAAAGGTACTCAGTGTTCCGATCTGGTTGTAGGTATAGTCGGTGGCCTGGTTTTTGGCGTCGGTTAATTTGATCAGCCGGTTCAATTGGTCATAGGAAAAAGTAGTGGTCTTTTGTTCGGGATCAGTGTAACTGGTGATGTTGCCCATCAGGTCATATTGATAAGTCTCATTATTGCCGGAGGGCAGAGCGACTTTCTTGATTACTCTTCCGAAAGAGTCGTAATCGGTTTCTACTTTATGTTCGGGGTTAGCCGTTTCACTGGCCAAAAAGTAATTAATGATTCTCCTGGCTCCAGGATAGTATTCGCTTATATTGATATGATTCAATGAGTCTATGTATTTAATTGGATTGCCCCAATTATCGTACTGGCACTGATCGGTATTATTCAGTGCGTCGGTGGCTTTAATACAGCGGCCTTCATTGTCATAGTAGTTTTGGATGACCGGCTGCCAGGTGGAGGTGGTCTCGTCATACCTGCATTCCAGTACCAGTTGCCCGTAAGCGTTGTAGTAATCCTGAAGTTTTTGATATTGATGTTCAACCCCGCTAGTTTTGTCTTTATATAGCATGGATGAATCGATTCGAGTGGTTAAAACTCCGGCATTAGTATCGTAGAAAAGTGTACTGGTGACCCCGGGAGTATAGCTTATCTGCAGATATACTTCGCAGTTGTTGACATCAGGCAGCCTGATCTTGATGATTCGGCCTAAATTGTCATAAGTATATAAAGTAGATTGGTTCAACGGATCGGTGGTGGATGATGCCAATCCATGGAGCATGTCGTAGGTCTTCCGGGTGGCCGAGTTCTGTGCGCTGCCGTTTTCATCGGTGTATGAGGTGCTTATCTCGCTGGGGTAAGCGTAACTGCTGTCTGCCCCATAGGTGATGGTACTCTGCGCCTGACCGGTTTCCAAAGGCTTGGTTACTGTCATGGCGGTAATCTTATGGTTGTTGGCCGAGTCAGGCGTATAGGCACAGGTGGTGGTCTCGCCTTTCGGATTCGTATGGGTAAGAATTCTGCCGTCGGTATTGTAGGTCCAACTCTCGTTCAGGGTGACGCTGCTGCTTTGGGTATACTGCTTCTGGGTAACCAGGAATTTATTGTTGGGATCGTTATAGTTATATGTTATGGTGAATCCGTCTTTGACTTCCTGGGTTATCCCGCCCCAGTCATTGAAGGTCCTGGTGGTGGTGCTGGTGGCGGTTTCACTGGATTGTGTATCATAGTCAACAGTAGTAATGGTCTGCGGCTTCATCTTGAACCGTGAATCAAAATCTTGATAATATACGTAGGTGGTCTTGACTCCGTCGGAAGCGTTGCTTTCTAACTGCCGGCCGGCTTGATCAAAGGTGTTTCCGGTGGTTAAGCCTTCGGTTTGTTCATCGCTGGTATAGTTTTTAATAGTATTGATGTAGGTTTTAGCCGGTTGGAAGTAGTATTGATTGGTATGGTCGCCGTTTATTACACAGGTTTCCCGGTTCATATGAGCGCTTTCGCCTTGACTGGTCTTGAAGGTATCGTAGCGTTCGGAAACTACATAATCTTCATTGCGCCCGGACGGGCTCATTAGCAAGCGTAGCTTGGGGATGTAGTTGTAATATGAATTGCTTTCGGGATATTCAACTTTGCTCAATAGAAGCATGGTATCCTGCGGTTTATTGTCACCGCTGGCAAAGGACTGGCTACCGTAATCAAATTTAACGTTGGCTGGGGTATAGGTGAACTTATCGCTGTTGTTCATGGGATCTACATATTCTGTGAGCCGGGGTTCCTGACGGGTTTGCTGGGTTAACGTTCCGGTATCGGAGTCCCGGTGGTTATAGGTATAGATGAAATTATCCTTCTTGTATTTAACGGTCAGATTTCTGGCGGCATTACTGGGATCGGTGACGGTGACGGTTATTTCAGTGTCATTGCTGTAATCAAAGGTTAATGTACGGCCAACTGAATCGTAAATGTGGCTGATGAAGGGATAGACGGTTCCATTGATAGTGCGGTCGACATGGTCAAACCGTATTTCATTCCCGCAGCGGTCTTTCATTCCTAATAGCCTGCCATCATCGGCGAAGTAGACCTCATTCAGATCGCTGTCGATAAAGACGTAAGCGGCGTTCATCTGCCCATTGCTATAGCTCCTACCAAGCTTGCCTATCTCACCGAAGATAACGTCTTTGCCCTGATAGTCTTTTAAATTGCCATAAACCGGGTTGTCGGGGGACTTGACTTCGTAAGCTGCTCCGTCTCCGTCAAAATAGGTAAGAAAGGTTCTGTTATTGCCGGGGTCGGTTTGTTTTTCAACAGACGGAAAAGAGAATGACCAGCCGGTACCCAAATCATACCGGGATCTTAAGTAGTTTACGTTATCCGCGTCAAGATAGCTGGTAACATTCATTGTGCAGCAGAATTCACCGCCCTGAGCGGTCCCAGCGGCAACTAAATATCCGGTACATCCGGCGTCATCGGCATATCCTGCTGCGGTAAGATTGGCGGAGCGGCTGTCGGAAAAGGGGCCATACGTTTTGGTCGTGTTATCATCATAAGCTAAAATTGCATAATAGATCGTGGTTCCCGCCGTTGCAGCTTCTGTGGCGGGCTGTAGATCAAGTATCACCTTCTTCTGTCCGAGAATGGTTTGGGCGGTGGTGAAATAACGGCCCAGATTAAGATCAAAACCATCGCGCCCGGGTAAGGTGAGGTCATCGTAGCTCAGGGAAAGCGTACCGGATTGGGGATCGATGCTCTCAGACGCTCCATTGCGGTCGGCTAAAAAGGGTTTATCGCTTTGCGTACCGGGGCGTTTTCCGGCCAGTCCGTTGATGAAGCCCTGTATTTTGCCCTTATCAGGGGCCTGAGCACTGGCCGCGCCGGATTCCAGGAGGTTTAATAGCGAACTATTACTTGTGGTTGCCATGGCTGCCATCAATCGCATTGGTGAATTTTGTTGGGTATTTGATACGTTTTCTCCCTCGTATACTACTTCCCCGACCGCACCTAAAACCTGAAAGCGTCCCACAGTTATCAGCGGGGGAGGGGTCTCCTCGTTACTATATACAGTATTGGTTACCGTGCTTTCCTCTGTGGTGGTCTCACTCGAAGATAGGTCGCTGGTAGATCCGCTGGCCTGGTTGGTAACTTCAGTTCCGGTCTGATCCGTAGTCTGACCGGTTGAATCTGAAGTGCTTGATTGAACTACAGTGCCGGCTCCTTCATCAGCTTTAACAATACCCGGACAGACACCAACCATGCCTACCATCATGGTTATACAAAGTAAGACCGCAATCCATCTTGTTTTTCTCATTATCCCTCTCCCCTTATATCCCGATCGGGTACGCATTAATGTCATTTATCAATTGCTACTCAATTTAATTTTTACGGACTTTGCCACATTCGAACAAGGTTGCCGTTGCTGTCGTATTCGCAATTATAGGTTTTGCCAGATGTAGTGGTCACGGTTATTATTTTGTTATTTGGTCCATACTGGTAGGTTTGTTGGTCTCCCAGCTGGTTTTTAACCGCCTGGTTGGTCAGTGCCCCGGCACTAGCTCCATTTGTGTTCTTAACAGGATTAGTGCCCGGAGTATAGGTTAGGGTTACAGTATCACCAACTTTTACTGATGTTGATAGATTTAAGGTTACAATTTTATTATTGATTGCTATTGTGGTGGGTGTCGTATTGGTCTGGTTTATCTTAACCGTGTAACTATTTATATCAGGTATGGAAGCAGTGTTTAGGGTATCTGAATATTCGATGGTTAAAGTTGCACCGGTTGCTGTGGCTTTAATTAAAGTCGGAGGTGGATTAGCAGCTACCGTAACATTACAGGTGTCGGTAAAGTTACCGGCTTCTGTGGTGACGGTTATAGCTGCGGTTCCAACCGCAATAGGTGTAACCACACCATTGTTGACACTGGCTACGGCGGTATTATTTGAACTCCAGGTTATATTTTTATTGGTGGCATTACTAGGAGTAACTGTAGCAACCAGTGTACCGGTAGCTGTCCCGGCGATTAGGGACATTGTGTTCTGATTTAGCGTTACTCCGCTAGTTTCAGTTAAAGTAGTGGCACTTGCAGCAGTAGAGTATGTTGATTCATTTCCTACCGCGTCCCTTAGTTTAAATTTATATGTATATTGAGTGCTTCCGGTTAAACCAGTATCTGATAAATCGTCAACTCTCCAGGGGTTAATGTCGGTCCCGTTTCTATTAAACAGAATAGGGTTGGTACCTAAACCGGAAGTTATTCCGTTTACAGCAGGATCGGTTCCTCCGGGAGAATGGACTGTTATTTTGCTGGAGCTATTAACGGTTAAAGTAGGGCATCCGGAGGGTGTTGGACCGGTCTTATCCATTTTAAACGGTATTCCAGCTTCAGCTGTTTTGGCCCCCCAATTATCAGCGGCCCATACATAAAGGGTATGATTTCCTTCAGTGCAGGAGGCGACCGAAACTGCTGTGTCCGCAAACGTTTTTGCGCTGCCATTGGGTGTCACTCCCGGCAAACCTGTACCTGTATTCCCTGAGTCGCCATCTATGCGATAGTATACGGTAACGGTATCGCCTGTATCGGTATCGTTGACAGCGCCGGATAGGATTAAAGTATTGTATCCGTTAATTGCTGAACGGATCTGACCTGCAGCTGGGGCTGTTATCGATATGGTGGGTGCTACTTTGGTAATTATATTATCAATATATTTAACCGGGGTGTTGGCTACGCTATTGCCGTTTCTGGTGGTTGCCCAGACTTCATAGGCAGTGCCTATCGCTAGACCTTCTACTGTACGGTTGGCAGTAGCAGAATTCCAGTCCGAAGTTCCTGCAGCAGTCCCTCCAGCTCCAGCCCCTTTTAACTTGACTTCGATCTTAAATTGAGGAATTGTGCCGTTAGATGTGTTATTTGCGATATCAAAAGTTAAACTGGTGCCAGTCGAAGCGGTCTTAGTTATTCCTGAGGGGTTCGAAGCAATCGTATAGGCCGATGCTGCTGCTGAATATCCTGATATGTTTCCATATACATCACGGGCTCTAACTGTGTACGTATACTGCGTATTGGGAGTCAAGCCGGTATTTGTTAGTGCAGCAGCTCTCCAGGTATCTATATCGGCTCCGTTACGGTTAAAAAGATAAGGAGCTGCATTGAGACCGACTCCGCTATCGCTGGCGCTGGCGGTTACCTGCATTGAAGTGCTGGTTATTTCTGATATAGTTGGAGCTGATACGGTGGGAGGTGTTTGGTCAACAGTGATGGAACTAGAATGTGCTGAAGTAATATTACCCCACTGATCAAGGCCCCAAACATAGACTGTATGAGTACCGTTGCTAAGGCTGGGTAAGCTTATGTCGGCACTGGCAAAGGATATGGCAGTGCCATTTGCAGTTATATAATCTGCGTTGCCATCATTACCGCTTTTACCGGTTGTCAAGGGTACATAAGAAGCTGAACTGTAGTTGCTGTTATCTATGGCATATTTCAAGTAGTTTTTATCACCGCTATAATCGGATA
>Ga0209340_1002653_pt1 | contig 10110 bp, 5 predicted proteins | sample EPASupsiteSAE323_FD_187266 | JGI IMG/M metagenome (GOLD analysis project Ga0209340, IMG submission 187266) | Bioremediated contaminated groundwater from EPA Superfund site, New Mexico - Sample SAE3-23 (SPAdes) (version 2) | ecosystem: Environmental > Aquatic > Deep subsurface > Groundwater >...
AACATATATCGTCATCCTGTTATTCTTCCAGAAATACGAAGACCTTTCTAAAGCCGACTTTTATGCCCTGGTTGAAAAAAAATTATATTCCCAATTGATCGATCGATTAAGTGAAGTAGATTGTGAAAAAACCGGTATTGTCCAGCAATTTTTACAGGGCCATCATCTTTCAAACCATATCTCTTTTGCCCAATTATTCGAAGAATTGAACCGGATACTCGTATTTAAAAAAATTGTCATTTTCATCGACGAATTCGATGGAATACCCAGGGATGAGCTAAAGAATTTCCTTGCAACACTAAGGGATTTATACCAGGAATATAAAGATGCAAAGCAAAAAGCGCTTTATTCTATTGGCCTGATTGGGATTCGTAATATTACCAAACTCGTTGTAGGCGGTGTTTCGCCCTTTAATATAGCGGACCATGTCCGGATTCCTCCTTTTTCTTTGCAAAATGTTCATGACCTGTATGCGCAATACACGGAAGAAACCAATCAACCCATTACTAAAGATGCAGTAAAAAAAGTTTACGAAGAAACCGCAGGGCAACCCTGGCTTGTCAACCGGTTGGGAACGATCTTAACACTGGATGTTAAACCCGGAACTACTGAACCCATCGATGTTGACGATGTAGACAAAGCGATTCGAATTCTCTTGAAAGAAAAGAACGATCATTTCGATAATCTTTATGAAAAAGCCAAACTCTACAAGGAGGCTTTTGTGGAGATCGTTTTTGATGGTGTCGAGTATGACCCGGATAATGAAGATCAGGCATGGTTGGAGCAATATGGATTAATAAAAAACCGGGAAGGGCATTGTGTCGTTGCGAATAATATATACAGAACCCGGTATCTGAAAACATTTTTCAGGGAAGTAAAAGCCCCGGAAACCCCGGATGAGAACAAATACATATTGCCTGGGAATCGATTGAATATGGAAAAAATTCTTCTGGATTTCAACCGGTACATTGGACAAATCGGAGTAAAGGCATTTTATCAGAAAGACAACCCGTATGAACGAACCGGCCAGTTCCTTTTGACTGCCTGGCTTTACCAGTTTGTGAAAGATGGAGAATGCGAACTGAGATACGAAGTCCCAAGCGGTATGGGAAGAATGGATATCTTGCTGGTATACAAAGGAAACCGGTATATTATTGAAACAAAAGTGAGCCGGCATAATGAACTCAAAATAGTTTTGAAAGAGGGGATCGAGCAATTATCCGGTAAGTATTTACAATCGGAGGATATAGAAGAGGGGTACCTGGTTATTTTTGATATTCAATCAAGGGTAGGTGCGGTGTGTAAATCGAAGTCCTACCCGGCAAAACATAAAAAGGTAAAAGCATTTATTATCGGGATAGAGAACCCGGGAATAAACCGTTAGCCAGTCACTTGAGACCATTTGTGATTATATCATGGAAATGAAAATGGTGACAAGCATAATGGTTTAATCACTGTAATTCCATATTTCCGAGCGATGAAACGGTGCTCATTCCTCCTCTTCTCCGCTGTCCAGTTCCTTGCCCATTCGTAGCATCGGTGTACTCAAGTTTTTATATAAAATTGTTTTTGTATTACAAAAGTAATACCATACGTCTTAATAATTATAAAATATCACTATCAATATTGTTATTGCAATACCCCTTAGAAAAATAACGAAGACAATCAGTAACATGAAAATTCTCTTCAGAAGAGATAAATAATGAAAAAAAATCTTCAATATGAAATATTAACCCTCCAATATAGGGATGGCTTATAAGTATCCCTTCTTTTTCTAATTTTTCAATATTCATATTTGAATCTGAACCTAAAAAGTCAACATCTGGTTTAAATAATTGTGTGCCAATTTTTCCAAATGCGACATGCCAAAGAATACCACTTATTTTTTTTTGGGTCTTTTTATCAAAATAGTATTTTTGAATTGATTGCGATGGTTTATCCATTATTGTTAGCTGTTCTGACAAATCGATACATAAAACTGTGTCACCTGACTGATACTGTTTTTTTTTAATATTCTGATTGATCTTATCAATTAGACATTCTATAGGTATTTTTACTGAATATCGGTCACATTCCTTATCATCTTTTTTATAGGGTTCAATTTCATAATAAGCAATAGCAAAAGGTTGATTATTCCGTTTTGCTTCAACTATACTATCTATTCTACATTTTTTAGATTTTTCCATAATATCTCGTTGCTTTACAGTTCCATCAGCCATATTTAAACTTTTAAGTTCTATAAAAATCTCGTTTCCTCTAAAAATCACTTTGAAATCAGGGGTCTCGTTTCTTCCCTCCTGAATTTTTTCTATAATAAGATGAGATTTCAATTTTGAAAAAATGTAGGCTTCTGAATAAATATTTTTTATCTCTGATATTGTATTGTAATCGTTAATGTTTTTAAGTGCTTTATTTGTAAGCATCTCCATTTTTTTTACTGAATTACCAAAAACTATATTTTCTTTAGATTCATATTCCATTTTTTCAACAAAATCTAACTTTATATAGTTCATTGGTACAGATAGTCCATTGTCGTTTATTGCCTGCATTAAATTCAATAAATTATTCTTTAAATTTCCCATAAATGTATTTTAACAAAAAATAGAAGATTGTGCAATCTCAAAATCTATCTAAAATTCTCCTCCACTCTGGCGTCCCAGGTGTCCGCCGGTTCGTTTTTCTTCACGGGCAATATGAGCCAATGCTTTCCGCACCAATTCATGATGCGATTCATGATGCGGCCTCGCCGGTGTATCGAGTGAACACGCGGCAGCTTTTAATATTTCAAACTGGGACTCGGGATAACTCGTCCCGTTTCGGTCAAGATAGGCAAGCGCATCATTGCCCTCGGACGTGCGCAAATAAACCAATACTCCCTCGGGCTTTCCGGGTTCGGGTACATGATACCTGGACGAAAAAACGACATCGGGATACGACATTATTAGATCTATTAATTTGGGATTGGCATCCGCAGCAATTTTCCATATCTTATACGCTTGAGATGCCAGGTCCACATCCTTATCATCCTCTGCATCGAGTATACCGGCTTTTTCATGGTAAAGATCGAGCATTTGCTCTCTATCGATTTCTTCCTCGAAAAAGGTTTCATCCGCACCGACCACCTAGGCATTTTCCTTTAATCGCCGGATAATCCGTTTCCTCAACCCGATAATGCGATCCACCCCATCGGCAGGGAGAAAGGAATAGCAGCGGATTTCTTTCGCTTTCTGCCCGATGCGGTCCACACGACCGGACCGCTGGATTAACCGGATAATGGCCCAGGGCAAATCGTAATTCACGACAATGGCACAATCCTGCAAATTCTGACCTTCACTGAGTACATCGGTTGCGATCAACACACGCAGTTCTTTTTCCCCGGCAATTTTTCCCTTTTTATTATTGCTAACCGGACTGAACCGCCACGCAAACTCGGACGGGTTATCGGAATCGCCGGTGACACCTGCAATCTTTTCCATACCCAATTCGTTCAACCTCGCTTCGATATAATGAACCGTATCGGCAAATTGAGTGAACACAATCACTTTTTCATTTTGATGGGACTTCACCAGTAAATCATACAGTGCATTCAACTTGGAATCGAGTGTGGTGTCCCACTGGCCGAAAAACTTCAAAATAGTTAATAAAGCGGAAGAATCCTCTTCGAGATTCTTCTTTAATTTTGGAGTAAAGAGATGGGGAGAAAGCCATTTAAAGCGTTTTTTATGTTTGGTGGAATAAAGAGAATAAACACGGGCGGCATGGATTTTAAAATCCTCTTCGGAGCGAAGAGGGGTGAAGATAGAGAAGAAAAACAGTTATTCGTATATTGGTTAAAGTGGATATTTGATTCTTTCTAATAGAGCGTCTTTTAAATCCGTGCGAAGCCTGCAAAACTCTTCACACTTTTCTTGGTTGTCCCCTTTAACTCCCTCAACGTCCTCTGTTATGTATTTTTCTAACTCTAATATAGAAATTTCACGAAATCCTTTGTAAATTTTTAGAAAGCAAAATTCCCCTCCTTCTAAAGTGGCAACAAAACTTCCATCAGGTATTACAATACTTCTTTCTATCATGATACTTCCATGCCAAACAGCCACAGTTTTATTATCTAATGATATCTCTAACGTATTTCCTAATAAATCATCTTTTATACAAATATTTAGCAATGAAGATTTGGAAGGAAACAGAAAATCCATAAAAATCAATCCTTTTTTAGAGATCGATACCAGTTCGGACTCAGCTTTAACTTCTCCAACTCTCAATGTATCAATACATTTTCCTGAATTAATATCCCACAATAATACAATCGAATCCAAAAGGGAAAAAGTTAATAATTTTGTATCTGATAGTAATAAAGCTATTGAAGGGGAAATATTTTTTTCTTCAAATTTTGTAAGAATTGTTGTTCGGGTTTCATCAAAAATTGACCTTAAATCAAACGCATCCCAGGTTAAAAAAAAACCATTAGGGAGCTCCAGCATATTTAAGGGTTTCAAAGGATCAAATAATCTTCCCAGATTCAAAAATCGCTTTGATAAATCTTCGAGCATTATACCATTTTTTTTATCCCACAAATGTGCTTGTCGATCATCAAATGTCATCATTCTATTCTCCGATAAACAAAGAACCCAAAAGAAAATATCCATTTCTATTTTTCTATCGAATTTAGTAATAATTTTTCCTGTTGAACGCTCAAATATACACAATTCCTTTTCATCATTGTAAATTAGCAAATTTTTATCAAACAATTCAAATATCTCTTTTATTCCACAATCCAATTGATATTTATTTAGTAATTTATATTTTTTGCTATCCCAGAAATACATAGCACCATCACTATACCAGGATAAGAGTGTCCCATCAGAAAGCTTTAGTAAGTTTGTGAATTTTTCTTTTGGCCCTTCAAGGATTCCCAAACAGTCATTTTGACAATTCCAAAAACGAATAGTATCATCAAAAGAAGTGGTGACAAATCTTCCATCTGGCAACCGGGTTATATTTGTAATACTTTTATTATGACCAATAGACTCGAAAACAGCTTCTGTTTTATGAGGTAGTACCTTGGTTGTTCCCCATAATTTTAATGTTGCATCCATAGAAAATGAAAGAAATTGCTTCTGTGGGGTTTCCAAAACACCAGTTATACCATTTTGATGACCCTCGAATGTTTCCAGGAGATTTCCCGAATTGCTATCCCAGAGTCGAAAGGTTTTATCATCGGACCAGGTAAGAATTTGATTGTCTGATGTAAGTAAAGCACCTTTTGCCAAATCTTTGTGTCCTTTCAACACAAGATTTTCTTTAAATGTGGATGTTCGAAATAAATTTAATCGAAAAGTATAGCGAATCATTTTAAAAATACTTCCGATAAACGGCCCATTTTTCAAATCAAGTGAATTTAAATTAGCAAAGTAGAAGATAAAAATAAAAAATATTTTCGATAAAGAATATTTAATTTTATCCTTCTCAGGGGAAAAAATGCTAATATTTCCATTCTCATGAAAGAATAGAAGGTTCAAATTTGGTAAAAACTCTAAATTAAGCACATTTGATTCTTCACTTATGGGTTCCGAAAAATTTTTTGGTGAAAAAAAATTCCTAAATGGCCAAATTGTTCTTACAACTTTTTTTTTGAAAGTATCAATAACTGAATAGAAGAACAAATCATTTTCTTTAGGAAAACACAATATCTGGTTATTTTCCATTTTGAGAATACGTTCAACTCCCGCCTCTGAGAGTTTTATTCGTTTTATCAATTTCCCGGAAGATAGTGCCCAAAAGCATATATCCTCTGCCCATGTTACAAAGTAATTACCAATTGGTTCCAATACACCTCCAATTGTTTGGGTATGAGCGATTTCTTTTTTTAAAAGCGTTTCACTTTCAATATCCCAAAAATATAAATAGGATTTTTCTTTTGACCAGGAACATAGGTTATTATTCGATAATTGAAATGTTCCCTCAATTTTAAAATCATGACCCTTTAGAGTAGAAATCAGTTTACCTTTAATAAAATCCCATATCCGTATGGTTCCATCATCAGACCATGAAACAACACGGTTATTGGAGATTAATTTTACGCCATTAATTCTGTTTGTATGGCCTACCAGTTTAAAAACCAATTCACCACTATTGATATCCCAAATTCTAATATCTATATCTTGATGCCCCCCCATTCCGGTAGGGAATAAACCTTTATTAGCCCATGATAATAAAAGGGTATTTGATAATAAAATTGCTCCTGCAATTTTGTCGGAATGGTCTTCAAATGTGCGGAAGCATTTATCTTCCGGATTTGTTTGAGGACGTTTATACTTTTTTATCCAAATCCAGTCACATTTGTTAGCGAAAATCCATTTTTCCGCTTCGTGAGTCACCAAGCTATCATTGGAATATTCCATCGCAAGCTGTAATAAAATTTTATGAGAAGGCCACTCTTCACAACCTCTTCGCAAAATATGCGCCTGTTTTTGAAAAAAACTTGCAAACTCACTCAGTTTTGGGGATAAATAAGGGATGTTTTTTATTGACAACATAAAATCATCTATGAGGTCTTTTGATAGATTTTGAGAACATTTTGCTATTAAAAAATCGAAATCTGTTAGAATATCCTCCAACTCTTTCCATAACTCTGCTTGAATAAGATCTTTAGGTAAATAGCGCAGTCCAAAATTATTAAATTTTTCAAATTTATTTGACATAACTATTGCATGGTTATCGACAGGCATGATTCTTAACGAGAACGAATCGGTTAGTACCCACTATCCTTTTTTAGAATAGGGATCAGATGTTGAACTTGATCAGGAAATAGTGATAGAACAGCATTTCTCCCGAAGTTGAAAGCATGCTCAATCGAACGACCAGCCGCCAGGGCATCATAAAATCCGACAGAAAATTCAATTGAAGCTTCATCCTTGATAGCGCCCCGCATACCAATAACATAAGGGATATACTTATTTATTGAGACAGCCTGCATCTCTGAATAACAGGCATTCAAAATTACGCACTTAACATGGGATGAACACAATTCAAACAGTCCTGATAACGCTTCCGAAGATATAGTAAAAGGAAGTCCCAATTCGTCCTCAACCCTTAATCCGTTGTCTTTTCCATGCCCGAGAAAATGAACGATGCTAGGCTCAACATCCAGTAGTGCTCTTCGTAGATCCCGCAGACGTACTGCCCATCTTGAATGGATTGCAAACTTCTTTCTATTTTTTGCCCGTCTCAATCCCTCTTCGATTTCCCGAACTTCTTCATCCAGTCGCAAGCGATTGGTGGATTTCGGATTGGCTGCCAGTATAAGTATTTTTTGGGGTAGATCTAAATTCTTTTTTTTTAAATTTTCCCCATATATAAATGATTCACTCCTAGTTTCTTTTCCTGCTAGTTTTAAATAATAAAGCGCTATCATTCCATGATATGTTTTTAGTTGTGGGTCTACTTCTTCCCTCAAAAAATCCTGGAAACTTTTGTGATAAACTCGGTATAAATGCTCTCGTTCCGCTCCCATTTCTTCATATAAAAACTCACGCCATTCTTTGATAACATCACGGACTTTGTTTGATGGGATACCGGAAAATGAAGCTGCTTGATCAACTGAAATTGCCTCTCTTACTGCCGCCAGTATACATACAATCGGTTGATATAATTCATCGAACAAAGCCGAATCCTTACTTCTCATTTGTCGCCAGTGAGAGCGATAATACCCAAGAAGTCCTTCCGGCAATTGGTCAATTGTTCTTTCCATAAATCGCCCTTCTATTATCGCTGATAGAACATGTCGCAGGTACATAAAATTTCCTTCGCTTTTTTGCAGCATTGTCTCAATAAATTGTTCATCCGTAATATCCCATGACAAGATCCGTAGTCTCAATTGTGGGTTCGACATTTTCTGACGGATATACTCTTGAACATCCCGTGTATTGAACTGGGAATCGGGCAATAATCTAAATTCCCTTGAATTTGCCACTTGCAAGCGAATATCATCTTTTTCCCGAGTAGTAACCACAAAAAAAATATTCGGAGGCAAAACCGGTGGAAGGCACAATATATTAACTCCTGGCGATAATCCACTTCGGTCAACCTCATCCAGGGCATCCACTGCAACAATAAGTTTGTCGTTATCTTTCAATCTATCACTCGCCTCATTTAGCAGTTGGTTTAGAAACGCGCCATCCTCAGAGGAATTAGGTGGCCATTTAAGGTGCTTCAACTCAAAGCGAGAAATCAGTTGAGTACATATACTCTCTAAAAATTGCGCCGTCTTGTTAATGTTTTGCAAACCGATATTAAAGTGATGAATATAGCCGTACGTTTTAACCAGGAAAGCTATAATTGCAGATTTGCCGATCCCGGGTTCCCCTTTAATAATAAAATACCCACTCTGAATGTTTTCGTTAGCTATATATGCCCATAGTTCATCGAAAACAAATTTTCTACCCACAAACCCATTGGTATGTTCTCCAATAAAACAATCGAAAGCGTGGCCATGGTTCACAGATTTCCCATCTAAGAAAGGGTAATGTTTATCTGACTTAATTTCTTTTGAAGCCATTTGGGGCACCTATCTCGTCATTAATTGATATAACCGGAATGTTTGGTTTTTTCATCTTATTTCCATTCATGGGCTATTATCTCATAGACTCATATTAAATTCAAGATTCTATTGACAAATGGCTGTCATTTTCCTATAATAACAATAAGGAGGGCTAAAAGATGATTGCCAACTGCTACCCGAACAAATCGAAATTAAAATCATGAATAATCATTATACTTCTTTTGACAAATATGGTTTCCTGTATTTTCCGGTTCACCTTGCTCAAAGCGGTCAGATTGAGACACTGAGAGAAATTTTTTTTGAATTCGGTTGGTTGCAATCCAAACTAAACACCGCAGGTATAGATGCTTTAATAGAAGATTTTGAGCTTATCAAGGATGATGCGGAATTATCCATTATGCGGGATGCGTTTCATTTATCCAGGCATGTTCTTTATAAAGACAAAACACAACTCGGGAGTCAGCTTTTAGGGCGTTTACTTTCATATAAAATGCCAGGGATTCAAATGATATTAACAGCAATCCACATGGAGGTTATTGTCCCATGGTTGCGCCCATTGACATCTACACTAACTCACCCCGGCACTCCACTCCGCAAGATTCTAATTGGACATACAGACTGGGTTAATGCTGTTGCAGTGACACCGGATGGTACCCGCATAATTTCCGGATCGGATGATGGTACCATAAAGGTCTGGGATTGTTACACCGGTAATAATATATTAACTATCCCTATTCAAAAAGGTGGCGGTAAATCTATAGCAGTCACACCTGACGGTACACGTATCGTCGGGGACAATGGTGATAGAACTCTTAGAATTTGGGATATTACAAACGGAAAGGAAATACTCACACTTTCCGGACATCGGAATGCGATTTTTTCAATTGCAGTTTTACAGGATGGAAAACGTGCCATATCCGGGTCACTTGACTGTACTCTTAAATTATGGGATATTTCAAATGGAAATGAACTCTATACATTTCATGGACATAACGCCAAGATTACTTCGATCACAGTAACACCTGATGGAAAACTAGCAGTATCTGCTTCCGAGGATAAAACATTAAAGGTATGGGAAATAGATACTGGAAAAATACTATTCACACTTTGCGGTCACACAAATTGGGTGAATTCAGTAGCAGTTATTCCGGATGGGACCCAGGTTATTTCAGGTTCAAGCGATGGTACTCTTAGAAGTTGGGATATCTTCAGTGGAAAAGAATTATTTACTCTTTCAGGTCACAATGCCTCGATTACTTCAGTTGTTGCACCCCCGGATGGGAAAGGCATTATCTCCGCTGATAATACTGGAACGCTTAAGATGTGGGAATTAAAAAGGCGTGAGCAAAAACGCAATTTTTACGGGCACAGTTTCTCGGTTCAAAATATTGCGGTAATACCGGATAGTACGCAGGTTATTTCAGCATCTATCGATCAAACCCTTAGAATATGGGACCTGGAAAGTAATCAAACATTATCTATCATTCCCAGTCATCACAATTGGGTAACAATTGTACGGGTAACGGCAGACGAAACGCGTGTTGCCACTG
>Ga0209340_1002654_pt1 | contig 10109 bp, 13 predicted proteins | sample EPASupsiteSAE323_FD_187266 | JGI IMG/M metagenome (GOLD analysis project Ga0209340, IMG submission 187266) | Bioremediated contaminated groundwater from EPA Superfund site, New Mexico - Sample SAE3-23 (SPAdes) (version 2) | ecosystem: Environmental > Aquatic > Deep subsurface > Groundwater >...
AGAGCGACTGCTTATCGTAAAGTTTGCGAGTCGGTAAATTACATTTGGCCTAATAGAAATTTTATTATAGTTTGCGAGCGACCAATAAGAATATCATTAGTAAATAATAGGCTTCACAGCACATCAGTTAAGGCTATTGAGTATCCCGACGGCTGGGGATTATACGCCTTGAATGGAATTATATTTCCCGAAGAACTATTTTTAAAACTCACAAGCAGAAAAATGCCATTTGAAGAAATATTAAAAATAGTTGATGTTGATCAGAGAAATCAAGCTTTAAGGTTTGTTGGTAATGAAGAAAGAGAAAAATTTTTAAAGCACGTCAAAGCGGAAGTTATAGATGAAATGGAAAAACTAACTCCTAAAGGCAAGGTGGTTTATTATAAGCTTTACCAAATTCCTAAAGGCGGTATTTTTCAAGAAGCTGTCAAGGTTATGTATTACACCTGTCCTAGCACTGGACTTAAAAACTTTTCAGGAGTTCCTAAAGAAATGAAAACAGTTGCCGAAAGTATGGCTTGGAAAATGTCTAACGAGATAAGTTCTATTTCTCCGGTTGAATGGAAAGAACTAATTCCATTAGTTGATGAAAGTTAATTATAACTTCCTAAAAGGAGAAGACCAATTAGTGAGGACTTCGTTCTCCCGCGGTTGACAAACCGCAGACTGATTGGTCATTCTCTTTAGAAAATTAAATAAAATAAATGCCTTTAAAAAATTATACAACTAAAGTTCCGGCCAATAGGAGCGTTCAAGAAATTCAAGATATGCTTCAAAAACACGGAGCAACGGGTGTTTTAATGGAATACGAAAAAGGAACAGGTAGAATAGCGAGCTTGGCTTTTAAAATTGATTTAAACGGTCAATCTGTTGGATTTAGACTACCTCTAAAATGGCGTGAAGCTGAAAAGGTTTTACAGGAACAGGGTGTTAAAAGAGCTTTCCGGGACGAGGATTATGTTTATCGGGTGTCCTGGAGAATAATGAGGGACTGGGTGGATATTCAAATGGCGATTATAGAATTGGAAATGGTTAAAATTGAGCAAGTATTTTTGCCTTACGCCATAGCTAAAAACGGAAAAACTTTTTATGAAAATGTTTTAGACAATCCGCAATTATTATTAAATTAACTTTATGACCATCTCAACCATTGAAAAAGAATTTGATAAAAAATATTTTGGTAACGGTAAATTTCCTAAAAGAATTTCGGACCCGATACTTTGTGATGATATTAAAGCCTTCTACCGTGAACAGATAGGGGAACTGATTGATGAAGAAAGAAGCAGAATTTATGATTATTTGATTAAAGGAATTTCTAACATAGTCTTTGATATTGAATTTGACCCTAAAACTAAAAAATAACTCTTAATCGCAGAGAAAAATATATGAAAAAGTATAAACAAGTCCCAATATAAAATAATTTGATTAAAAGAGCCGGGAAGCGTATATGTAAAAGGTGTGCAGAGATATATAATCAAAAAAGGAGAAAAAGATAGCTGTCTGCGAGTTGCCCTTGGAAACTAAGACCCTTGACGGCGAGATAATGGAAATTAGAGGAATTAAATATAAGCTGGTTAAAGTATAATTATTAAATATAAATATATGGATATTGAAGAAGAAATAAGCAAGGCTAAAGGTTATATTGCCTGTGCCGTAGATGTTTTAAGCAGAATACCAGACACTTCAAAAGAATACGAGGAAAAAAGAATTGAAGATTGTATAAGAAATTTGCAAGATATTCAAATATTACAATTATAAATAAAAATAAATGACCCACTCCACCGAAAACATTTTAGGTATGTCGCTTGAAGTTTTTAAACATAAATAATATGACCAACAACCTAATGGCTCTGCACGATGAATACGCCTCGCTCCAATTCTTAAAGATTTGGCTTAGAGAGAAATTGAAAGAAGCCGATAAGAGGCAGGACGAGCTTAAAAAATTAATGGAGAGCGCTGAAATAATATGACAAAAAAACAGGAAGAAATTTTTAAGGAATTTGTCTATTCTATTGAATGTAAGAGCAAGGACTTAGAATACGAATGGAATAATTGGGAAGATAATAAACCATCTAAAGATATATTGCGTATAGAAAAATCTTTAAGAGAAGTTAGAATTGCTTTCTTTGAATGGGCTAAAAAGAATTTTAAATAATATGTATAAACTATCGCCTTTAATCTTCTTGATGTTTTTACTGGCTGGATGCTCTAATCTGGGAGCAACCTCGGCTTACTCAACTATCGGTATCAGCACGGAAGCTAAAAATAAGGTTATTCAATATTCTGCTGTTTGGAAAATATCGCAACGAGACGCGGTGTCAAGAATAGTTATGGATAAGAGAGAACTACCCGTCTTTACTGGTAATCTTTTTCCTCTTAATTATGATGAGTTGAGCTGTGAGGAAAAAAATAAAAACCTACAATATCAATTTGATACTAATTTGCGATGGATAGATAGCGTTAATAATCCTAAATAATATGGCATTTAAAATCTTTATTTTTATCGTAGCTATTGTCGCCATACTGTTCTGGTGGTGGTTTTTGACGGCGGGGCTGGATATGTTAGTTGGTCTATATTAATAATATGAAAAAGTTTAATCAAAAAATGACCAGAAGAAAAATAGAACATATCCTCGCGTGGTCATCCTGTGTTAGGGCAGCTGGTTATAAGTGGACGAAAGGCGATGCGGAGTTGGAGTTTTTCCTTAATTTATTTAAAAACACTCTTTAATTCTCTGATAGAATATCCAACCTATCAAGTTTTTCTAAAACCCTTTGTATTATAGGAAAGTTCTTGCCCTCATCAAAAGACACCGGACTGCCTAAAGGAATTTTATCTAAATCGGTTTGCGGTATTTCGTAAACATTATCGGGGGAGAAAAGAAGCACGCCTACTGACCAAGCTACTGCCTCGTTAGACAGTAGCCTTTTTTCACCGTCCTGTATTAAATAACAATCTTTCTGGTCTTTAACCTTAACCGCCTTGCCGTTATATTCAACCAAAAGTTCCGCCAACTCTCTTTCCATATCTAAAGAAAAGTAAGGCGTAAATAACCCATTAGCGAACTTACGATTAAAATATCTTAAGCCTTCTTCATAAGTTCTTGCGCCATAACTATCACGCCCTATAAGCCCTCTGGATACGCTATAACCGATTATAGTAGCGGCGTGAGCGTCCCTACCGGTCTGAATAAGCACTTTTTGGTCCTTAAAATGCCATAGGTAAGCTCGGATAGCGTCATATAAATCCCAACCATAGGGAACGATTAGCTGAAAGTAAGCTTTACTTCTATGGCTATAAGCGTCCTTATAAGCTTCTGGGGTGATATTATTCCAGTTAGCAAACCAATCTCTCCACCCTGGCTTATAATCATAAAGTTCTTTTCTACAAACACCAAAATTATATCTGGCTTTACATATTTGCAGGATTGAAGTGCCGAACCCGTTTATACTTCCAGCAACTTTCTTGGCTAAAGCGAACATAAAAGCTCCCGCTAATTGCATACCCTCTGTTGCTTCAGCGGCATAAGCTCCTGAATAGCCAGCACAAAAATCGCTATCATATTGGTCCTGAGGAATCGGGTCATAAACAATAAAATCTTGATTAACTAAATCTTCTCTTACGGGTTTATAGACTGCATCACTGCCAAAATTTCTTTCATCTATTTCGTCTACTAAATAAAAGAGTTTTTTGCCATACTTTCCGTATTTAAGATAATTTATAAAATACTTTAGATAATTCATATTATTTGAATTTATTTATAAACCACGGATAAAGAGCCATAAACACTAGGATAATTAAAAAAACAATTAAAGTATCTCTTATCATAAAGCGCTAACTTATTGCCAAAGCTCTGCAGTCTAAACAGTATTTACTATTTGGTCTTTTAGTATAATCATTACCGCATTTTTTGCACTTGTCTTTAATCTGTCTTTTTTTATACTTCCAAGCGGATACACGTTCTAGTTAGTAAATATTACTATTATGGTTTAAGGACATATATAAAATTTAATTATTATTTCTCGCTTTGCTCGCTACTATTCATCGGAAAATCTGGGATATTTGCTTCGTCATTTATCTTCTTTAATTCAGATTGAATTTTAAATAAAGCGATGATTATTGGCGTATATTTTTCTGAATAGAATTGATATGCTTCTCTCTCAATTCTTGGTAAATCAGTAACAAATTGAAATTTAGAAATACACTCGGAGCAAAGAAAAATTATATCACCGGCATTTGGTATGGTTACATTTGTAATATATTCACAACCCCTGCTATCTTGTTGAAAATCAAGTTCTGATTTTCCGCATTTTATACATTTTAATTGTCCTGCCATATGTTTAATTGTTAATTATCAGCTTGGCTGTTCAAGACTCCGTGAAGCCTAACAGCCAAGCAATATATAAACCTATACCCCGTTTTCCTGCGCTTTGGGAAACAGGCTGATAGGACTAACGATAAAGGAGAGAGCGTAGCCACCACTACGCTCTCGTTTCGCAGGTAGCGACTCGGCCAGTCCCGCATTAGCAGGACAAAATTGTTTTCCATTTGAAAGTTTCTGATGGTGGTCTAGAGGCGGCGTGTTCTTTCGCCAGCCAGTTTTCTTTGCAGGAGTTGCTGCAAAAACAGTAGACTCCAATTTTGGAAGCTCCGCTCAAACCCCTATTAGCCCAGAGTCTGGGAAAGAGAGAGTGGCAGAAGCTACAATAAGCGGCGGTTTCTTGTTGCATTTTGTTCCTTTGTTTAAAAGTGCGATTGATATGTAAATTACTTGTTAATCCAGTTATTAATAGCCATAAAAACTATCGGTAAAATTACCAAGTTCATCATTAAAAGCGCTCCAATGATTTTATTTTTCCAATCTTCAAGGTTGGAAACCCTGCCGTTAGTCTTACAAGTCTGCGCTAAAATGGCGTTATGGCTTTTTTCATTCTCGGTAAACTTTTCGTTGATTAGTTTAGTCACTCCCTCCAAGCGTTCAACTAATGCGTCGTTTGATGCCTCCATAGTTATTATTTTTAATTATTTATTTTTTTGAAAAACCAAGTTCTTTTCCTTGAGAAGCGTTAGACATCGCCTTGGTTAGTTGCGTTATAAAACCGCCAATTCCTATCACTGCCCAAGCCGGAAGCCCTAAATTCGCAAGATTTTCCGCAATCAATGAAAGAAAACCGACAAACGCGATTGTCCCCATATTCCAATACCAAGACATAAACCGAGGACTTAATAACAGGTCTTTTACTTTGTCAAAAAATGTCATACTTTTATTGTTAATTATTAAAATTTACCTTATCGTTAAAAATAGTTCCGCTATTGAATTTTATAAATCTAGATGACGATGTTTCTTCTGCGCTTGGTGTATAGGTGGCGTAGATGGAGTTTTTCCAAGCATCGTTGTAATATGACATTGCTTTCGGATCTGTAAAACGCACAGCGTCAGAGATTAAACTAAGCGAATAATAATATTCGCCAATGCCAGATGTGTCATAATACGTATAACAAGTAGCGTCCTGAATAACATACCCAATATTATATGTAGTTGCATTGACAATTGTATATCCCGAACCAGTATAAAAACTATCCAAAGTCAACCATCCAGCAGAACCAGGAAGTGCTGTGGCGTGAAGTTCTACAAGGAGAACTGAACTGGCTTGAATATCATAAATACCTGTTTTAACTAATTTTCCACTTCCTGTTTGTCTGCCATAAAAAGACATCGAAACCACATTTCCGCCACTAGCGGCGGCATATCTTCTTCCGATATAACTTCCATTAGTACTATTACTGCTACTAGCCCCCACGCTCCCATATCCCACTGTATCATTACTCTTAATCGGATAAACTGCTTTGTCTAAAAAATCTTGTGGGATTTCTACGGAGTAAATTCCGTTTTCAATGTGTAAGTTTCCCCAAGTTTCTTTTCCTTCTGCGTCTATGATGTGAGGTCGGTAAATATGAAATGCTTTACCTGTTTTGTATTCCTTACCGTCCTTGTTATTCATTCCACCTTTAGTCTGGTGATAGACAGCGTAAGAACCAACTACATTTTCAGGTCTATGGCTATCGCAACAATCAGTTTCCGTGCAAGCGGAAGTCCAACAATTTTCATTTTTCATTTCTTCATTTAAAGCTGGCTGATAAAAAAAGTCCAAGCCCGAAGTTTCAATATCAAAACTTATAATATTGCTAGCTGGCTTCTCATTCAAATACCAAATGTATTTATAACCACCCTCGTCTTGTGCAGTAGCTGGCACATCAAACATTTCAAAGGATATTTTCGGCGTGCCAAATTTTATCTTATTGCCCTCAAATGATAACGTCTTGTCTTTACTGGCCACCTTGTCTAAACTCTTTGGTTTTATTTTAAAATTTACTTCATTCCAGCGGGTTAATGTTATAGATGGTTCAAAGTCCGTATTCGCTCCTAATAAACCAGTGGCTTTGTCGCCTATTTCAATCTTAATCTCGTCCTTAGGTTCGCCCTTATACTTATCCAACTCGGCGTTTTTAATTTCCTTTTTAATTAAAGTTAATCCTTCTAGCTGATACTTATCCTTAATCTCGTTAGCTTGATTATATTTATCAGCCAGGTTAATAGAATTACCTAAATTCCTGTTTGATACCGAACAACCAGTCAAGATAATTAAAATTGTTAATAATAATAATTTCATATATTAAATCATTCAAACCAAACCTGTTCGTTAGAGATGACTTCTCCGCTGGGCGGAGGAGCGACTTCTTGGTATTGGTAACAAACCGTTGGCCGACCAGATCTCCAACAATAATAAGTGGTGTTGGTATTATCGTCTGTAATCGTGGGTTGTCCTAGCGACCAGTCAAAAATTGCCGCTTCCAGGACTACCGGAAAAAGCAACGAACCAACCAAGCAAATTGTAATTAAAAAATATCTCATATTAAGGTGTTGAGATTACCGGCGCCACGTCCATATAAAAATAATTAGTTCCGGCTTCTTTAGTTTTAGCGTAATAACCTCTTAGATAAAGCACTCCGGACTGGGCTGGCTGACAAGTTACTGACAATGCTTGCCACGATGTTGACCCATTAAAATCTAAAGCTCCCGTTGATTTGGTAACTTTTCTTTGCGCATTTGATGCTGAAGAGTAATAACCACATTCAATCCAAAATTCGCTGTTGGTGGGATTAGCTGTCCACGTATCAGACGGACTCATAAAATACATTGAATATGTTTTGTTTGAAGTATCGGCGTAAATTGGATATTCAAACAACTTAAGCCAGCCAAAATCCCAATTTGCATTAAAATTACTACCAGGATTTATTTCCATAGAGGTGCTTCCGCCTCCGCTTCTAAGAAACGGCGCTGAAGTAGTAGAATATACCGAAAAATTGCTGTCAGATGATGTTATTCCTAAAATTTGTCTACTACCTCCAGCGACGCCATTAAAATCTTCAAAATAAGCATTAGAAAATGGCTGGGCGGTGTAACTGTCATATACTAACGAATCATCTACCTCTATGTTATTAAAATAACCGCCTAAACTGTTAGCGCCGTTAGCGTTAATGTCGTTAAGGCCAAAATTAGTAATCTCACAGTTTTCCATTGATATTCGCGAACCGAAAGACGCAACGCCATCACCAGATACGCCGTTTCCGTCTAATAAACAATCATTAATAAAAGCATCACCTTGAGCGGCGTAAATAGCTCTTGAGTGATTAAATGTCCTTATTTTATTAACTATCGCCTTGGCTGTAGCGCCAAAATTAATTGAATAGGAAGTAGCGCCATCACCAACAAAAATACAATCAATAATCTTAGTCCCAGGTGAAGAGTTTAAATAAATACCGCCATTTGTATCTGTGCCACGAATATCCATACCTTTAATCAACCAAAAATTATCACCATTAAAATTCCATTGAAAATCCCCTGAAGCAATGTTCCATTGAGGATTTGACGGCATAACTCTGGCATATTTTCCCGCCACTATTTGGTTGCCCTTATAAGGCAAATAAAGGTCAAGGCCAGCGGGGCTAGAAGAAGCAATCTCGTAAGCATATTCACAAGTATTAAAAACTGAAGTGTTATATGTTTCGTAACAATCGCCCTCAAAATAAATCCATCTTCCGGCGAAAGCCGTGGTAGACGATGCGCTTGAGGGGATAAATTTTGAACCGTTAGTCGGTGTATAAGTTTCGGTTGAAGTAGCAAAGTCGCTCCATAGATTATCGTAATCGGCACTTATCATTATTGGACTTAAAACTGTTCCGTCAGAAGTAAACTCTAAATCAGTAACGTTGGTAGTAGATGCCATACCTCTTCTAACAAAAACAATATCTCCGGCCGACCTGGCATTTTCCGTAAATTTATCTAAACTCTGCCAGGCGGTGGTGGTGGCTGTCCCAGCCGACTCGTCGGAACCATTAACAAAATCAACAAAATACGCCGTAGCTGAAACTTGATTAGCAAAAAGAAATCCGGTTAAGACAAAAATAATTGTTAATAAAAATTTTTTCATATTTAATCGTTAATATTTCTTACTCTGTCTGGTGGTAAGTTTTTTTCTAAATCCTTGCCTTTTTCTTTAATCTCAACAAAACCATTAGCTCTCAATTCAAGTTCTTTGCTCATACGTTCCAAGGATTGATTAAGTTTTTCTATATCCCATTTATGTTTAGCCAACGCTTGCTGATATTCGCTTTCAATTAATTTTTCAAGTTCTTTATCAGAGTAATCATTCTCAAGCTGTTTTCTTAACTTATATTTAAAGCATTCTGGACAGTCCACTATCTCTTTATCAGCTTCTATTTTCTTAAGTTTTTCCGTGTGAACTATAATCATTTCTTGAAGCTTGTTCGTGCTTTTAATGTCAAAGCTTTCTTTTTTAACATCATTCGCCCAAGCTTCATCAGTTGTTGGTTTTTCCCAGACTAAAGATTGAAAGGTCGTTGGAAAGGTCAATCCGCTCAAAGGCTTGGTTTCATTTTTAACACAACCAGTCAAGATTAATAAAAAGAAAATTGCAAAATATTTTTTCATATTATTCTCTAGTTATATATCCCCAAACGCTGTAAGTTAAATAATCAACGGCACCAGTAATAGCACCGACCTCAATTCTATTAAACGAACCGGCGGTGTAAATCTTATTAGCCGTAACCGCGTCAGTTTGTCCATTAGTGTCGCAAGTTACGGTATTACTATCGGTTGTTCCTGCCGTATTGGATAAATTAATTACCGCAGAAGTTCCACCGTCAGCTTGACAAGAAATATAAGCTACGGAAAAACCATCAATTTGCGGCGTGGTTGGTAAAACACCTCCGTTAATAAAATCAGGAGATGTTGACGAAACTCCGCCGCCAAAAAGTTTAATTATAGTAGGGATTACTGCGGGATCATTGGCGGTAGACGTTCCTATTAAAAGTTGATTATCACTTGTATCAAAATAAATTTGCCCGATAGCTGAAAAAGTATTAGACACTCCGTTAGGAATTTCTAAAGAAGTTGCTCCTCCCGCGTTAATATCTCCTAAGATAGTTCCCAGCCAACCCGTTGTTACTGTTAATTGCGTGCTTGAAGCGTTAGCGAAAGTCTGCAAGCCTGTCCAAATGTTCGGATTAGCCAAATTCAAGCCCCAGTCGCTGATTGCCCCACTGCCATTGTAAGAAGAGCCCGAAAGAGTTGCATCGTTTGTCAGAGCCGCTAGATTAGAGCCCAGAGCCACGCCAGAGATGGTTGAATTTGAAAGCATCGCGTTAGAAACTGATGAACAAGTTGAACCACCCGACGCCGTTAAGGCGGTAATTACTTGATTGGTGCAGGGCTGGGCCGTGGTAAGAGTATAATCAATTCCATTAACGGCTGTGGCGATTTGCGAAGTGCCAGCGCCTTTTAAGATGCCTGAAAGAGTGGTTGAACCAGTGCCGCCATAAGCTACGCCGATAGTAGAACTGGCTAAATCCCACTTATTGTTCCAAGCTGTCTTTTCCGCGTCGCTGGCCATTCCGTAACCTGCTGTTGCTGAAAACACACCCGTAGCGGCAGTATAGGTTAGTCCAGTAAGAGTTGAGGAAAGAGAAGTTGATGAAATCTTGTTATTAAAAGTCGTCCAATCGGCAGAAGCTAGACACCCTGCCG
>Ga0209340_1002655_pt1 | contig 10099 bp, 8 predicted proteins | sample EPASupsiteSAE323_FD_187266 | JGI IMG/M metagenome (GOLD analysis project Ga0209340, IMG submission 187266) | Bioremediated contaminated groundwater from EPA Superfund site, New Mexico - Sample SAE3-23 (SPAdes) (version 2) | ecosystem: Environmental > Aquatic > Deep subsurface > Groundwater >...
CATTTCCCGTATAATTCTCATTAATGGTTACCAATGTATCCTGAATTGGATAATAGTTATATTCAAAAAACTTATATATTTTATCTCCTGTTGGTGGAGGTGGTGGTGGATTAGTTGGAATTGATATTTCAGCATGGTTGTTTGCATAAGGATCTACACCCTTGGTTTCAGTAACCACTCTTTGATTAGTACTTACATCTAGTGGATTTACTTCAACTTTAATCCAAACATTGTCACTCCAATCCTCTTTTTCCCATGGTATTTCAAAGTACTGTGAGTTACCTGCTTGTGCAATTTTTGTAAAATCAATATATTCAATAGTATCATTATAATTAGTACTATTTTTTGTTGATATTAGTTTGACAGGAATTTGTATATTTGCCGCTTTAATTGCATCCCATCCTGCAGCATCATCAAGCGTAACCTTAGCTTGTGCAGTAAAAGTTCCTGTCTCCGAGCCTGTACAACCTTCATATCCAGTACTGGTAATCTCGATTCTTAAGTCAAGTAATTGCTGCTGTAAATTGGGTGGAAGAGTAAATGAATTGTAGTTTGTATGGGTTATCAAGCTCGGTGGACACGTCGCATGTCCGTCCTTGTGAGAACATGTATATCTATTCCAGCCAACACATTGAAACATGGTATATTCAGTATAGGGACTAACAACAGCAAAATAATCCAAATAATTTTTGGTTCCATTATCAAATCCACTTCCATAATAATTAAAGAAAGGATCATTAAATCTCTCGCCATTTTCTTTTTTTACTGCTTCAAATATCCATGTTTTAGCTTCTTCACAAGAACTAATCGTATAATCTTGGTTAGGACTATGAAAACTCCAACCAGATTTAGTTACCCAAGGTTCTACTATCCAAGGTTGTCTAAACATGGAAGTTTTTGGTGTAAATTCATCATTAAACTTATAATTAGTTAATGGGTATCCATCTTTAGTAAATCCTAAATACCTTGGATCATAGTCAGAATCTTCACTTTGCTGGCATATTCCATGTGCGTTAGTTAGACTACTAGTTACTTTTGAGGGTTCGCCATATACTATAAGATGATAATCTCCACCAGCATAAGTATCATTAGGATACAAATTTTCATTGTTAATTGTAATGAATTCTGGCATCTGACCATACATTGCTGCATATTTTGCATTGTACTGTTGAACCAGAGCAGTACCTTCACCAGCTGCAAAGCAAATTCCTCCAAAAAATACAAAAGAAAAAAGTACTATCGTAAGTAAAAAAAATATTTTTTTCATAAAAAGTTCCTTCCTTCAAAAATTCTTTTTTCATTCTCCATCAAAATCTTCTATAATTATTTCTTCAAATTGAGTATTACTAATTTCAAGTATTTTTTGCATCCCCAAATTTCGTATTTTGATGAATTTACCATCAAGATTCAACTTGGTTTCTTTATTTTCCTCTACTGATTTAATCTCATTAACTGTATTTGAGTATCCTGTTGGCAGTATCACTTTTAAGGCATCGCTGAGAGAGCTATAACCTTCATCATCTATATCATTTTTAATTATCAAAGTAAAATTTGTTGCATCTCCCTGCATTATTTTAAACTTATCTTTTGTTGAATCTGTCTTATTCACCTTTTCACCGAAATAAGATAAGCTTTTATTATCATCACTGATTTCTATGCCTTTTAGATTTTTTGAAATATCCTTAAATTCCTTGCTTAATGGTTTCGGTATAGGTGGCATAAGAGCTTTCCATCTTTTAATCATCACTAATGCTTCAGCCTTAGAAACATTAGCATTAGGCTTAAAAGTACCATCCTTGTATCCTTTTACAATCCCTTTACTTGCAACATTCTTAATTGCCTCTAATGCCCAATCCGGTATGTAATCCCAAAATTTACAAAAATCTTTGGACATTGATTTATCAAGCTTTCTAGCTAGTAACACTGAAAGTTCAGCTCTGGTTATACTTGCTTTAGGTTTGATAGTTTTATCAGAATAACCTTTAATAAGATTATTTGCAATAGCTATCGCCATCCTACTCTGAGCCCAAGTTGAAGGCTTATCCTTAAAATTTTTCAAGTCAACTTTTTTTGCTATATCAAAATCTTTAACTTTTACTGTCTTACATGCACCTATCAGCATCCAAATAACTTCTTCTCTTGTTGCTGATTTGTCGGGCTTGAATTTCCCATTTTCAACATATGCCCACCCTTCAACCGCAGCAGACTTTATATCTTCTTTTGCCCAATGCTTAGAAATGTCATTTGGGAGTGCTAAAACTTTGAATGGTAACTCTAATAAGATGAAACATGCAAAAGTTAATATCAATATTGACATCAACTTATGTTTGTTAATACCTTTCATAATATCCCTCTTTCTCTAATTTTTTTGTAAAACTTGATATGAGTAGACGAGAAAACCTGTATACTTATATTTTACAACTTATTAATATGAACTTTCAATAAAATTGTATTAATATGGTATAAATTAATAAATTTTTATTTTGCACAAAAAATAGAAGTGATTAATAAACATCACTTCTATTTTTTGCTTAGTCAATTTTAAATTAGTATAAACTTTAAAATTTGCTACCAGCAGAGTGCAATATCCCTTTCAATACTATCAATAACTCTAATTGTGCAAGTTTTACCATATGCATTGAATTCTTTTTCTCCTGGTGCTGCAATGCTTAGTTCATTAATAAAATAAGCAGCTTGTTCTTCACTTGATAATATTATTGCAAGCATCTGCTTTGCAACTTCACAATTACCATCTGTAATCCAATCAGTATCCTTAACATTAACAACATAAGAGTTGGGTGTATATTTACTAGCGATAATTACTATTCTAGCTTTATAATAATCATCTGGATTGTAGACAATAAATTGCTCATCAACTGTAACTATTCCAGGTATTTGATTATAAATCTCTACGAATTTTGGTGGTGCTTCTGAAAGCTTGATTCTTCCGGAATACTTATATTTTATTGCATTATCTTTTGTGGATATTCTTACAATTTTATTGGTCGAATCCCAGTCAACACTAACACCAAAAGTCTCACAAATAAATCTTATCGGTACCATCAAACGACCGTTTACTAATTTTGCAGGAGCATCTAGACTCTTTATGACTCCATTCACTACTGGATCTTTCGACATGTTCTCCATAATAATAACCGTTTCGCCTTTTTTTATCACAGCCTTATTTTCTTCCCACGAAACTTCTGCCCCGATTTCTTCAACTACTCTAATTGGGATATATACTCTATTATTTTCCGAATCGATAAGGGCCTGCTGATCAGTAAAGTTGATTACCTGCCTATCAATCATTACAGCAACTCCCTGTTCAGCCATCGTTACTGGCGTAATAAAAAACGCAAAAAACATAATGGAAACAAATATCATCCAATATTTAATTTTATTCATTCCGACTCCTCCTTCTTTTTAAACAGTCTTCCTTTTACACGGTCTTCAACTTACAGTTATCATATTGCTTAAACAAGGTTGTCACTGTACGTTTTTCACCTCCTACGTCCTTACCAACTACTTTACAACTGTCATTAACTAAAAATCCTTTTTGTTCAACTCTCCCCACAATTATAATTGTCTTGGATAACTCATATTTTTCGTTCTCGTATACATGCTAAATATTTTATCACATATGCCATAATTTTCAAGTACTATATTGATATTTCCACGGTTCACCTGCTTTTAGTCTCTCCCGGCTTCCTTTTTAGGAATACCGTTCGTTTCTCTCGATTTCGGGAAAAAGATAGAATGAGGGTTAATTATTCATGCAAGTCCCTTCATTACTTTAAAAACGGCAGCAAATTATAATGGTTGACTATCTGAAACAACATCAGCATAATCAGAACCCCCAGAAAAGAGCCTATTACAACCTCAAAAATGCTATGAATCTTAGCTTCCACCCTGCTTTGTACAACAAGCAAGCTAAGTACAAGTGCAAGAGTAAATATTTTTATATCTTTAGTTAAAAGCCATATGCCAGTAAGAATTGCAAAGGCAAGTGCTGAATGACCACTTGGCATTCCTCCTTCAAGTGGTGTACCTGTTCGGAAATATGCTTTAACAAAAATAATACAAATCATAGTTATAAGTAATGCAATAAATATAATATGCATTGGCGTATTGTCCAATTTGTTCATGATACTTTTTGCCGTAGGTTCAACCTTATCATAAAAGGTAATATAACCAACGATAACTGCATTACCAGCAGCTATTAATACGGCTCCAGCAGCAACATCCTTGGCAACCTTTGCAATAGGATGGTATTCATCAACAATTATATCAACTACTGCCTCTACTGCAGTATTAACCATCTCACCAAAGACAACCAAAGTAATTGTTATAAAAAGAGTAATTATCTCCGACCTTTCAAGATTATAAAAAAGGCTGAGAAACAACACCATAATTGCAGCAGCGCAATGTATTTTCATATTCTTCTGAGTTCGCACTGCATAGATTATTCCATTTATTGCGTTATTAAATCCATCTATTAGATTCCTGTTTTTCAAGAACGCTGCCACCTTTCGAATTTATCTTATGAGATTCATCAACACCATAATTTCTTCTTCTTTTTTTCTCATTATTTCCTTATCTTTTTTAGAAATATGATCATATCCTAATAAATGAAGGAAACCATGTACAACAAGATATGCCGATTCTCTTTCAAATGAGTGTCCATACTCTTGCGCTTGCTCAATTGCTTTTTCTAAAGAAATCACTATATCACCCAAAACAGTAATGTATTCCGATTCATTATTATTTATAATACCCTTAATTTCAGCTTCTTCATACATTGGAAAAGATAATACATCGGTAGGCTTGTCCATATTTCTAAACTGTCTATTTAGTTTTCGAATTCCAATATTCCCAGTCAAAACTATACAAACTTCAAAAGGTACTTTAATGCTTTCAACTTCAATTACCTTATAAACAACATTTTTTATTGCTTCCTTTAATTCTTTATTAACTGCTACTTTTTTCTGTTTGTTTATTATTGATATTTTCACCTTGCACCTCCGTTTTTTCTTCATCTTCTGAAATAAGCATATCAAGAGGATCAACAATTTCTATAGTTTCATCTTCGTCAAATGCAGCGTCATTAGTCTCTGGATATTCAATCCTTCCATGGAAGTAACCATTCAAAACCTTCATAAAGGCATTTGCAATAAGGTCCATATCTTTTAAAGTCAAATCACACAAGTCAAGTTGACCATCGTCCAATTTGTCTTTGATAATCTTTCTAATTAATCCTTCTATCTTTCCTTCTGATTTGTCAGGCATTGAACGCACAGCAGCTTCGATTGAATCGGCAAGCATAACTACCGCTGCTTCCTTAGTTGTTGGTCTTGGTCCCTCATATCTAAAGCTTTCTTTTCTAGCCTGATTTTCCAATCTCTCTGTCTTTTTTGCCTTGTGGAAAAAATAAGCAACAAGAGTTGTTCCATGATGTTGAAGAATTATATCTATTATTGCTGTTGGAATTCCATATTCCTTAGCAATTTCTGCACCATCTCTAGTATGTGAAGTAATTACTAATGTACTTAAGCTAGGTGTCATCCTTTCATGAGGATTATCTGAAAATTGATTTTCCTTAAAGAAATATGGTCTTTTAAGCTTACCTACATCATGATAATAAGCTCCAACCCTTGCAAGCATGGCATTTCCGCCTATTGCTTCTGTTGCAACCTCTGAAAGGTTTCCCACAAGCAAACTGTGATGATAGGTTCCTGGTGCTTCAAGCAAAAGTCTCTTTATCAAAGGTTGATTTGGATTAGAGAGTTCAAGAAGCTTTATTGGTGTCATTATATTAAATGTACTTTCCAAAAAAGGTAATGTTCCTGTTGAAATAATTATTGAGAAAACACCATTTATGGCACTTATTCCACTATTAATAAGTAACCTTTGTAAGGATTCTCTATGCACAATTCCAAAGAATGCAGTTATAAGTGCAAAAGCTAATGCCATTGCCCCTCCAGCAAGCGCATGTTCTTTTCTCTGCTTGGCTTTTGAAACTGCAAATGCTGCAAATGTTCCTCCAATCAACGACAAATATAAAAAACTTATATCACCTTTTAAAAGCATTGATATTACAACAGAATTTAAAACATTTATAAATACTGCCAAGTTTGTATTTATCATTATTGAAACTAAAATTGGTACAAATGAAAATGGTATTAGATATACAGAAACTTGAGATAGTCCCCATGCCAAGATTAATGTTATAACATAAATAAGACTTATCAAAACTAATTCTGCTTTGTTTTCAAGAATCATTCGATGGTAGTTATAAATGTAAAGGATAAACAATCCCAAAATTATTATTAATACAACCAGAACCCCAAAAAAGAAAACAATATCAATTTTTTTACCGTTTTTTATCAAGTTAAGTTGTTTTAGCATTTCAATCTGTTCTCGGGTAATAATATCGTTTTTTGCTACAATAATCTGACCTTTATCATATTTTACTATGTTGCTGGCTCTAGCTCGTGCTTCCTGCTTTGCTCTCTCTGTCTGAACCTTGTCTTCGATCATATTAGGTTTAACAACTCCAACAAGAATTATCTGAGCAATATCCTTATACTCTGAAGTCTTTAATTTGTTTGAATTAAAATTATATGCTGCAATTTCGTCTTTTGTATCCCCAAGGCTTCTTTCCAATGATTCTTCAGTAATACCCTGAATCATTATTTTTGATGTAATCATACTAATAATATCAACAAATTCCTTTAATTCTTCATTATTTAGAGAAAGAATTTTGCTTATTTGGTCTTTCGAAATATTTATTTGGTTTTCTCTAAATAGTTTTGTATATTTATCCGCAAGTATCTTTTTATCTTCTCTAGCAGCATCTCTATCCAGTAACAATGAAATTACTCTCAATGAATCCTTTGTTATGCCATCTTCCCGACTGTATTTTGGAGTAATTGATTCAACAGCTGCCTCCCTGTTTCTCTTTGTAGAAATCTCATCTACAACCTCACTTGGTGCATATATTACAAACTCGGATTTATCTCCTTCTTTGAGTTCGTACTTCTTAGGTTCAGCAACATTTACAATAATAAAGCAAGATATTACCAATATAGAAAGAGCGATTAATATCTTTTGAAAAGTAAAGTTGTGAATTATTCCATTTTTTTGTTTAGGAATCTTACTTTCTTCCATTTCAGTCATCGTTCGTCCCTCATCTTATATTAATTAGTGATTTCTTCCTCCTGTCCAATACCATCAATTGCTTCAACTAAGACCCTGCTTCTTACATAATTTTTATAAATGTACGAGTATTCTTTTTTATCAATTATATTAGTCTTGCTTCCTAATTGCGAGCTAATTTTATCCCAAGCCCGTTTAATACCTATTTGTTTAGCCTTTTCTGGTGTTATGGTTTGTTTTAGTGGAACTGTTTCTTCATATCTTGTTACAATAATTCCAATTGGAAATATATAATTTTTACCGATAGATAATAATTTTTCTTCAGTAGTACAATCAGCATTCTGAAATGGAGGCTTATTTCCGTTCAAGCTGAACTCATTGCCAATCAATCTCAATTTATACAGATTCTTTATATGTCCTGATTTAACTTCTTTTAAATTAGTCAAAGGAACATTTTCAATTTCTTCGTACCACGTTCTCGCTTTTATATCAGCTTGTGCATGAACAAATCTTGAAATATTTTCATTGCTTATTACGATTCCTGATACAATCATATCCCCTTTTTTAACCGTCTCGCGCTCCTTGACAAGTGGGGTACCTGCTTTGACAAATATTGATTTAATTATTCCATCCTTATCAGCTATAATATTACATGGTACATTCTTTTCAACAATTTTAGGAGGCATTGCTCTTTCTGAAACTTCTATAATTGCTCTTGTTCCAGACAAATCAATACTTATCCATGCAAGCTCCTTCATTTCTATCATCATTTGATTGCAGATTTTTTCCTTATCTATGTAATACCTGCAAATTCCTGTCTTCAATCCTATGGCCTTTAACTTTTCTATTAGCTTTTCTGTTGCAATAGTCTTGTTTCCTATTACATCTACACTCCAAACAAATGAAGAAAGAACATAAATCATTAATATGAAAACAGCACAGCCAACAATGAAAGTTTTTCTTTTCCTATATTTAAAAGAAATAAATGGCATACCTTTCTTCGCAACAATCTTTACCCTGCATCCTGTTTTTTTTGCTATCTTGCGGATCCTTTTAAATGCATCTATACCAATTTTCATCTTAATTATACAACTTTTTTCTCTAGAAACATCCCATAAGAATATGCCCCTGCTAATACAACTGTTAATAAACTTCTCAGGGAAATAACCCTCAACCAATATAATAACATATCCCCTAATATAATTCCACAGCTTGAGAATGAACATCGCTTATGCTCCCCTTTAAGTCAATTAATATAATTAACTCACCTCTGCCCTCTCTTGAAAAAGAGAGATTTAATTAGTTTTTTCTTCTAATACCTTTACCAAGAGTCTCAATTCTGTAAGAACTGAATTGAATATATATCCCCAGAAACCATTATATCTTCTGAAGTAATTTCCTTTATATCCATACCATTGCCTTCTAACTGAATAATTCCCTCTCTTGTATTAACCTTTATTCTAAAATCTTCGTACTCAACAATTCCTTTGTGATTCTCCAAAAGCAACTGTTTCTGTCCAATAACAGTAACCTTCCCTGTATCCATTACAAGTTCCTTGGGAATTTCAAGAACCTCACCCATCTTCTCTTTTATCGAAACCTTATTCTTTTTTCTCCGGCGTTTTTCAAACATAAAAAAACCCCCTTCACTTAAATTTATGCGTGAAGAAGGTTGTTAATACCATTCATAGTCTTTAGTTTATTTATTAAATTCATCTAATGTACCAAAAGCATACCCTTGTGACTTTAAATCCTTTATTATTCTATCCAGAGCCTCAGCATTATCGCTTGAAACCGCATGTAATAATAGAACTGCACCATTGTGTATATTATTCATTACCATATTATAAGCATTATCAGCACCTTTTTGTTTTTTGACGTCCCAATCAGCATATGCAAAACTCCAGAAAACATTTGTATAGCCTAGGTCTTTAGAGATTTTCAATGTTCTTTCACTAAATTCTCCCTTTGGCGCCCTCATATATTTCATGCTTATACCAGTTTTCTCCTTATAAACTAAATCCAAATCTACAAGTTCCTTTTCAACCTTCTTATCTGAAAGTTCTGGAAGGCTAGGATGATTAACAGTATGATTACCAACTATATGACCTTCATTCAACATTCTTTCAACCAAATCACTATTGTTTTTTAAAAATGGCATGGTAATAAAGAATGCAGCTTTTACATCATTATCTTTTAATGTATCAAGAATTTTAGGAGTATATCCGTTTTCGTATCCTTCGTCAAACGTCAGATAAACTGTCTTTTTTGTAGTATCTCCTATATAAATTGCACTATATTTATCTGCAAGTTCAGAATACTGTTTAGTAAACGCTGGGGGCAAATTGTCTTTCTTACGAACAAAACTCCAAGATAATCTCTTGTTTGAACCATTATTTAAAGAAGGTGCTTTTGTTGAAATAGTGTCTTTTTTAAGACTATTTTGTTTTGTAAGCTTATCGTTAGAGTAATTACTTGAAACAACACTTTCTTCAGCATTATTAATAACTTTTTTATCTGAGTTAGTTGTCTTTTCTACTTGAACATTTTGCTTCGTATAGTTATTTTGTTCCTTCTGACAGCCACAAAACAGTATCCCCAGAGAGAACACAACAAAAACCAGTTTGAATAATTTTTTCATTACGCCAACCCTCATCCCTTATCTAATACTATTTATATTTTGACTATCGCCCCAGTATGCAGTAATTATCTTATAAATGTCAGGTAAGCTCTGTAAGTCATATAGATATCAACCTTGCTTGCAATCTCAAAAGGAGAGTGCATGGATAATAATGCCACTCCACAATCAATTACATCCATTCCTAAATTTGCAAGATATCCCGCTATTGTTCCTCCTCCGCCCTGGTCAACCTTGCCTAGCTCACCAATTTGCCATGCAACATTATCATTATCAAAAAGCCTTATAACTTCGCTGAGAAATTCT
>Ga0209340_1002659_pt1 | contig 10087 bp, 6 predicted proteins | sample EPASupsiteSAE323_FD_187266 | JGI IMG/M metagenome (GOLD analysis project Ga0209340, IMG submission 187266) | Bioremediated contaminated groundwater from EPA Superfund site, New Mexico - Sample SAE3-23 (SPAdes) (version 2) | ecosystem: Environmental > Aquatic > Deep subsurface > Groundwater >...
GTATTCCATATCTTTTTTCATCCGGGCAATATCTTCGATCATCATTGTCGTAAAACCGATGCCCAGCGCTGGAATACTAACCAATAGAATTATAGCGACAAGTTTGTGTTTAATTGAAAGATTGCGGATGAATTTCATTTTTTGGAAAAGACTTGCCTGCTGCCCGGAATTTGCATTAACTGCTGTTTTATTTTAATCCCGTTTTCAGCTGCGGCATTAAAATTGATTTCCAAACGATAACCGATACCATCATAAAAAAAGTTAATATGAACTCCCAGGTATCCTGCATTCTCTATTTCAGAAATTACCAGGATGGGCTTATTTCGTAGATAGTTTAGGATCTGTGGAAGTTCATTCTTCTTTGACGCAGAAATATATAAAAGATTTGTATCCCCGATATCTTCCACCTTTGAAATCGTCCTGAACTTTATTTTTTTTCCATAAAATTTTTCCTTTTTAAATTGAGTCTGTAAAGCAGAGAGCAGGTTATTATTATCTAAGAAAGTTACATTGAATGGAACCGATGATTCTGTGATCCTGATTGAGGAAGGCCACTCGATAAAATTAAGTATTCCGAAAATGGTAGTGGCTTTATCTTTAAATTCATCCCAGGGGTTCACATTTCTAAACATGGATTCTTTATAAAAAATATCACTTAATTTAAACCCGGCTTTCCGTGCTGCAACTTCATTGATTTCGACAATGACATTCGATTTAAATGGTTCGTAAGTAAAGGTGCAGATTACTCCTTTCTGGGTGAATTCATCATTATCGCAAAAGGTGAGGATAGGTTTCTGGCTGGTAAATTCCAATATTTTTTGAAGTTTATCTTTCTTGATATTATCGGTAATAAACAGGAGGTTGCAATCGGCTATTTCTTCAACATTTTTTATATACTTGACTTTCGTAATTTTTCCAAGAGTTTTCCTGTTTACCGAAGGGTATGTCAACATATTAAGGTAGTTTTCAAAAGGGTTTCCATCAATGACGCCTATAATAAAAGCTTTGTCCGTATCCTGCAACCATGAATTTTTTGGCCATGTTATCTTTTCGTTATTAGGCACACGGACAATCAATTCCGCTTTCACTTGATATTCGGGCATTTGAGCTTCTACTGCCGCCCCAAAAATATTCAAGAATAACAGGAAATAAAATATAAATACATGAACAACACTTCTCCATATATTCTTTTTCAATTTCCTGTTTAAGTTGATTCTTCTCCCATCATCCATTTTAGTTACCCTTTTCTAAGCACGGATTAATTTCATTTAAAACCGGGACTTTATTTACTTCAATAAAAAGTCCTAATTGTCGTATTGATTCGGTAAATTTTTCATACTTTACCGGTTTAACAATATAGCTGCTGCATCCAAGACTAAAACATTGCTCTATATCCCGTGGGTCATCCGTAGTAGTGATAATGATTACCGGGATTGTTTTCAAAATTGAATTTTCCTTAATACGGCGTAAAACTTCAATTCCATCGACTTTTGGCATTCGTATATCCAGGAGCAGGACATACGATTTTCCATTTTTGAAATCGGAATTCGAATGGTTGAATAAATAGTTCAATACTTCCTGTCCATCTTTAAAATGAATGATTGGATTGGATAATCCCATACGTTTAAGGTTTCTCCGGATTAATGTTGCATGTCCCATATCGTCATCTGCAATTAAAGTATAGACTTCATGGTTCATGAAGCACCTCTAATTACATTCTTGACATTTTTTAATAAATCACCGAGGGAATATGGTTTTTGTAAAAAGGGTATTCCTTTTTTTATAACTTCGGACAGGTGAGCTCTTTGATCTGCATATCCACTGCTGAGCAATATTTTTATGCCCGGTTTTAATAATATAATATCCTCTGAAAGTTCGATACCGGATTTATCCGGTAGAACAATATCGCTGATAACCAAGTCAAATTTATAATTTTCCTCCTTAAAAATCGCTGCCCCTTCATTGGCGGAAGCAGCTTCCATTACTTCATACCCATAATCTCGCAAAACACGTAACGCAACCTTTCGAACTCCCTCTTCATCCTCAACCAGCAAAATACGTTCTCCATCTCCTCTATACTCTTCCAATGCGATTTCCGCTTCATCACTATCCTCATCCGCATCGGGTAAAGATGGAAAATAAACCCTGAAAGTCGAGCCTACGCCCGGCTCACTATATACATTTATCCATCCGTTATGCTGCTGCACAATTCCATAAACCACCGAAAGCCCCAAACCGGTGCCATTCTTTTTAGTTGTAAAAAATGGTTCGAAAATATGAGGAATAATTTTTTTCTCCATTCCTTCGCCATTATCGGAAATTGATAAACATACAAAATTTCCCGGGAAGGATGAAGGAATAACTCGTATGAATTCCTCATCTATAACCCTGTTTTCTGTTTTAATCGTTAGGATTCCACCTTTCGGCATGGCATCTACTGCATTTACCGAAAGATTTAAAATGATCTGCTCAAGATTTCCTTGATCTGCTTTAATCTTATGGATAGAAGAATCCATTTCGGAGCTCAATTGAATATCTTCCCCGATAATCCGCTTTAACATTTTCTCCATACCGGTAACAACACGGTTTAAATCCACAGTTTTCGGATTCAATAACTGCTTTTTGCTAAAAGCCAATAATTGTTGTGTTAAAGAAGCTGCGCGTTCACCCGCTTTTTTAATCTCATGGATAATTTCACGGTATGGATTATTGGCTTCCATCTTGACCATAAGTAATTCGGAATAACCCATAATGGCCGTCAACAAATTATTAAAATCATGAGCGACTCCTCCGGCCAATTTTCCGATTGCTTCCATTTTTTGAGCCTGCCTTAATTGTTCTGCGAGGTGTTTTCGTGCGGTTATATCCCTGGAAGTACATAATATAGCAGGCTTTCCTCCCAGTATAAACATGTGAGCATTATTTTCCACACTAATCCGTTCACCATCCCTGGTGACCTGAATCGCTTCATATAAAAACGAACCGATATTATTACTGTTGGTTTTACAAAAGTCTTCCACGCCCTGGTCTTCTGGTATCTCGAAATGTTTTAGTGTTTTCTGGAATAATTCATCTCGTGAATACCCAAGCCGTGTGCATGCAATATCATTCACTTCGATAAAATTCCCGGGTATCCCGTCTCGAACTTCGATTACGAAAATAGCATCTGTTCCGCTATTGAATAACATTTTAAAGCGTTCTTCACTTTCTCTTAACGCTCTACGTACTTCTGTGAGTTTCTTTTCAGTCAGGACCTGGAGGAAAACCTGTTCCATTACCTGGGGTAAAACTTCAAGTAATGAATGATCTTTTACAAGGTAATCCCTGGCGCCGAGTTTCATCATTTCGACAGCAGTGCGTTCATCTCCATGACCGGTCATAATAACGAAAGGTACGTTGATTCCCTCCCTTAATAATTTGCTGATCAATTCTTTCCCGTTCATATCCGGTAATCTATAATCCAGTAACAGAATTTTTTCAGGGAGTTCTTTTAAGCGAAGAAGAGCTTCGTTACCACTCTCTACTACCTGGACTACATAATTTTCTCGTTCCAGGCGTTTCTGGATTAATCGGCGAAGACCAATATTATCTTCTACAACGAGAATAACAAGCGCATCATGAACTTTATTTCCGTCACTTTTCATATATCACCGACTCCATCTTGAGAACATGTGTAACACATTATTCTAAATAAATAAAAACCTCTTGTCAATCACAAAATTTAATTTTTTATAAAAAAATAAATTTTTGACAATATTAAAACCTCCAACCAAAAGTTAAACGGATACTCCTGGGAAGCTGTAATTCATAAGCATCACGTGCCCCACCGGAGAAAACATACTCTGAGAGTTCTGCCCCGATATCAAGAATATTAAATACCGAAAGACTCAGGACTGCTTCACCGGACGACAATTTAAAATTATAAGAAAAATTGAGGCTGAGATCACCGATATAATCCTCTCTGGGACCACCTTTGATCCCTTTCTCGTTTTCTGCTTTAATGGTCTTATAATAAATAATCCGTTGATTATTTTTATAAACAGTATTAAAAAAAGCGAACGGATTACCGTCCCGGTATTTCAAACTAACGGCAGCAAATAAATTTTTAGCAAGGTAATACCCGAAATAACTTTTTGCTACGAACCCGCGGTCTCCATCCACACGTCCGTAACCATTTATCCATGAATTAGGATTGGCCTGGCTTTCATCCAGGATCCCGATATCGTTCGATGCGGGACCATTTCCGAAAGCTGTATCCCCCATTCCCATATGTGCCATAAATGAAAATGAATAAAACCACTTTCCCGGTCTTTTTCCATTAATTTCAAAACTGAACTGCGCATAAAAGGGATCTTTCTCATATCCACCATTTACCAGGTAATAATCCTGGAATGGTCGATTGAAAAAATAGAGTGCAGTTCCATCAACCGTTTCATACGAACCATACTCCTGGTCGAATTTCACACGAAACATCCGCTTCATCTTTTTATAAAGACCATTGACATTCAAAACGAAATATTTTGAAATCGGAGTGGTAAACCTGAGAGAAACCTGCTGATTGTATGGTGATTTTAATTCTTTTCCCGCATAATGGTAAGCTCCTCCAGTATATCCAAAAACAGCCCCTGCTTCTCCAACCTGGTATTGAGAGTCCCCGTTTCGATCAATCCATTTGCAAATTACCCCTGAAGGTCTATTCGGCTCAAGAAAGAAATTGACATTTTCCCGGATATCGTAAGGCAATATTCCACATGAAAACAATATATTCGTTTTCTTGTTTTTAAATAAAAGAATTCCTACATCTATACCGGGACTGGTAAAACTTAAATTGTTCCGGCTTCCGGTACCTTTAAACCGGACCCCATTGTAATCTATGAAAGCATTTCCGACCAGTGCGATGTTCTTTGAAATATCTATGGATGCATTCACCCCGGCTTTTGCTTCGAAATTGGTATTGGTGTAAGAGCCTCCCCCATTCCACAACACGACCTGATAAGGATTCTTATCATAATAAATCGAATTAAAATTATTAACGGTTTCATCTCCCTTTATCGACGAATAAGTAAGCTTACCAAATGTATTCAATTTAATTCCGTTCATATTTTCCGGTTCAATAAGAGCATAATCCAGGTTTAATCCGATTGTTGGGCTTGAAAATTTTCCTGTTTTTGTTTCTCCGCTGCTTCCATACGGGAAGAAGCCATCTCCGTCATTATCCATCAAATCTTTCGAGTAATTTTCTACAAAAGGTGTCAGATCGTCTTTTTCATATAAAACCGAGAGAGTGGCCGACAATTTATCCCTTTTAATCATGAAGCCAGTTAGCAGGGAGAAACGTTTTTTGCCTGTTGTCTCCTGGGGAAAGCTTCCTGTTTCAGCTCCCAGGTTGGAACGGTCAAGGTAATTCATAACACCGAATACTTCATAGAATCCTTTATTAAGATTTCTCCTGTATTGGGCATTGGCCATAAATAATTTTCCATCTTCGATAAATGTTTGATTGTACACATTAAAATCGTTGAACTGGCGTTTTATACCGAAATAACTTGCACCGAGTTGAAAAGAGGATTGACCTGTTCGGCGATTCATAGCATAATCCAGGTAGTAATTCTCATGGATCTTTCGACGTTCGGTATATAAACGGTCTGCACGATCTTTCGGGTGAGAGGGCTTAATCATAAATGTTGCCCAATAACCACCTACATCCGGCAAGACAACCGAACCATTCAAACGGGTATAATTTTCTTCCGGCATATCGGCCTGGAAATTCATCCCGTTATATATTGATAGCGGAGAAGTTCCTTGTAATTGCAGAGAACTTATCGACGAAAAAGGTAGCATTACAGCGGGGGTTCCATCTTCCAGGGCTGAATTGATACTCATTCCATTGTAATTCCAGTTAAAATGAAGGAACGAATCTCCTTCAAAATAAACCCTGGGATTATCTATCATAGAGAATCCATTATTTTCTTCAGTCAGGAAAGTTGCATCCGGGGCATAATTTTCTATAAAGAAAGGGTAGAAATACCCACCGGGAACACGGTCAAGCATATAACGGTCGAATTGAAATATTCCCGGTTTTTTTTGAGAATCGTTCTCTGCTCCCAATGAAAACTGAACACAACATACAACCAATAATAAGAGTACTGCCATCCATTTCTTTTTCATCGATTTCACCTGATTATTACTTTTTTAAGCTATTAAAATACATACTGGACCCCGAGGCCTACATGATGAAAACTGGCAACCGGAGTTATATTCAATCTGGATTTTCCAAGTCTATTTCGTTTTTTTACGATATATTTCCCGATAGCATACCCGAGAACCCCACCGACAAATACATCCGACAACCAATGTGTCTCTTCGGTTATCCGGGAAAGACCACATAAAGAGGCAAGTGAATAACTCAAGATTGGAACCCATACCGTATCTTTATACATCTCAGCAATTACAGTTGCAGTCCCGAAAATTGTAATGGTGTGCCCGGATGGAAACGCATCGTATTGAGAAAGCTTCCCACTTTCATACCGCTTGAAAAAACCGGATGGGCCTGCCCAATGATCATTCCCGGCATCCCAGGAAGGTCTCTGTCTGCCGGCGAGATGTTTCCCGATTTGTACGACAATCCCTGTATGAACAAAAGTCATTAGAATCAACCGTGCGGTTTCTTTGGCTTTCTTATCTTTCAGGAGAAGTCCACCAAGGTAAAAACTTCCTGCGATTCCCAGATTCCATTCTCCCAAACCCAGTTTGGTAATTTGAGGGCTGAAATCTTTGACCCATTTATGATCATCCCGGTAATCCCGGAATTTTCGAAAAATGGATTCATCATTCGCGATCAATATCCCGGTTATGAGGCCTACTCCGCCCCAGACAAGGAAGTCTTTCCCTTTCATCCGTAAGGGGGAAGTCAATATCTTCCCTTCATCCTGTAAAATACTTTTGAAAAAAGGAGTATTTTTCTCATCCGTTTGCACTGTCTCTTTTTTTTCAACCCCTGTTCCGCTTGCCTGGGAAGACTCGTTCTCCGGTTTACTTTCCTGGGCCGAGGCTATTAAACCATTGAAAAAAATTAGAATAACCGTAAAAAAAATAATGCAGTTTTTTATTCTCATGATATAGATGATAATACAATGACAGTTGTTCTGTCAAACATTTTTCTTCTTTTTTATGAAATCAGTAAAGAATTTCAATTCGTAATCCATGATATTGATGAATATTGAGATGTTTTTACTTCAGTTTGAATTTGAACACCCTCTGAGTCCGGTTTCCTGCATGGTCTCTCAGCTTAACACGCAATACATTCTTTCCTTTGTGGAGAAGGTGAATGTCTTTGATCTCAAAAGAGGCATAGTCCGGATCATATTCCCAATCGAAATTTTGACATGCCCGCTTTCCATTAATCCAGACATTAATACTTCCTTCGTTCACACCTTTGCCTTTATCTGTAATTCGCAGCACAATATGTTCCACACTTTTCAAATATTTCGTCCCGGTTCCGAGGAATTTCACTCCTGGAGGAAACCGATCCCTCAACAATGCATAAGTAGCAGGAGTAAGAACTTTGACCTGGTAAACCGCTGATGTATAATCATATTGGGTATTCACATACCTCCAGCTCCTTGAGCCCGGCATATACCTGAAAATTCCAACCTGTTTCGGGTTGGAAAGCCTTTTTTTGAATTTGAATATCACTGTGTCTATAAATGAAAAATTATTCGGCGTGAATCGAACCTGGGGAGAAAGAACCGGGTAACCCGTCGAATACTTCATTTCTTCAAACAAAAACGCTTTCGATTCATTTACAGCATGGGAAACAAATTCTGCTGTAAATTCATGGTAATTGTATTTTGCCGGTGAATTCTCCGGGAGGTAGAACAGGTTCACCCGTTTTTCAACCTGTGCAATGGGTTCACCATCCTTTAAAATTGAAAAACGAAGCTGAACCGGTGCACCGGATAAAGCATTTACCGGTTTAAACCGGAAATATATACCGCTTGCGCTGTCTTTGGCATAAATGAGTTCCGGCTTTCCGTCCTGGATCGCATTCAACACCATATCACGTGCGCAAAACCGTTTGTCTTTTACAATGATAAAAACTTCATCCCGGTCAATGTATAATTCGGTAGGAATATCGGATATGTCTTCATAATGGTCTGTATTCAATACATAGCGTTTTGTATGATATGAAACACCTTCCATTTGAAATTTAAAATCTACATAGGCCGCTTCTCCTTTTATCCCATCCATTTCAAATGTCTTCTTCTCCGAAATATCCCGATATGCGATTGTCCCCGTTGAAAGCTGCTGCTCTTTCGAATCATATACTTCAATCAAAACCATCCCTGCCGGATCGGATTTCAACCTGTCGATTACCATTTTTAATCGATATCCCTGGTCTTCTTCCATCTCCTCAATGGATAAACCTGAAAGCTCCAATTCCGGTTCTATCACTTTATAAAATACTACAGATCCATTCGATACATTCCCGAAATGATCCGTCACCTGGATTTCTACATTGTGTTTTCCCGGTTCGAGACTCCTGGTTAATTGTTCGAAAGGTACTTGTTTTTGCTCCAGCGTATATCTTTTCTGGGAAAATAAATTGAAATAATAGTAACCCAGGCTGGAATGGGATACATCATATACAAAGGACAACTGGTTGTTATCATTGCGTGTAACTGTATCGAAACTTACCGAATAATATGGATTCCCATCTATAGAAGCCTGGATTCTATAGATTCCGACTCCTTTGCCTGTATCTGCAATATCATACGTATCCAGCATCATATTGAAATTACCTGTAATCACAACCGGAGATGGAATATAATATTCATTACTTGTTTCTTTTTTATGAAAACGAAAGTATTTCTCACCAATTAAACCATTTACAGAGGGTGTTTCTCTGTTTTTAAACACTATCCCCTTCATAATAGGAAAATTTTCATCTCTTGCCGGGAATTCGATTAATTGAAAAGGATTTAGAGCCACATTTTTTGGATCCCGGATTTCTACATGCAGATGAGGAAACCCTGCTCCTGATTCCCCTGAATACCCGATCAACTGCCCACGCGTATATCGGATTGGATTGGGTAGTTTATAGAAACCGAAATACTTTTTCTTTTTCTCTTTCTGGACCTGTTCGACGATTTTTTCAAGTTCCTTTTCAAATCCTTGTAAATGAAGAAAAATGGATTTGTTCCCATCATCATGTTTAAAAAAGATACTTCTTCCTCCTCCCCTCTTCGCCATACGAATTTTATAAACCCAACCATTCGTGATAGCATACACAGGATATCCGTCTTTCTGGAAAGTTCTAAGATCCATTCCTGCATGAAAATGACCCGTCCGGTACTCCTGGAAATCGGAACTGTAACCATTGTTAATATCGAGCGGCCAACCGTATATAGCTGTTTGTTTTGCCGCTGAAATGTTTTTTTGGGGATCACTCGCCTGGTTCTCCTGGTTTGAAGCAAAAGGATATGTAAAAGATATGATCCCGACACACAGCATAAGCAATATAATTTTGATGTTTATCCGGTTTTTCATGATAGATAGATTTTAACCCATTTTCCCCTTTTATTCAACCTACTTTTTCGAGAAAAAGTAGGCAAAAAGCTTCTCATAGGAGTTAGATATCAATTTTGGAAAAATAAGACTTGAATAATTAACTATTTTCTCTATTTGAAAAGTTGCAGCACCATCTGGTTAGAAGCATTAGCTTGAGCTAGAGAAGCCATACCCGATTGCATCAATATTTTGTTTTTAGTAAAATTTGAGACTTCCGTAGCCATGTTGGTATCCATGATTGCAGATTCGGCAGCGAGTAAATTCTGACTCTGGACCTGTATTACTCCGACGGAATTGTACAGGCGATTTTCCTGGGCACCCAGTGAACCTCGCATTTCATTGATATCCTGGGTAGCATTGCGAATAGCTTTGAGAGCATCCTGTGCTCCTTGCTGTGTGGAAAGATCAGTTGAAGCTAATCCAAGAGCAGTAGTACCAATTCCACCCGCACCTCCGATCGATACATTTATATTCGATGAAAGCTGGGTATCTCCAACCGCAATACTTTTGGTAACCG
>Ga0209340_1002661_pt1 | contig 10081 bp, 5 predicted proteins | sample EPASupsiteSAE323_FD_187266 | JGI IMG/M metagenome (GOLD analysis project Ga0209340, IMG submission 187266) | Bioremediated contaminated groundwater from EPA Superfund site, New Mexico - Sample SAE3-23 (SPAdes) (version 2) | ecosystem: Environmental > Aquatic > Deep subsurface > Groundwater >...
ATACGGTTATGGACTTTTTACAGGCGGTCTGGGGGCTCATTATGGTGCAGAAAAAGTGGGAGCCTCGGTTATACCGATTTCTGGAGGAAATACTAAAAGGCAAGTGCAATTAATGAAGGATTTTGGAACAACTATACTTGCATGTACGCCGTCTTATGCACTTGTTATTGCAGAAACTCTTGAAGAAATGGGGATCGCAAAAGAAGAGCTCCAGCTTAAAGCTGGAGTTTTTGGTGCTGAACCATGGTCTGAAAGCATGAGAAAAGAAATAGAAAACAAGTTGGGGATACTGGCAATAGATATTTACGGATTAAGCGAAATAATAGGTCCTGGAGTAGCAAGTGAATGTGCATGTAAGATTGGAATGCATATCAATGAAGATTGTTTTCTGCCGGAGATAATTAATCCTGACACAGGAGAGGTTTTACCTGAAGGTTCTGAAGGGGAGCTTGTATTTACTACTATTAATAAAGAAGGTCTTCCGCTTATTAGATACAGAACCAGAGATATTTCAAAACTTAATTATGAAATTTGTGAATGTGGACGCACACTTGTTAGAATGGAAAAAGTTAGAGGCAGAAGTGATGATATGCTTATAATAAGAGTGGTAAACGTATTCCCATCCCAGATTGAGACGATACTCCTACAGATGAGCGGAACTGCTCCTCATTACCAGATTATTGTTGATAGGGTAGATAATCTCGATGTACTTGAAGTGAGGGTAGAAATTGCAGGCAACTTATTTTTTGATGAGGTAAGAAAATTAGAACAGCTAGAGAGAAAAATCAGAGGCGAAATTGAAAGTGCTCTTGGTATTTCAGCAAAGATAAAACTAGTTGAGCCAAAGACTATAGAACGTAGTGAAGGTAAAGCGAAAAGAGTGATTGACAGAAGGAAGATATAATAGTTGACAGTTGACGGTGTACAGTTGACAGTTAAAAACAAAGATCAAAAAAATTGTAGGGGCAATCCCTTGCAGCTACCTGGAAAAATATTAATAATATAAAGAGAGAAAAGAAAATTCGGGATTGAATAAAACAAGGACGAGTGAAAAATGAAAAATGTCAGAAAAAGCATTGTTTATGATAAATCATTTAATTTTGCAATTAAAGTAGTAAATACTTATAAGCTTCTTGCTCAAGATAAAAAAGAATACATTTTATCAAAGCAACTATTAAGAGCTGGAACAAGTATTGGTGCAAATATAAGAGAAGGATTGGAAGGGCAGAGCTCAAAAGATTTTATTTCTAAACTTTCTATATCTCTGAAAGAAGCTACTGAAACTGAGTATTGGATAGAATTATTATTAGCGACGAATTATTTAGATGGAAAGAAGGCAAGGGACCTTTTGGATGATTTAAGTGAGATAATAAAGATACTAAATGCTATTATAAAAACAAAAAAGCAGAATAGTATGTAAATTGAAATATGTTTAACTGTCAACTATCAACTTTACACTGTCAACTGGACCGATAAGGAATACCTAATAGCAAAAAGGGGGTTGAAGTTTTGTCCATCAAACAAATTTCCGTTTTTCTTGAAAATAAAGCTGGACGGCTTGCAGAGGTCACAAAAATTCTTGGCGAAAACAACATTAACATCAATGCTTTATCTATTGCAGATACGGCTGAATTTGGAATATTAAGACTTATTGTAAGTGACCCTGATAAAGTGCATGATGTTCTAAGTAGGGCTGGATTCTCGGTAAGTAGTACGGATGTTATCGCAATAGCAGTTGATGATAAGCCTGGAGGACTTGGTATTGCACTTAAATATCTTGAAGAAGCAAAGGTTGATATTGAATATATCTATGCATTTGTAGGTAAGACTTCAGGTCAGGCATTGGTAATCCTAAGAGTTCAGGATTGGCAAAAGTCAACCGAAATTCTGCAAAACAAGGGAATAAAGGTTCTAACTGAAAAGGAAGCACATGAAATGTAAAGAAAGAGCTGTCAGTTATTAAACTGTCAGCTCCAATCGGTTTTAGCGGAAGAAAGCAAATAGGCCTGCTATGCTGCCTATTATATATAGACCTCCAATAGTTTTCCCAATAGATACGATTGTAATAGCACCAAAAGTAAACATGCCGAGGACTCCTTTCCTAATTACATCTTTTTTTAAAATTCCAGTATCCTATTTTTTACCTTTCTCATTGTTTCAACAATTTATTACTAAACGACTTTCTTATGAGACTAAAAATCCCCTCCCTATAATAAAAATAACGAGAATACTCTTTTATTCTGGTTCGAATTCGAACTGAGTATGAATTTATATATATTTAACTTTAGATATGTATTATAAATTATATCAGCCATAAAGGCAAAAGTCAACGCAAATGGTAGTTGACTTTTGGTTAAGGATGCCTTAAAATAATATATGCGCTTTTGAGTGCATATATGGTGGGTGTAGCTCAGGTGGTTAGAGCGCCAGGTTGTGGCCCTGGAGGCCAAGGGTTCGAGTCCCTTTATTCACCCCATACATTGGGATGTAGCCAAGTGGTAAGGCACCAGACTTTGACTCTGGCATCTCGTTGGTTCGAATCCAGCCATCCCAGCCACTTTAACCATTTTAAACGGTCGATTTGTCGCCCATTTGTCGCCCAAAATTTTCAACCGAAAATTTGTCGCCAGATTGTCGCCGCGAAAAATCAACGTTTGCCCTAGTTTAAATGTAGCCTTATTGTCGTCAATAAGTCTACATTTTTTTTATGCCTTTATCATAGTATTTCATAGAGCATGTTTTAATTACTCATGATAGAGGTGATTTTGGGCAGGTGACATAATATCAGTAAACCCAGCTTTGATCCATCGGTGAATGTCCTGCTCCGTTTCCTTCAATAATCCTGACGAATTCTTAATCTATTGCATCTTTTATCTCTTTCCAGGGTACCAATTTGACATTGGTACGGTCAGTACAATCATTAATGTGATCATGAGCTATAAACACGCCTTCGGAATAAGGACCACCATTTAATGAAATGGGAAGCGTTGCAGAGATATTCGATGATATGGTTATCTGGATGGGTATTAGGAAGGTTATTGATACTATTAACCATAATGCAGCAGCATAAGATGTTATTAAAGGCAGGCGATAGTGATGGATACAACTGAAAATTAAGAGACAAAGGGCGTCGTCCCATTCTTTCTGGCGGAGGTGCACATTATAATAGTAATCTCAAACTTATCATCTGTATATTTAATATCTAGATTACCATTATATTTATTGACAGTTTCGCTGATGCTTAAAAGACCGATGCCATGTGTGGGCTCGCTTTTTGAAGTTTTTATAATATTATCTTCTTTAACTATATTACCGTTAAAATCATTTCTTATCATAAAGACAATATGAGTTCCTACAATTTTAGATATTAGCTCTATTTGTTTTTCTATTCCAATATCAAGTTTATCACAGGCCTCTATTGCGTTTTCTAGACAATTTCCTAAAACAACACACAAGTCCAGGGGATTTATACCTATATCTTCTGGGATATTGACATCAGATTTAAAGTCAATGTTTTTACTGATTGCAAGGCTCATAAAGTATTTTATTATAGAGTCGGCGGCAAAATTGCTACACAGTGTTGATACGGTTTTTGATATTTCATGCTGATTAAATTGTTCAACGTATTTCAATACTTGTTCGTATTTTTTTTCCTGGAGCATTGATTTTATTGCAGAAAGATGATGTCGTACGTCGTGTTTAAGAGTATTAATTTGTTCAAGAGATGCATTTAATTTCTTATAATTTTGACGTTGAAGGTCAACTTGATTTTCAATTATTTTATAATCATACTTGAGGGTAATTATTTTAGAAGAGGAAGATATTCCTGCAAATACAAGAAAATAACCTAAGCTTATAAATACTAAAAGTAAGAACATCTCATTTTTGAAATTGAAATTATTAAAACCTCCAAAGGGTGTAGTATAGGTATTAATTAGCAACAAAAATGCAATAACCGGGTACAGGGACATTAAATTAATAATTTTATCAGGGACTATTCCAAGTACTTTTTTGTAGGGCTTACTAAGCCTATAATATATTGCTGGTAATAATAAAAGCTGAATACAAATTCTAATTATATATATAAGATCTTGAATATATTTTTTATCAAAATTAACTAAAAATATACTTACAAGAGAGGTTGTAAGAAATAGTATAATGGTAGAAAACATCCAAACACTAAACATTGTAAATGTTTTTTTTGATAGTGATTCTTTAAATACGATATGAAAATATATTATATACGTAAATGCAATTGAATATGTTACGTATTTTAAAATTGTAGGCTGCGTTATATACTTTTGGGCTAAAGACGCAGCACAAATTATTAAAAATGTATTTGTGACAAAAGCGACAAAACAAAATAAAAATGTCTTTTTTCTTGTAAGCAAGGAATGTACTACTAAAGTGTTCAAAAGGCAAACAAAAGAAGGGTATAATAATGTCATAAATAATCCACCTTATCTGAATCATTTTTTAAATTTGCTTTATCTAATATAAAATCATAAAATCTTTTCTTAATACTTGCGAAATTCCTTTGAACTATTGGAATTTCAATACTGTCAATAAGTTTGAAAGAATTATTTTCAACACTTAAAATATAATCCATGTTTACAAGGAAGCTCTTGTGGCAACGAATAAACCTCTTATCATTTATCTGTGCCTCAATGTCATCAAGCTTCGAACAAAAAGTTAAATTTTTATTTTTAACGATATGAATATTCAGAATTCTTGCTGCACTTTCAATAAACAGTATGTCTTTATAATAAATAGTATGGATATTAGAGCCAATCTTAACAGGTAGGCTCTTTTGCTTTTCTTTATTGATGGTTCTCATCGCTTTTTCAAAGGCGGAGTCAAATACAATTTTTGAAATAGGTTTTGTTAAGTAGTTAAAGGGATATACTTCAAAACTTTCTAAAGCATGCTCAGTACTTGTAGTTGTAAATATTATTTTGCAATCCGGGTCATATTTTCTAATCTGTTTTGCGATGCTTATTCCATTTTCCCCACTCATATATATATCAAGGAAAATAATATCAAAACAAGTCTTGTCAGCAATGTAGTATTTTACAAGTGCTTCTCCATTCTCAAAGGTATTGATTTTTATAGCATAATCTTCTTTCAAACAATAATCTTTTATAAAATTTCTAATTTGCAGCCTATCATTTTGTAAATCGTCACAAATAGCAACAAGTAACATTCTTATCACCTGATCTTAAGTATGTTTAAAAATTAAATTACAACTTAATTTTACATTATTCTTAATAGTATTAAAAGCTTTATTCTGAATCTGCTATTTTTACCAAAAAAGCCGTTGTTTTTGCAAAGCAGAAAGAAATAAACAGAATAATGCCGAATAGTAGTAGAGGACTTGTAAAGTATGCTAATTTGAAAAATACAATTTAGAATAAATTAGCATTAAAAACTATATCTGGAGGAATACAAAATGAAAAAAAGAATTATAAGCTTCCTGCTCATAATCTGCATGGTTATGACTACTTTGCTGCCAGAGGCTGCTTTAGCGACGGATAATGTTTCCCAAAAAGCTGAATCTGAGCAAACAACTACCTTTAAGGATGTATCGAAATCCGACTGGTTTTACAGTTCAGTACAATATGCCCTTGAACACAACATTTTCAACGGCACAGAAAAGGATACATTCTTCCCATACGGTACTATAACACGCGGGATGTATGTGACCATTATGGGGCGTATCGCCGGAGTGACTCCATCCGACTATGTGGGCAAAGATGGCTTCGCAGATGTGGATAAGGATGCATATTACGCTCCTTATGTTTCATGGGCCGTCAAGAACAAAATCACAACAGGCGTCGGCAATAACAGCTTTGACCCGGATGGTACTGTTAATCGTGAACAGATGGCGGCTTTTACCATCAGATATTTTGACGCTTATGATATAGATTGCGGCGCTTCAACAGATGTGACAACTACACCTGGAGACCTATCCGATGTATCGGACTGGGCGCAGGATTCTGTAATGAAGCTCTGGAAGGCCGGGTTGTTAAAAGGCGATAATTATGGGAACTTCAACCCCAAAACCAATGCTACCAGAGCCGAGGCTGCCAGCTTCAGCATGCAAACCAACGAAAGGGTGGAAACCTGGAAAAAAGAAAAAGCCGCCGAACTTACTCAAACGCCTTCTCCCAACGTCGACACTACCAGCAACTCCGACACCTCCAGCAACAGCCACGGCGGTTCAGGGGTACACTATACAGTTACCTTTAACTCAAACGGTGGTACCGATATTGCCTCTATGTCTGTGGCAAGAGGCAAAACGATCTCTAGCTTGCCGTCCCCGAAAAAGACTGATGCCGTCTTCTTGGGGTGGTACACCGACCCAAGTCTCCAGGGCGACAAGTTCACCGAAGAGGATGCTATAAATTCTAATCTTACTCTTTACGCAAAATATATGGTCATAGAGGGTGCCCCGGAGCTGGAACAGGACGACTCCTACGCCCTGGCAGATCAGGAATCGGACCTCACATTTACTATAGTTGCTTCTGATAGCTCCATGACTGCTAATACCGTGAAATCGGGCATTACGCTGGAAACCATGGACGGATCGGAAGCCGTAAGCCTTGAGGTTACCGGTAGCAATGGAGTCTTTTCTGTTACTGCAAATGATGGATTCACAGAGGGAGCCTCTTATAAGCTTACCCTTAATGATGCCGGATTGGGGTTTTCCGGCAAAAACGATACAATACGCACCTGTTCATTCACTATAAAAAAGCAAGAAAGTTTCAATCTTGAGATGAATGAAGGCATTATTTACATACCAAGCAGCGATATATCCAACGTTAGCAAGAATGGAATAAAGGTGAAATCGCTATCCGTACCCTTGATAAAGATGACGAGCAGAAAAAGTGTAAAAAAAGAGTCCAACAACGGTACATTTACCTATAATGGAGATAATACCTTGGAAACCGGTGATGTGCTGTGCATATACAGCGGTGCTAAACCTGAAGTCGGTGATGATGCGCCTTACCTGGACGACGACATCGCATATATCCAGGTAACGAATGTTAGCGGAACCACAGTCGGCTACTCTGATGCTGATTCAAAAAAAGTCCTCTTCCTGCCTGACGTTCTTCCGATTTATGCCGGTGAGGATAACGAACTCACGAACTACATATCTGATACTACATCAGGCTCATTCTCAATATCAATATCCGACCTGGATTTCTCGGAGTTTTCAGAAATGGGTTTGAACGCGGACACCACAATTGATAAAGGTGACTATCTTGCCCTTTATACCACTGATTTGAGCCAAATCACAGATAGCAATGTCATCTACGGCAAGGTTACTTCGGTTACTTCGGACGGCGAGACGGTGAGTGTCACCTTCACAAAGACAACGATAAGCGATATGAAGGAGTCACTTGATTACTACTCCAAAAATAATATAGACGGGAATACTTTACTTGAGGATATCAATGTCCAAGCCTTGAAGGAAAAAATCAAACAGCAGGTGTTTGCCAGTGGCTTTGCCAATAAGGCTGCGGTATATATGACCAAGGTTGCAATGTCAACGGAAGGATTTAAAAAGCTTGCAGGAGAGGGAGCCAACCTTGAGTCGTATTCTATTTTGATGCCTGATGGTTCTAAAGCTGATATGAGTAAATTTAAACTTATGGCTGAAGATGGTTCAGGGATAGAAGACTTGCATGTAGACGTGGACATCAACGATGACACCGAAGAATTGAGTGACGGCGTACGGTGTGCAGTAGAAGTAAGCTTTAATATCCCGGTAGATGTCGGAAATAATAACGCAGTAAATATCAATATGACAGCCACCTTTGTGGAGGAGCTGGATATGTCTGTTGATGCATCGGCTGAGTCGATCTGGAAGTATAAATGGGGTTTTATTCCATACATCAGCGAATACAAGGTAAGTGCCGACATTGACGTCTATGATTTCACCGGTATCAGTCTCAATGCTACGGTCAAATCTGCTTCTGATACTCAAGTGCTTGATATTTCACAGGAGATACAGGATATCCTGGCATATACTAAAACCAGTGATATAAAAGCAGGGGTCCAGGATCTATTTGAAACATACGGCGATATGATGGAGAATGAAAGTGATTGGATAACGATTTTCACCCAAAATATTAGCGAAAGTACTCAGGGTTTGCTTTTGGGTGTTATTCAGATCAAAACCTCCGTCGATTTTGTGGTAAGCGCGAACATCAATGTAGCTCTCGGCTTAAATTTTGAATACAAGAGCGGTACCCGCTACAGCTTCTGGGCGGATGTCATAGCTATGGACGCAGGCAGCAGTACTGTGGATCTTATGGACGAAACATACGACTTCCAGCTCTATGTCATGGGCAGTTTGGGACTTAGGGCTGGAATTTGCATAGAATTTTCGGTCGGCCTGTTCTCCACAGACTTGGATAGCATTGGACTAACGGCAGAGGCTGGCGTTTACACAAATCTCTATGGTTATTTCTTCTATGAAGTGAATTCTGTAAATGGTGTTAAGAAATCAGAAAAGTCGGGTGCACTTTATGTGGAACTGGGCTGCTATCTGGAAATAACCTTCAAGGCGCAGGTATTAACAGGAACATTCCAATACAATCCGACGCTGTATGCAGACGAATGGCCACTGCTGACCGTCGGAGACAGATATGATGTGTATGATTTTGCATATAAAGATACGGATAATATAAGTCTGAAAGATAAGGTTAGAGTCTACACTTTGCCGGATAGCATGTTTGATATGACTTATCTGGATCTCAAAGAGGGCGACATCACCAAAAAGACCTATTCCGTTGACGATTATGATATTACTTTCTCCAATAGCTACTTTGGCCGAATCGGAAACAAGGTATTGGTAAATGTGCCTGATAACATACACTTAATGAAATGTGATATGACAGTAAGATGGAAAGACTCCTCGCTGGCCTTCTCCTCAGTACCTATCGAGCGCACTTTCCATCTGGTTTGGGACGATTTAGACGATGGTGGGTATACGATTACCTTTGATAGTAACGGAGGCAGCCACGTTAGCAGTATAACAAAGAAGTTCGGCGCTATAGTGACTGCACCGAATGCCCCTACCAAAACCGGATATACTTTTGTAGGCTGGTACAGTGACGAACAACTAACAAAGGCCTATACATTCTCGAGAATGGGCTGGGAAGACATAACACTATATGCCAAGTGGACGGCGAACACGAACACGGCGTACAAGGTAAATCACTATCAGCAGGATGTAGCCAATAGCAGAAGCTACGCACTATATAAAACAGAAAACTTTACTGGTACTACCGGTGCTGCTGTAACGCCCAATGTCAAAAATTATACTGGCTTTACCGCACCTTCGACACAGACAGTAACTATAAAGGCAGACGGCAGTAGAGTGGTTAATTATAACTACACCCGAAACAGCTATACCCTGACATTCAAGCCGGTAAACGGTAGCGATGATATTGTAAAGACTGTCAAGTATGGCGCGTCCATATCAGCTCCAGCAGTGACCAAAGCAGGTTATACCTTTAATGGCTGGAATACTACAGTCGCAGACACTATGCCTGCGGCAAACATTACTTACACCGCCCAGTGGACGGTCAATACATATGTCGTTTCATTCGATTCCAATAGCGGTTCATCCTGTAGCAACATAACCATAACCTACGGTTCTGCCTATGGCGCACTACCCACTCCCACCAGGACAGGTTATACATTCAACGGTTGGTATACAAGTGAAACCAGCGATAATGGATTAGGAACACAGATAACGTTGGAAACCATAGCCAATATTACCTCTGCACAAATCCTCCATGCAAAATGGACAGCAAAAACTAATACAGCGTACACGGTTAAGCATTATCAGCAAAATCTTGCTGATGACAACTTCACGCTGTATGAAACACAAAACCTTACCGGTACCACTGGTGGTAGTATTACGCCTGCCGTCAGGAACTATACTGGCTTCACAGCACCTTCGGCACAGACAGTAACAATAACGGCAGATGGCAGTAGAGTGGTTAATTATAACTACACCCGAAACAGCTATACCCTGACGTTTGACGCCAATGGCGGTACTGGCGGA
>Ga0209340_1002662_pt1 | contig 10080 bp, 19 predicted proteins | sample EPASupsiteSAE323_FD_187266 | JGI IMG/M metagenome (GOLD analysis project Ga0209340, IMG submission 187266) | Bioremediated contaminated groundwater from EPA Superfund site, New Mexico - Sample SAE3-23 (SPAdes) (version 2) | ecosystem: Environmental > Aquatic > Deep subsurface > Groundwater >...
TTGGGTATTTAGCGCTGATACTAATAAATTCATCGGCAAAGGCAAGATTATGGAGCTTGTTCCGGCGCTTGCAAAAACTGACATAGAAAAATCAGTCCTTAAAAAAGCTACTTCACTCAAAAAAGCTGATTATAAAGCAGCCAAGGTGGGTTCAAAAGTTAATGAGCTTGAATTAAGCAAAAAGATTGCTGATCTAAAAAAAGCTGTTGATCAAAAAAACTATGAGCCGGATCCAAAAATAATGAAACTTTCAAATACTCAAATGGATCAGGCAGTAAAACAGGCAAGAGAGCTTGAACTTGCTGGCAGTTACGACATTAAACCATTCGTGCCTCAAGTTAAGCCAAAGAGAAAGATTTATCTATTTGAAAGCGATAAACGAGCAGATTTGGAGAGAGGTGTTTTATGCGAAGCGAATTGAAAAAGTTTATGGAGGAAAATGGCGTAAGTTTGCACGCAGTTGCAAGAGCCACAGGCATTTCCTACACGACAATTAGTCTTTACATTAACGATAAATACAAAGGCAAAGTCGACAAAATTAATGATGCGGTAAATAACTTCCTGATAAGGGAATATGAGCGCAGAGAGATTTGCAGGACTGAATTCATTCCAACTAAGGTTGTTGATAATGTCTTTGATGTTGCAAAAACATGCCACGTAAATAATGAAATCGGCGTTTGTATTGGCAGAGCCGGACTTGGAAAAACAGTAACGGTTAGAGAATATGCCAAAGCCAATACAGATGTCATTCTTATCGAAGCTGATCTTGGCTTTACTCCAAAGATTTTATTCAGCGAAATTCATAAAAGACTTGGTTTTGAAGGCGTTGGGAATATCTATTTCCTGATGTCTGATATCGTTAAAAAGCTTAAGAATTCAAACCGTTTAATTATTGTTGATGAAGCTGAACATCTTCCATATAAAGCACTTGAGCTATTAAGAAGAATTTATGACAAAGCCGGAGTTGGAATTATGCTTGTCGGTATGCCAAGATTGCTCGGTAATTTAAGGGGTAAAACAGGCTATTATGAGCAGCTTTATTCAAGAATCGGTGTCTTAAAAGAGCTCAAACCGCTGGATTTGACTGATGTAAGAAAAATTATTCTAAAAACACTTCCTGATGCGTATCATCTGTCGGAAAAGTTTCTGGATGAGTCATACGGCAATACCAGAGTTTTAGCGAAGCTGATTGTAAAAGCAGACAAGGCTGCGAAACTTAGCGATTCTGCTATTGATGAGGAAATTATTGAGGAAGTGTCGAAGCACTTGTTGAGGTGGTATGACTAAATTCGAGAAAATTTTCTATATATTTCTCATCGCTCTTACCCTCTTCACTCTTGGAGTGCAGGTTGGAATCAGTCATGGCAGAGAGCTCCAAAAAGAGGAAGACCAAAGACAGGAACGTATGCTTGAGTTTATTTTTCAAAAGCTGGCTAACTATGAGGTTAACAATGATTACTAAAGCACAGATAAAAAAGATTCATACGCTTAAGAAGGTTCTTGGGCTTGACGATGAGCTTTACAGAGAAATGCTGTCCAGATTTAATGTCTCATCCAGCAAGGATTTATCAATTAAGGATGCCTGTACTTTTATTGATATTCTTGAAGTTCAGACAATAGGCATAAATAAGTGGCACAGACCAAAGCAAAAGTTTGATGAACTTTCAGACAGAGCTGATATGGCAACACCTGCTCAGCTTAGAAAAATCGAAGCAATGTGGATAGATTTTGTAAAGATGACTAATGGAAAGGAGGTAAAACGAAATATAGCAAGGATATCTTTAAGAAAACTCTTGCGGAGACTGTATCACATCAGTGATTTGAGGTTTCTTGAAAGAGATAAAGTTTCAAAGGTTTTAAAGACCATTCAATCGATGATTAACCAGCAGTTAACAGCCAATTAAAAGGAGAAAATTATGGACTTAAAAGAACAGGTACTTGGAATTATTAGAAATCAGATCAGCGAACTTGATGACAGTTTGGATGACGTAAAAATTCAGTTTGCAGACAGTTGTCTTGCCGAGAATGACTGGCAATGCAAAACAGAGAGAAAAATAGCCTGCAAAACGGTTGAAGCGCAGATTCAGATTCTTGAAAAAATGGAAATGATGATCGAAGATGCGGTGATTCCAAGACCAATGGGTGCAGCAGTATAGACCGAAACAGGAAAGCTTTACCTTTCGAGCTTTCCTGTCTGGACGTGATGCGTTCACTGATGAGGTCGTAAGGAGGAAAATGGATAAAAAGCCTTGGCTGGATGAGATAACTGAAGATGAAATGCCAAATGAGGAGCTAAAGCTTATAGCTTCTCTTTGTGGTGTAAAAACAGCCATTGAGCTTATGAAGAACATGCCGGGAGTTATGATCTGTATTCCCAATAAATCACTTATAACTCTTAGAAATAAATATATCCGCAAAAAGTATGACGGGAGCAAAAAATCTCTGTTGGCTCTGAGCCTATCTTTTGGCTTATCTCAGAGGCAAATATATGAAATTCTGAGAAAAAATAGAATTGATGATTAAATTTTCTCCTCGATAATGAGATTCAGTGCTTCTTCTTGAGAGCAGCAATATTCCTTACAGTATTCATTAATCCATTTAAAATACTCGTTGATTTCATTACCGCACAGAATTTCCATATTTGTCTTGGCTCTGCCTTCTTCCATGGCTAAGTATTCAAGTAAAGCCTGTGCAATTTTCTTGTCAGGTTTTGACGTTTTGACCTTGAGTTTTTCAACATCTTCTTTAATTCCGGCAATTATCCCGATAACATCATCAATGGCAATTTTTAGATCGTTACCGACTCCATTCATAAAAGTTTGAAAATCAATCTCTGACATAATTTTCTCCTGTAATAACTAACAGGTGTGATGTTAGCTTGGGAATGAAAAAATTGTCGGCAATGTGTCTGTTTATTTTCTTTCTAAATTGTAAAAGTTTTTCTAATTCACGCATTTTTACACTAAACATTGTTTTTATATATATAGGAAGGTAAATCCTTTTTAGTCTGGTATGGCAAAGGAAGGTAAATGGAAGGCAGTATCGTAAAACTTTATCCTCAATTTACCCAATTAACCGACAGAAGGCAGCAAAGCCAGTCTGTTAATTCAGAACGCCGTTCTGGAGAAGACAGAAGAAATATGCAGAGAGTTGCCGATCCTAAATTAAATCCCGATATTGCTAAAATTCAGGACACTTTCAAAGCCTTTATTCATAACACTGATCAATATAAGACTACAGTTAAAACGCTTGATAATTCAGCTCTTAAAAATAAAGAACTAACGCATGCCGTTTTTGCAGCATTAAGTCCTATTATACCTATTAGAAGAATCTCTTCGGTTCCTGACAATGTTGAAGATGGTAATTACTTGAGAGCTGCTGGAATTATTGGTTTGGCTGTTGCAAATTTACCAGAAGACTGGCGAGATATAAAAGCTGGATATAATCAAGTGTTTAAGAATATAAAACCTGACTATGATTATAAAAATTATCAACATAGATTTTCATTTTTCAGAGGAACATTTCTTGAACCTGTTCTGAAATTAAAGAGTAGATTTGGTGAAAGATTAGGTAGTTTTTTAAATGAGGCGGATAAAACTCTTGATGATACTAAATTTGGTAAATTTTTAAGCAAAATTTTTAAATTTCAAATTGATTATGAAAATACCAATTTAATAAAAAGAATTGAAAAAAATGGAGAAGTAAGATTTATTCAGTCCTATCAAATTGATGGGAAATTTTTAAGCAGATTAATTGGAAGATCTTTACTGAGAATTCCTGTATTAAGCGTAATTATACTTGGTCTACTTGAAATTCCAAAAATTATTGGAGCAACTTTAAATAAAGAAAATGCTAAAAATAAATTTAATGCAGGATTAAAACAGTTAAGCAAATCAGCTATTTATGTGTTTTCAGTAATATCTGGGATTGGATGTTTCGGGGCATTATTAGCAAGATTTGGTCCTGCGGGATCATTAATTGGAATGGGTATAGGTTCTGTAGTAGGATCCAATATATCTCAAAAAATGAATAACTTAATTGATCATAAAAAAGATTAAATTACTCTTTAGGCTTTGTTAAGCCTGCCTTACGTGTCGCATACGCATCTAAAGTTTGTCTGCATTTTCCAGTTCTATAAGCGGCATTAAAAGCTTCCTGTAATTCTCGAGTTACTTTTTCTGGAACAGGACCTTCAACAAGTATAGATAATGGATTTGAACTTATTTTACCTTCAACAATTTTTTTAAGGGCATTTAATTCTGCCCCTTTGAAAGACAAACCAGTCCTGTTATTAGATATATTTGCTTGTGCTGGTACAAAAAAACTAGTTATCATTATTCTTGCTCTCTCTTAATTTTCTCTGATTATATAAAAAAGGAACATAAAAAAAATTGCTCTTTTAGAAAAATTAATTTTAAGAATTAAACTCAAACAAAGACTTTACAGGAATTTCAAGTACATTTGCTATTTTCACTATGGTTTTTAAGTTGGGAGATCGTTCTGCCCGCTCAATTCTACCGATATATGATTTATCCACGTCAATTGATAGAGCTAAGGATTCCTGCGTCAATCCTTTAGTTTCTCTTAGTTCTCTTAATCTTTGACCAAATTTTACAAAAACATCTTCATTCATAAGTGATATTGTGTTATCTTTTAAAAATAAATTCGAGGACTCACAGACAACTTTTAAAATATAAGGGAATATGAAAAAGAGAATTTATATAGATTTCGACGGAGTTTTGAACAACTACAAGGGCTGGAAGGGTAATGATGAATTATTCGAACCGCAAATTGGTGTTATGGATTTTCTTAACAAACTCTCTCAAAATTACGAAATATATATTTTCTCAACCAGAAATCCTTTAAATATAGCTGACTGGTTAATCAAGCATGATTTAAGGCAATATATTTCAAATATCACTAATGTAAAAGAGCCAGCTTACGCATATATTGATGATCGGGCAATAAAGTTTGACGGAGATTATTCAAATATTCTTGCCCAATTGGAAAACTTTAAGCCATATTGGCAGGAGCAGGCTTAATGAGAGATTTATCCGGTTTTAACTATTTTATGGTTACCGCCAAACTGATATTTAGAGGTTTTCAATTTTATTCCGAAAATAATGACACCGAGGAATGGATCAACCCAAATACTGGCAAGAAATTTGTAATCAAAAAATCCTCCGAATTTATTCCGGAGGATGAGCTTTTATCTATACTTGTTCAAGCTGGCGTATCTGTTCAGGATTTTATTAATAATTGAGTTTATATCCTTGTTAAACTTACTGCTGGCATTGAATTATCTATCGTATAAACTCCAAGTTTAAGGACTATAAACTGGGTTTTCCATTCGCATCTTACGTTCATCCAGTCTAAAATTGCTCTTGTTTTATCATCAATTTTATTTACGATCCATACCACTTTATTAGCGTTTGTAGCTGTTGCGGAGGCTAATAAATTTTTAAAATCCTCGTCAGTAATATCATTAAGCTGTATTTTAACACTGACTTTATTATGGGATTTGTCACTCTCTGCTAAAATATCAGGTCTGAGCTCATCTGTAAGGATTTTATAATGATCAGCGTTTACAAGTTCATCATTTAGTGTTTCTTCAAGGGTGTTTATGTTTTCTAGAAGCCATTCTCTAGCTTCAATATTCGATTTGAATATATCTTTTGAATCGATCTCTTTAAGGTTTCCTTGTGTTGTCATCTGTCGATCTCCTTTATTTACTGACATTCACAGTATCGCTCTGCTTTCTCAAAGTTCAAGGAAAAAGTCGGAAGATCCAGCAAAACTGAATCATTTCGACACATTAAAAGGATTTGAGAATTTAGAACAGAATCTTTTCAATGTAATGCTTAAGCTTTTGAATATCTTCCCTGAAGTTTCCTTCTGCAACAGCCGGTTTGTTTTTGTAATCGTTTTTATATGCCAGTCCTTCAGGTGTCTGCATGATGCTGTAAGGGATTGAGTAAATAATATTCCAGTCGTCATCTTTTAAAACAGAAGCCCTTGCGTAGCACTGGTTGCGGTAAGAATCGGATTTGATTTCAAGTTTTATCTTTTTATCGTTAAGCTGATAAATTTCCCTGTAACTTATGGATTGACTGCTAGATAGATAGCAGATCTGTTCGATAATGTCTTGTTTAGTTTTAGTCATTTTAAGCTCCTTAGTTGCTGTAAACTTCGTTAAATATTGCAGTTGCCAGATCTTTTAAATATTTATTTCCGCTGAAGTTCAGGCTGGCTATTCCTTCTGCTGTTCTTTTATCAAATCCTTTCTTTTTTAATCCGGCTATTTCGTTATGGATTCTATTTTTCAGGATTTCAAGTTCTTTATTTACTTTGTCGCTCATAGTTCTTAACCTTTATCTTGCTGCTTACATTGTGTATGTTAGCTCTCTTTTCTCACAATGGAAGCCTAAAGTCGGAAGTTACGGTGGTATTGAATCAATTCGACACATATCAAGGAAAAAGAACCGCCGATGTAACTCGGCAGATCTTTGTATTAGTTATAAAATTCTTCATCTGACTTTTTATAATCAACTAATTTAATTTCCTTCTGTATCCAGCCTTTTTGCCACCATTCTCTGATAGTTTTTTCTACATCGTTTTTATAGCAGGCATCAGCTAAATGTCTGCCATATTTTGAATCTAAAAATCTGCGGATAACTTCAGGAGGTAAATTAGAAAGGTTTAGAAGAGTTTTAGAAGCTTCTTCCCATCTTTTATTTGTTTGATCTTCGGGGTATTCCATTTTTGTCGTTCCATAAAATCCCCATGCTTCATTTTTTGTTTCTAAAACTCTTGTCATTGATGCATCTCCTTTAATTCTGCTTACATTGACACTTTAGCTTGCCTTTCTCAGACTTCAAGCAGAAAGTCGGAAGCTTGTAGGATTTTGAATCAATTCGACACATTATTTATCCCAAGCCCAGCTTGATATTTCATAATTAGGACGTTCTCTTGTATCAGCGTGGACAAATTTTGATTTATCATACCTGATAATAGTTGAAAACAGCTTACAGGCGACAGCTTCCTGATAAAGGGTTTTGTAATCCAGATCAGGCGAAACAAGATCAAAAGCAATTCCCAGCAAATGTTCACTGTTAGCTACTCCGCCAACTTCTTTGTTATGTTTTGGGCATCTGGTTCCGCAATTTACAGTTAGCCTGATATTCTTTTTGTATTTGCGGTTCAGATAATATCTAAATCCCTGCAGGGAGATTAAAGCTTTGTCATTTTGGACAAATTTACCGCAGCACCGGCATGCAAGTTCCTGCTGTGTGAAATTTTCAATATTTGCTTTTATCATAATTCCTCCATTACTCTTTCTCTTGCTTCCTGTCTTTGCATAAGTAATTCCTGAAATTCCTCATTTGTAAGACTTGTTTCTATTCCAAGATCAAGTTGATCTCTGTGCCTGATTACTTTCCAGTCGGTATCATATAGAAATCTTCTTGCTTCAAGATTTATAGTTTCCTGATTCGGCTGATTTTCTTTTATTACCGCTTCTCCATCCTGAAATATGTAATTATTACCGTCATCAGGAATTTCAATCAGGGAATAAAAGTCGTTTCCTTCAAATTCAGTGTCAATTTCTCCGAAAAATATCTCATTTGTTTCTTTATCAAGTATTCTGCACTGCTTAAACACTAAAAGCTCCTTTCAACAGTAATTAAGTAGCCCCAGTTGGCATAATCTGAGTTGGATGCGTAAGATGTAAAATAAGCGTCAGATCCTGTTGGGAATACAAAATAGTATCCTCCGCTGCTTAATGACGGAAACCCTGTACTGATAGTTTTTGAGTTGCACCTTCTAAGGCAATCAAAATCATAATCGTTATCTCCTGTGTCCAGCCTGAATGCGCCCTGCATCATTTCATTAATTAAGTATCCATGAACATTTGCTTTTGCCACGAAATATAAATCATACTTTATAAACCTCTGGTCAATTCCCAAATTATGACTAATGGTACTAAATGCGCCAGCAGATATTGTTGAATTGTAAGAATAAAATTTACCATTAAACGCATAACTGATAGGAGTTCCAAGTGTACCTGACGCTTTTGCAGCTTCACCCAGTTTTACAAACTGCATAGGAGTCCAGGCACCGGAAACTCTTTTGTATCCTTTATACGGTCTTACTCCGACACAAAGCCAGTAATCCCCATCAACTCCGCCCGATGGCGGAAGGATACTTTCAGTAATTGTTCCTGTACATTTTTGTATGGTGACATTACCTTTTTCCTTGATAAATTTTGTTGTCAGATTATCCGCAATACTGGCTACAGTGATATTTGTATTAATTGTTTCCTGAGTGCAGTCGGGATAAACAACAACTATATTTGTTACTGCTCCATTCACGCTAACTGAACTGTTGTCGATTTTTGAAATAAAATCGGCGTATCCGCTGGCATTTTGAGGTCCGCTTACAGCTGAATATGGAGTTAATTGATTTAACTGGTTTAGCAGGTCAGAAGCATGATACCCGTCAAGAGTGTCGGCATTAGAATTTTGAACTGCCGGATCGAAGAAGGAACTTTTTGCTTTGATGATAAAAACAAGAGCAACGTTACGGGGACGTGTTTCAGTGCCTCCTGTTGCGTTGGTTGAGACATTTCCTCTTTGTGTTCCTGATCCTTCCCTTACACCTGAACCTCCACCGTTATCCCAAATATTGGTTATAGAATGGACATGGGACTTAAGATCATCAGCCTGTGCGCTTCCAAGCAATCTGTTTATATCAATTCCTCTGCCTCGGTCAAGACCTCTGATAAATTCAGCCCTTAAGTCTGGAATGTTAAATGTAGTGCTGCCGTCACCGCTTCCAAAACTTGTTCCAAGAACTGCAAATAATTCTGAGAATGTGGTTCTGCTAATTGCCTGACCATTGCATTCAAAATGCCCGTCAGGAATAGTTGTCGAAGTCCAAGGAAGCACAGTGCCTATTGGAACACTCGAACCTCCGTCACTGCCGACTTTTTGAACTCCAGTTCCTGTCCCCATATAGAATTCTTTTGAATCTTCACACCAAAGAGGTGTTCCGCTGGGAGCAGAGGCAGGAAGGTTGGTTTTATTTCCTCTTCTAAATCTGATGGTTGTCATCAGAATGTGCCTCCATCAACGTTACCTGAAAACTGGTCAACAAATTCAATTCCTGAAAGATCCGCCTTGATTGCTACAAGCTTCCCTCCCATTCCTGTGTATGAATCAGGCACATCTGTTAAATCACGAAAAGTTTGAACAAAACTCGGTTTGTTTTGAATAATAGTCCAGTCAATTACCATATCAAGGTCATTTAACTCGGATATTTTTCTCCAGGATGTGCCGTCATAAACATATTCAGCTCCGCCTGATTGAACAGTTGCGTCTCCTGTTGCGTTTAAAACAAGAGCGTGAAGTCCAGAGAATGCTGTTAAAGCATTTCTTGCAGCTATATCAGCAACAACTGATGCTTCCTTGAAAGTTGAAGGAATTTGAGTTGTTGGAATTTTTCCGCTTGTATCAAGAGTGGCAATGCCGTTTGCAACACCTTTTTGAGCTGTAATTCTGGCATCGGAAGCTGTATTAAAATCAGTAATCCCAGATGATGTATGTGTATGACCTACATCAGATTTTCCTGAAAAAAGTGAAGTCAGCTCCGCTGCATTCTTAAATTCAGTCAGAGCATTTCCTGTTCCATTGCCGACATAAAATTTCTTTGTATCTGTTGTGAATAATAATTCACCGTTGCCTGCGCTTGTTGGCAGGTTAGCTGCTAAACCACGTTTGATTTGAATTGTTCCCATTTTTAATCTCCTTTAAAATTCACCGGCATCAATATTTTCTGCCTCATCTACTATTCCGTTTTTATCTTTGTCATAAATTGCTGTATTCATAATGAATTCAGGCACTAGTGGAGGCTGCGGAGGCTCCATCTGCTGATTATCAGTAAATATTCCTCCATCAACAAATTCGCAAGAATCTACTATTCCGTTTGCGTTTGTGTCATAAACCCATATAGGCATAAGGTCGCTGTGATTATGGTTATTGAAAAGATTCAAAACATACTGCACCGTTGCCGTTTGAACCGAGG
>Ga0209340_1002663_pt1 | contig 10075 bp, 10 predicted proteins | sample EPASupsiteSAE323_FD_187266 | JGI IMG/M metagenome (GOLD analysis project Ga0209340, IMG submission 187266) | Bioremediated contaminated groundwater from EPA Superfund site, New Mexico - Sample SAE3-23 (SPAdes) (version 2) | ecosystem: Environmental > Aquatic > Deep subsurface > Groundwater >...
CCGGATTGCCGTATGCAGTTGTGTTTGCCTTATCCAAAAGAGCCATAACCTTCACACCGTGTTCGCCGGTTTCAAGTACAAGGCCAGTGAGCTGTTCAACAGAAAGATTATCGTTTGTAGTGTCCACAAGAGCTCTTTGCATAAATGCATAAATCTCTTTGTCTTCATGGCCCAGGTTAAACGCATGTTCACCATAAGCGGCCATTCCCTTTAATCCGTATGTAGTAAGTTCCCGGAGAGACCTGATGTCTTCATTTTCTGTTGAAAGTACCCCAACCTCCAATGCTTTGCGTTCCATCTCCTCAACATTTTTTGAAGACCAGAAGGCTCCTTCGTATTTTATATCTTCAATCTTGCCACCTTTTGATACAAACAGCGCCCTTACAGAATCGCGGAGGTCAATCGCCCTGCCTATTCTTTTGACAAACCGTTCTCTGTCGAAATTGGCATTGGTAATTGTCATAAATAGTGAATCGGTGATGAATTTGTTAACCTCATCGTTTTCCACTCCCATTGCTCTTAATGGAACAGAATAATGTGAAATGCCTTTGCAAATAAATACCAGCAAATCCTGAAGATTCGCTACATCTGCGGTTTTACCGCAAACACCCTTAACTGTACATCCAGTATTTCGGGATGTCTCCTGACATTGAAAACAAAACATATTACTCATGATTTTCTAATTTAAATTATTATTAATTATCTCTAGCTTTCTATGAGCAAAAATATAGATAATGAAAGCATTAATCTGTCATAATTGTTACACAAATATAAAATTTTATCTTTGTGAAGCAAATATTCCGATATGAAAGAAATAGATTTCTCAGGTTGCCCTATTATGAGTTCGCTCTCAGGAGAAAGAATTAAAAACCTTTTTGAAGATATTGAATTTAAGATTAATACTTACAAGAAAGGAGATATTGTTGCCCGTCAGGGTTCTCCATGCAAATATCTTAACATTCTTTTGGCCGGATCTGTAAAAACAGAGATGGTTGCCGAAAATGGAAGTGTTATGACAATAGAAAATATTACTGCCGTGAGACCGCTGGCTTCTGCTTTTCTTTTCGCCGAAAACAATATTTTTCCCGTAGATGTTATTGCAACCGATTTTTGCAGGATAATTTCTATTCCCCGTGACGAGGTCCTGAAGATGTTTCAAAAAGATGCCGGATTTCTTGAAAGTTATATTAAATACAATTCAAATAAAACCCAATTTCTTTCAACAAGGCTTCAGACACTGAATATTAAAACAATCAAAGGCAAACTGGCATTCTACATTCTTGAAGGATTGAATAAAAACTTAGTTTTGAACCCTGGCACTAACAAATTCCGGATGGATAGAAATCAGACCGAACTTGCCAAGTATTTTGGTGTTTCCCGTCCTGCACTTGCCAGATGTATATCAGAAATGGAAGAAGAGAATATTATCCTTATTGAGCACAAGGAGGTGAAAGTCATTAACAGAGCTGCCCTTCAGAATTTACTGGGATAAAAAGATGCCATTATTCAAAAAAACATATTCAGCAATTATTTCTACTTTATTGGTAATGCTTTTTTGTGCCTTTTTGCTTCTTAACAATAACAGAAAAAAAGAGACAGAAATTTTTCCATTGCTCATTATCACAGATTTCGGAATAGATATTGATGATGCCGAAGCAATTAACTGGATTGCATCTTCAAAAACAATTAATCCCGTTGCAATAATTCACACAGGAGACCCGGATAAGAAAAGAAAATCCGGTTTGAAAGAATTTCTCGCCATATCAGGAATTAAGTCGGAAGTATTCTATGACAACTCCCCTATCGACTCCCTTCTGAAAATTTATCCGGGCAAACTGAGAATTGCATTGCTCGCACAGGCAACCTGCTTAAGTGAATATTTCAATAAAGAAAAGCAAATTGCCAAAAATATCCACTCAATTTACATACAGGCATCACCAAAGATATCTTCCAATGGAGAGTTAATAGCCGATAGCTTATCGTATAACTTTCGGGTTGATATGGAAAGTGCATCAAATGTCCTTAAAGCGTCAGACAATATTCCTTTGATTTTCATTGGAAAGTACGCTGCCTATGAAATGCGACTCACTCGAGACGATTTTATTAAAATTGCATCAAATGGCAGAGCCGGAGCCGTTATGTGGAATGATGCCGAAAGAGGTATAAAAGAATTTGCATCGCGGGATTCAGCTTTATTTTACAAGGTATTTAAGATTGATTCTTCTTTGACTTTGAATAAAGCCCTTAAAGAACAAATATACTTTTCAAACCCATACGACCTTCTCACTGTGATTGCAATTGAAGACCCTTCTTATTTCAATTTCACAAGAACCGGAAGACATCTTATCTGTGGCAGAAATCCGGAAACCATTAATATCAAAAATCCCTTAAAACTTAAAAGAGATCTAATCGAACGACTTGGTAAGCAGCGTTAAAAAAAATAGAGGACATCTCATACAGAGACATCCTCTATCCAAATTAACAAAAAATTAGTCCTGGTAACTGTCAAGTATACCCTTAATCTGAGAAGCCTCTACCCTGCCGTAAACTTTCTCTCCAATCAGGAGAACAGGAGCAAGACCACATGCGCCTACACAACGGAGGCAGTCAAGAGAGAACTTTCCATTCTCTGTTACTCCGCCAACTTTGATTCTAAGCTGATCCTTAAGTTCATCAAGAACTTTTTCGGCTCCTCTAACATAGCAGGCAGTACCCATACAAACAGAGATTGGATGTTTTCCTTTGGGAGTCATCGTGAAAAATGAGTAAAATGTAACTACTCCATACACTTTGGCAACAGAAATTTTAAGATGAAAAGCAATTTCTCGCTGAACACTCTCTGGAAGATATCCGAAAGCCGTTTGAGCCTTATGGAGAATTTTAATCAAATCCCCCGGATCATTTTTATAGTAGATACAAATTTCTTCTATCGTTTTTTTATGACAATCTTGTAATATTAATGCACTCATAACAATCTATTTTTTATGTTTGTCAAAGTAGTGAGTATGTAGCAAATGATGCGACTTTTCACTAAGAGGATGTCCCAAAAACTCTTCATAAAGTTTTATAATAAAAGGATTTTCGTGAGATTTCCTGATTTTCTTTTGTGAATCCTCTCTGTAAATAGCGTCAAACCTGGCTTTAATAATATCTGAATGTCCGTGGTGCAGAGGCTGACCGGCTCCGCCGATACATCCTCCGGGACATGCCATGATTTCGATTGCATGAAAATTGTACATTCCGGAACGTATACCGTCCAGAAGTTTGCGGGCATTTCCCAATTGGTGGGCAATTCCTATATGAATAGGTGTCCCGTTAAAATCAACTGTAGCCATACGAATTCCATCCAAACCGCGAAGCTCTTTGAAATCTATTTTTTCAAGTTTCTTGCCTGTGAAAAGTTCATACGCAGTACGAACAGCAGCTTCAATAACACCGCCTGTCGCACCAAAGATTACGGCAGCACCTGTAGATTCGCCAAGCGGCTGGTCAAATTCCTCTTCCGTAAGTGAATCAAAATTGATATTGCAACTCTTAATCAAAGATGCAAGTTCACGGGTAGAAATTGAGAAATCGACATCCCGATTGCCATTTGTAGAAAACTCCTCTCTCTGACACTCATACTTCTTGGCAAGGCAAGGCATAACCGATACAACAACTAGGTCTTCCCGTTTAACCTTTAAAAGATCGGCATAATAGTTTTTGGCTATCGCTCCAAACATCTGTTGAGGAGAACGGGCTGTTGATGGAATATCGAGCATGTCAGGATAGTACTCTTCAAAGAAATTAACCCATGCAGGACAGCAAGATGTAAGGATAGGAAGTTTTACGTCTTTTTCTCCATTGAGGTATCTTCCGATTCTGTCAAGTAGCTCGGTCCCTTCCTCCATGATTGTTAAGTCGGCAGCAAAGTCTGTATCAAATACCTTGTCAAAGCCAAGTGAGCGAAGTGCGGCAACCATTTTACCGGTTACAAGTGTTCCGGGCTCAAGACCAAACTCCTCTCCCAGTGCTGCGCGAACAGCAGGAGCTGTTTGAACAATTACGGTCTTGGAAGGATCTGATAATGCACGAATCACTTTCGCTGTATCATCAAAAGGAGTCAATGCTCCAGTAGGACATACTGCAACACATTGTCCGCAAAAAGTACAAGGGGAATCCACCAGATCCTGCTCAAAAGCCGGTGCTACTACAGACATAAATCCGCGGTTTACTGCACTCAAGGCACCAACTGTTTGAACATCATTGCATATTGTTTCGCAACGGCGGCACATGATACATTTATCCATATCTCTCCTAAGTGCAGGAGAAAAGTCCTTTCTGTAAGTAGACATTTCTGCATTCTCAACTGCATGAATCTCTCTTATTCCCATCATCTGCGACAGTTTTTGCAAATCACACTGTCCTGAAGACGAACATACAAGACATTCTTTTGGGTGGTCAGACAGAATCAGCTCCAGAACTGTTTTTCTGGCATTCATCACTCGCAGATTGTGGGTGTGAACAACCATTCCCGGAGTACATTCTGTTGAACAAGAAGGAGCAAGGTTTCTGCGTCCTTCTACCTCAACAACGCAAATACGGCATCCGCCCGGACGATTTTCAATATTGAGGTGTTCGAGATTCAAATAGCAAAGTACAGGTATATCTATTCCTATCTGCTTTGCCGCGTGGTAGATGGTTGCTCCTTTACTAACCTCTACCTCTGTATTATCTATTGTTATCTTTATTTTTTCCATAGAGTGGAGATTATTGAACATGAATAGCTGTGAATTTACACTTCTCATAACATGCACCGCAACGGATACACTTATTTACATCAATAACATGAGCCTGTCTCTTTTCTCCTGTTATTGCATCTACAGGACACGCCCTTACGCAAGCTGTACAACCTGTACACTTGTCCGGAAGTATAGTATAGAGTTTAAGAGCCTTACAGCTTCCTGCAGGACAAATTCTCTCTTTAACGTGAGCCAGATATTCGTCATGGAAATGTTCAATAGTAGAAAGTACAGGGTTTGGAGAGGTTTGGCCAAGGCCGCAAAGCGCAGTGTCTTTAATAACCCTGCTTAAGTTCTTCAGATAATCAATATCTGCCTCAACACCCTTTCCGGAACAGATTTTTTCAAGTATTTCATGCAGTCTTTTGTTTCCAATACGGCATGGCGCACATTTTCCGCAAGACTCTTCTACTGTAAACTCAAGGTAGAATTTTGCAACAGAAACCATACAGTCGTCCTCGTCCATAACAATCATACCGCCCGATCCCATCATTGAGCCAGCAGCAATCAGATTATCAAAGTCGATAGGAGTGTCCAGGTGTTTCTCTGTAAGACATCCGCCCGAAGGCCCGCCTGTTTGTACAGCTTTAAACTTCTTGCCGTCTTTTATGCCTCCGCCTATTTCAAAAATAACCTCTCTGAGTGTTATACCCATTGGTACCTCAATAAGGCCTACATTGTTAATCTTACCGGCAAGAGCAAACACTTTTGTACCTTTTGACTTTGCTGTTCCGATGCTTGAGAACCAATCTGCACCCTTAAGGAAAATTGCAGGCACATTGGCAAATGTTTCAACATTATTAACATTGGTTGGTTTACCAAGATAGCCTTTTTCTGCAGGGAACGGTGGTTTAACTGTTGGCTCGCCGCGCAGACCTTCCATTGATTTTATCAATGCAGTCTCTTCGCCGCAAACGAAAGCTCCGGCACCGTATCTCAGTTCAATATCGAAAGAGAAGCCGGATCCCAGAATGTCTTGTCCGAGCAGTCCATAAGCCCTTGACTGTCTTGCGGCAATTTTAAGTCTTTTAATCGCAAGCGGATATTCTGCGCGTATATATACAATACCTTTTGTTGCTCCAATGCAGTAGCCGCAAATAGCCATCGCTTCAATTACAGAATGAGGGTCGCCCTCAAGAATAGAACGGTCCATAAATGCACCCGGGTCTCCCTCGTCTGCATTACACACCACATATTTCTGATCGGCTTTGCTTTTTGAAGCAATTTCCCATTTAATTCCTGTAGGGAATCCTCCGCCACCCCTTCCGCGGAGGCCGGATTTCTTCATAATGTCAATAGCCTCCTGAGGAGACATTCCTGTAATAATGTTGCCCAAAGCAGCATAACCGTCACGGGCAATGTATTCGTCAATATTTTCAGGATCAATGAAGCCGCAATTCCTCAAAGCAATACGAATTTGCTTCTGGTAGAAGTTCATGTGTTTAGAATCTTCTATATGTTTTTGGGTTTCTGGATCTTCATAAAGAAGTCTTTTTACTTTACGGCCTTTAAGTATGTGCTCTCTGACAATTTCTGCACAATCCTCAGGTTTAACCTGAGTATAGAACGTATTATCCGGAACAATCTTAACAATCGGCCCTTTTTCACAAAAGCCGAAACAACCGGTAATAACAACCTGTGCATCGTTTTCAAGCCCAAGGTTTTTAATTTCCGATTTTAGATTCTCAACAATAATTTCACTTTGTGAAGCTCTGCAACCAGTACCTCCACAAACAAGAAGATGCATTTTAAATTGTGCCATAATCCTACTTTTTCTCGTTAATTGTTTGATAATTTGTAGGAATGATACCCTCAAGAAGTTCTCCGTTTACGACATACTTCACTAAGATATCAATTGCTCTCTGAGAATCTACATTGCCAAAAACAACCGGATCTTTGCCGGGTACTTTTACTTCAATAGTAGGTTCTGCATAACAATAGCCCATACATCCTCCTTGCGTGACAACTGCAGGAATCTTATCCTTTTCAATTTTCTCCACAAGGGTATTCATAACCGTTCTGGCTCCGGACGCAATTCCGCAGGTTGCCATAGCCACACGGATCTGAACAAGAGATTCAGGCTCGTTACTCTTTTCACGAATGTTCATTTCGTGTTCGAGATTTTGCTTCATCTTGCGCAAATCATCAAGGGATTTGATTTTGTTCATATTTTTATGATGTTATTTGAATTTTCCCTATTGCAATAATTTATAAAAGTATACATTTTAGTAACATTATCAAAAAAAAATTGTCACAAATATTCACAATCATAAGCTAAATAGTCCGAATTAAAAGTTTAAGTAATTTTGGCATACCTGTTACAGATCGTTCCCTGATATATGTCACATCAGCACCGGAAAGGGTAATTTCCGAAGGATCAACAACATATATGTCCGTGCTCCCAGGAACATACCTTACAAGACCTGCGGCAGGGTAAACAGCCAGGGATGTTCCAACGATTACAAGGATATCTGCAGTGTGTATAATCTCTTCTGCTCTCTCCATTTCGGGAACATCTTCGCCAAAAAAGACAACATGAGGGCGGAGTTGTCCTCCCATGGGACATGTGTCTCCAATATTTATGTCGCCTTTCGCTACTCCAATGAAAGAGGGGTCCTTCATGCTTCTGCACTTAAGAAGTTCTCCGTGCAGGTGCAATACTCTGGATGAACCTGCCCTCTCATGAAGGTCATCAATGTTCTGAGTTATTATATCAACATCAAAATAATTTTCAAGCTCAGCTATAGCAAAATGTCCCTCATTAGGCACAACACCAAGGAGCTGTCTCCTGCGTTCATTATAAAATTTAAGAACGAGCCCCGGATTTTTCTCCAGTGCTTCAGGGGTGCATACATCTTCGATTCTGTATTTCGCCCAAAGGCCCTCTGAATCTCTGAAAGTTTCAAGACCACTGTCGGCACTCACTCCTGCCCCGGACAAAACAACCAGATGCTTTTTGTTCATTTTCTCAAATCTATCAAATTTTCGCGAATCATATCTGTAAGAATCCTAATTATTGAAGCATCATTAAACGGGATATCTCCCAGCACTTCCCTTACCTCCTCTGAATCAAATAAATATTCATTCTCATTGTAAATGTATTTAAGAACAAAGTGATGATTTGGATTGGCAGATAACATTAAAAGAAATGCGTTTGCGACATCACCCAGAGGCGGACGATCTATGTTGCTGTGCTGAAACCAGGCTGTTACAACAGTTCCTTCCCCCACTGTGGATTCAACTTTTAAATCGCCTCCGCCCTGATTTGCAGACTGCTTGAAAAGCGGAATACCCATGCCTACTCTGCGGGTTGTCCGGGAAGTAAAAAAAGGATCAGAAAGTTTTGCAACCTGTTCCTGAGTCATCCCTTTTCCATTATCCTCAATAATTATCTTCAGCCTGTCCTCTATAGTGTTTTCATCTACGGTAAGCCGGATAAAAAATGCCCCGGCACTCAGAGAATTCTGAATGATGTCAATTATATGAAGGGAAAGGTCGTTCATAATTAATTAATTACGGGAGGTGAAGATTTAGAGATTATCGAGTCCCGGATTTCATTGAAGTCTAATTTTTCCGGATTCAGCATTGTATATACACATCCGAAATCTTCTAAATAATGAGCATCCGAAGAACGGATAAAATTAAATTTTTCCAATGAACGATCCATTGCAATCTGATTCGAACGAACACCTTTTCCCGATATCTCTACAGCGTCCGGTTTTAGTGATGGTGGCATAAAACCAAGCTGGCTGTAAATTGAATTCTGCATTTTATCAATATGAGCAGGGATAAAAATGCCTCCGAGCGAATGAACAAAACTCTCTACCTGTTCAATGGTTATGTCAAGTGCATTGATAAGAAGATAATCCACCTCCTCAACAACTTCTTCTTTTTCGTTTACGGCTAGCTGGTACCCGAATATCTCTGGATTATTTGGTATTTTTTGAATATGTTCTTCTAAAAAAAATTGAAGAGCACCTAAATGGATGCTCTCAACAAAACAAATAGCATGAACCTCTTCCTTCGTAGTGATTTCCGCTCCGCACAGGACATAGATTCCCTCCATATTGCCAATTCGCATAATCTCCATACAATTAAGAGTCGAGTTATGATCGGTGATGCCAATAATGCCAATGCCACACTCTTTTGCTTTGCGGATAATGTTTAATGGAGTCATTTCTATGTCTCCGCAAGGCGAAAGTACAGTATGAATATGGAGGTCTGATTTTATCATTTTAACATTTCGTATAGTTTTCCCGACAATTCGAATGTCTCAGAGCTGCTTCCAAGTACCGGAATTCCCTCCTGAACGGAGAGTTCAATTGTTTCAGGTTCAGGGATGAACCCCTTGACAAGAATAATTGCTGCGATATCTTTTAGACTTGCCACCGCCATAATGTTCTTGTGTGTCTGGAGAGTAATCCAAATATGTCCCTCCTGAGCGTGGCCCATAACATCAGACAGAAGATCGGAAGTGTAACCTCCGGTAACTTCTCTGTTTAACCCTTCTGGGGCTGAAAAAATTCTTAACGAGAGTTTCTCTGCAACATCTTTTACTTTCATAGTTCCGGCAATTGTTATATTTTTTTGTCAAATCTCGATTTACCCCAAATATTTTCCATGATTTTTACTGCCTCTTCAAGAGATATCTCTCCCCTTTTTTCGTAAAGAGTCCTCAGAAAAATACATGAACTTATCTCTGCCTGTCCCTTCACAATATCCTCGGCAAGGGCTTCGCAACTTGGAGCCCCGCAGGCGCCACAGTCTATTCCAGGGAATAACATTCTAAGTTCTCTCGCCCCTTCCATTTTTTTTATGGCAGCGTCGATATCTCTATCGTATTTAACCATTGAGCGAGGTTCAATCTTATCCATATGAACCACTGCAGAACAGTATTTTTTATAGTCTGATATCAGATTATGGGTGTTCGGAATTGTTGAGGCATACTTTTTCATGCTCTCGGCCGTAAGAAAACGATTCCTGTGGGAAAGTATCCCTCCGGCACAAGACTCGTCACATGCTCTTAATTCCAGAAAATCAAATCCTTCTATCTCCTCATTTTCAAGTATTTCCAGAAAATCTATTACATTGTCCATCCCGTCAATCGCGAGCGTTTTGCCTTTAATATGCATGGATTCTCCGCCTGTTGTGGGATAAAGTACTCCTTTAGAAGAGAGTTCCCCGTTAATCTTAATTTGTCTTGTGATTGGAATTTTTTGCTTGTGCGCAAGGTATACTTTGTTATAGAAAAAATCCATATTTATTACACCATGAATAGGAGAAGTGTACCCCCC
>Ga0209340_1002666_pt1 | contig 10067 bp, 11 predicted proteins | sample EPASupsiteSAE323_FD_187266 | JGI IMG/M metagenome (GOLD analysis project Ga0209340, IMG submission 187266) | Bioremediated contaminated groundwater from EPA Superfund site, New Mexico - Sample SAE3-23 (SPAdes) (version 2) | ecosystem: Environmental > Aquatic > Deep subsurface > Groundwater >...
CTTTTCCTGCTTAAAAATGTCGAGAGAGGGACTTGAACCCTCACAGATTTCTCCACACGCCCCTCAAACGTGCGCGTCTACCAATTCCGCCATCCCGACACATGTAACAAACGGTTTTGATTTGATTCAGAAGGCATTCCAAAAGTATATGACTTAATTTTTTTGGATATGTTTCCTGAGGGTATGATTATCTTAATCCGTTAGATTGCCGAATGTCAACAGCATTTTACAGATATTTTACTGAAAGTCTGTAAAATTTTATCGCATAAACATACCAGTTATTAATAATTTTATATAACTTAATATTTGAGGTTAAAAGTATGCAGATATTTATTCAGTGGTTTTTATATATTTGGATAAAACAGGAATTAAGCAAATAAATGATAATAGAAAATTCCGGATATAAAAATCAGCAAAAAAATAAGAAAATTGGCTTTAAAGCAGCAATTATTCCTCAAAATACCCATAAACTAATGCATAGAAGGATGATGAACGCTATAAGTATTGATGAGTTTTGCCATGTTTCTCCTGATGAAGATACTCTTAATGCTACCAAAGTTATGGCAAATTTTTTAGTTTCAGAAGGTAAAGAGGTTAGAATTTTTGCAGAAGGTAAATTAAAAGGGCTTTTAAAAACCGGTTTGGATGAAAAAGTTCGTATTATTGATCCTGACAAGACTGCTGAACTTGAAATTGCTGACTTGGCTTTTGTTGTAGATTGTAATTCTAAAAATAGGGTGCCTCGAAAAAGTGCTGAATTTTTAGACAGGTATCAAAAAAGTAATATTATGGGCATAGATCACCATAAGCCAAATAAAAACGATGTCAAAATAGGTAATATTATCAATCCTTTTCCTTCCGACAATACAACTAAATCATTGCTCGGCAAGTTAAACATTTTTATAATGAGGCTAAAAACAGAAGTATTTGGTAAAAATCCTTTTTATGTCGATGAAACAGCTAAATCATGCTGCGGTATAGTATACAGATTTTTTGAAGGTTTGAGAATTAAGCTGGATGATAATAATTTGGGGAATTTGTACTGCGGAATGTTGAATGATATAAGCAAATCAAACTGTATAAAATTAATCACAGAAGATGGCATAGACAAAGTAATCAGATTGGATGAACTTAAAAAGTTTTCGCAAACAGAAGAACTTTTAAATAAGATTGAAGCTCAATTATCTTCCGCTAAAAAAACTGAAATACTCAGACATCTTAATATTATGGCCAATTTAACTCCTGAAGAAACAGCTTTTCATAAAAAATTGTTTACCGATATGGTTCAGTTTAGTAAAAACGGTAAGTTGGCATATATTGTAATTGAACCTGAAAATCAAGAATGGAAGAATTTAGGCCAGGATAATATTATTACAAGTGTAATATTGTCAGATGTCAGAAAAAGATTGCTGGAAAATAGTCCAGAAGATAAGCTTATTCCAAGTATTTTAAGAGAAAAACTTGAAAAAGTTAAAGGGGTTATTATTTTTTATAGAGGGGATGAAAAAGCTGTTATTTCAGAAGAAGTTTATAAAATGAGTATTCATTCCAAAGACGGCTATGCCGGACAACTTATTAATGAGTACATAAAAAATAATCCCGGTAATAATAATCCTGGTGGACACCCTGACAGGTCAGGAGGCAGAATTTATTCCATTGAAACGGATAAATGTAATAAATTTATCAATGGTTTTTTGACTGCAGCTGAGACTAATTCTAATAATTAATCGAATAAATCATTTATTTTGGATTTTATATCATTATCGTCAAGTTCTTTTGTATAAGAATTTAGATCAAGTGCAATCTGAAGAAGTCTTGCAGCTTCGAGTTTATCTCCTTTGACAGTAATTGCTCTTGCGAGATTATAATATGCAAGGGCATAGTTGGGATTATGCTTAATAGCAAGATTAAACAATTCTACTGCTTTTACAACTATTCCAAGATCATCGAGATATATAACGCCGAGATTATTGTAAGCTATATCATAGTTGGGATCCAATTTTATTGATGTTTCATATTCTTTTATTGATTCATCAATAAGTCCTTTACCCCAGAGTAAATATCCCAGATTGCAATGTATTCTTGAATTATTTGGATTAATTTCAAGAGCTACCCTGTAAACGGTAAGGGCGTTATTATAATCGCCTTTATCATAAAAAGCACTTCCAAGACTTATATAAATATCTGTATCGCTCGGATTAAGAAGAGATGCGCTTTGATAAGCTGAAATCGCAGCATCATAGTTTTCTTTTGATTCCTGTAGTACGTAACCCAATGTTTGAGCTATAACACTTGTCCAGTTTTTATTAGGATTTATTGTTATAGCTGTTTGATAATGTGAAATAGCCTCTTTTACTTCACCTTTCAGGTATAAAATATTGGCCAGATTACTGTAAAGTAAAGGATCATTCGGGTGCATATCAATTAGTTTTCTATATATATCAGCAGCACTATCATAGTCACCCTGTTCTTCATAAAGAGCACATAATGCTTTAAAAGCCATTATGTTGGTTGAATCTATCCATATAGCCATTTTATATTCATTTATTGCATCGCCTATTTTGCCGATAGACCTGTAGGCATCTCCTAAAAGAATGTATAAAGGCAAAAAGCCGGGTGCTTCTTCTATTGTTTCTGAATAAAGATCAATAGCCTTGTAAATATTTCTGGTTTTTTCAAGAAAATACCCCTTAACAAATACAGGGATAAATTTTGTGTAAGATAATTTAGTAAAAAGCTCTTTTTGTGCATCTTTATCAAATGCCAGCAAAAGTATGGCAAGTAAAAAGTGCCATTCTGACTGAATTTTTTGTTTAAAATCAATATTATATTTATATTTTAATAATATATACATCAAGTAATGAGATCTTGAGGATTTCAATTTTCCTTTTGCAATAGCCTTTTTTAAGTATGGAATAGCGTCAGATACCCGGTCTTTTTTAGCAAAAGTCCTTGCAATCATAAAATAAGCATCAGCCATATTTTTATCATACTCAATACAAAGATTAAAATGGCCTATTGCCTTATCAAATTCACCATTGTAATAAAGAGCAACCCCAATTTTATAATGAATAACAGATGAATACAGATTAGTTTCCATAGCTCGTTGATATTCAGTTATAGCTTCTTCAAGGTATTGTTTTGCCTGATAAATATCAAGATGCCAGTCAACATACAAATCACCAAGCCGGACATGAAGATCAGAATTTGTCGGGTCAACTTTTAAAGCTGATTGACAAAGCTCTATAGCTTTCTTGAATTGTCCGCCTTTTAGCATTTTGTCTATTTGAAATCTTATTTCATTATTTTCTAATGTTCCGCCAGCTTCAGCCATTTTTTTCTCATTCTGTATTTTCTGCATTTATATATTTTATACCCAGTTTGAATAATCAAAAAACATTTTAAATTAAGTGCATATTTTCTTTATCGGTACAATATTAAAAATATTTAGGATTTATTTCAGCAAATTAATAAAATTTAAATTTTATTAATTAAACAGTATTTTTTAATTTTAACTTATTTATTTCTTCTTCAAAACACATTTTTATAATTTTATTTCTGTAAACCTCTTTAATGTCTGTATATTTTATTACTGCGAGTATATTTTTATTTCGTTTAATATTGTATAAAACTTCACCAAATCCCTGAGCATATTCTTCCAATTTGGGAAGATAAATATTAAAGTGCCAAATTTCTTTAGGCTTCAGCTCTTTATCAATTTTAAATCTGATTCCGCCGCCGCTAACATTAATTGTTTCGGTTTTAATTTTTGTTCCGGAGTTTTCCAGCATTAGTTTTAACTTTAAGGGCATTCTTAAATATCCTCTCCTCTGGATTTTTGTATTTTCTTCAGGAAATTCTATGACAAAATCCTGATTAAAAGGAGAGTCAATAACAACTGAATCAAAATTATAGATTCCAAAATTGGTATATGCTATTACATTCAGTTCTTTGCCTTCATATAAATATTGGGCAAGCTCATGTGCTTCACCAGGAAAAACAAGGCCAATTCTATCTTTTTCAATCTGCTTGATCTGGCATGTTATATCTGCTGATCGGATTTTGGATATTTTAAACATTAATCTGGCTTTATGGCCAATTTCCAACGCTTTCATATTGAAATTCCATCTGATCTGGATTACTTATACCTTAATTCTAAGGGTTTTTATACTTGAAATCAACTTCATTTATTTATTGGATTAAGATCTTTTTCAGTGCAGTTATTATAATAAAAATAAAGGAAAGGTTATGAGAATAAATAATATACATCTTAATAATATTCCGCCTCAATTATCAGAACCTGGCCAAAAAGCTACATTTAAAGGTATTGATGACTCTCAGCCAAAAGGTTTAACTGATTTTGTAAACGAACTTTTAAGCTGGAGGGAAAATGAAAAATTGGAAGGCAGAAAATGTCCCAGATGGGATATATCCAGAATTCCATTAAAATATTTTATTTATAATTCTAATGAAAGTGACAGGTTTCTTCCTGAGTTTGTAAATGCGGCTCAATCAGCTCTTTTGCCGTGGACTCGGGCATCATCAGGTTTAATTAGATTTGAAAGAGTATTTAATGAGGATACAGGTGATATTGTCATTGATTGGACAGATACAATCACGACCGGAAGAAATTTTGAATCAGGCCATGCAGATTTAAAAGTTTTTAATAACAAAATTGAAAAAGCAAAAATTGAAATAGTAATTTCTCCGATGATCGATAAATTTGCAAGTTCAGTGCAAAGAATTGAAAGAGTCAGAAGAACTGCTCTACATGAAATGGGACATTCTCTTGGTCTGAATCATAGTGATAATAAAAAAGATTTAATGTATTATCGTGGTATAAGTAATAATAGGTTATCTGCTAACGATATAAAAAGGTTGGCTGATCTGTATCATTCTTCAAAACCTGATATAATTATATCCTGAGGAAATTTTACTAAGGATAAGAAATGAAAAAAATACTTGTAATTGCACCTCATCCAATGGATGAAACTCTTGGAGTTGGCGGGACAATTCTTAAACATGCAGCAAACGGTGATGAGCTGCACTGGCTTATTCTCACAAAACCGGAAGAATCCAAGTGGGGTAAAGAAAAGATCGAGAATAATATAAAAGAAGTTTCTGAAGTTGTCAGGATGTTTAAATTTCAAAGTTTCAGAAGACTTAATTTTTTGCAGGATTCTTTGAATGAAAATTCGTTAAAAGAACTTGTAGAAATAATAAAGGGAACTTTTGAACTTATTAAGCCTAATATAATTTATATTCCTTTTGGAAATACTTTGGATAATGATTATTCTATTGCTTTTAAAGCATCATTAAAAGCAATAGAATCCTTCAAAATTAAAATACAAAAAATACTCTGCTATGAAGTTGTATCCTATCTGGATTTTGTTTCAGAAGCTTTTAATCCTAACGTATATATTGATATTTCTGAATTTATAGATAATAAACTTGAAATTATGAATCTTTACGAGGAAGAAGTTCAGGGGTATCCTATGCCAAAGTCTACAGAAAGTGTGAGATCACTTGCAAAAGTCAGGGGAGCTTCAATAGGGACTGAATATGCAGAAGCTTTTATGTTGATAAAGGAAATTTGTTAAGAGCCTGTTTTTAAAAGCTTGTTCCGGCAAGGTGTTAGAGGCTTTAGCCAAACTCGTTCTAACTTTTAATTAACAGTAGTCAATTCTTTTGATTCAAACGAATAACAGGGTTTTGATTCCAATTTTCTGCTTAGAAAAGACAGGCTGTAACATACGAGAAAATAAATAAAAGCTATAAATAAAAGTATTTCTAACTCATGATAGGTTCTTTCATAAATAATTTCACCTGATCTTGTGAGTTCAATAAGCCCTATTGTTGAAGCAAGAGAGGTATCTTTTATAAGTGATATAAACTGGCTTACCAGAGCTGGCATCATTCTTGTTATTGCAAGAGGAAGAATGATATATACAAGCCTTTGAAAATAATTCAGTCCAAGACTCTTTGCTGCGTCAATGTGTCCCATCTCGATTGATTTCAATCCCCCTCTTATGATTTCCGCAACATAGGCTGAAGTAAATATTGTAAGAGCAACGCAGGAAGACTGGAAAAATGACGCTGGTGATCCTAAAATTGCAGGTAATAAGCCAAAATGCACAAATACTATAAAAAGAATCAAAGGAATACTTCTTATTAATTCAATAAGCATAGTTGCAATTATATTAAAGGGAAACAGACGAGAATACCTTAAAACACCAAAAATTATACCGATAATTAAACTTCCTATTATTGAAATACTTGCCAGCTTTAATGTAACCAGCAGGCCTTTCATTAGAAAATCAAAATTGTAATATATATCACTCCAAAACATTAAATTTTAATTGTCCTTCCTGGCATTTTAAGGCAATATTCAAGTAAATTGGTTATTATTGCAATAATACCTGTTAATCCCATATAGATAATAGTTCCTGCTATAAAGAATTCAAATATTCTGAAATCGTCTACAGCTCCTTTGTAGATGACATAAAACAAATCTGTAACTGCTATAAAGCTGACAAGAGAAGAATTTTTAATAAGATTTATAAACTGGCTTCCAAGAGGAGGGAGAATTATCCTGATAGCTTGAGGGAATATTACCAGAGCAAAAGTTTGACGTCTTGATAAGCCAAGTCCTCTTGCTGCTTCAAACTGTTCTGAGGCTATTGAATTTATTCCTGATCTGAATACTTCTGAAATAAATGCTCCTGTATATAAACTGAGAGCAAGTATACCGCATATTATAGAAGGCAAATTAATGTCTATATTTGATAAACCCTTGTAAAACAGATATAAAAGTATTAAAAGAGGGATATTTCTTACTAATTCTACATAAACAGTAGCTGTAATTCTTACAGCAGGGATATCTGTGTTTCTCAGAAATGCAAGTATAACTCCAATAACAAATGCAAAAAATGAACTAAACAGGGATATCAGTATAGTTATCCTTAAGCCGTTAATTATAGCGGGCAGAGCATTATATAAAATGCTAAAATTCAGTTCATACATATTTTTTATCTGTTATTATACTTTTGTACCCATTTTTTTCTAAGAAGTTCAAGTGTTCCGTCTGCTTTTATATTATCGAGAGCTGTATTGACAGTATTTTGAAAGGATTGCGTATCACTGCCCTTTTTGAACCCGATACCGTAGGGTTCTTTCGTATATCTTTCATTGAGTATCTTAAAATTGGGATCTTCAGCTAAAAAACCAGTTATTATTGTATCATCAGTAGTTAGAGCATCAGCCCGTCCTGCTCTTAAAGCTGAAAAAGCATCAGTATATGTTCTGAATCCTTGTACAATTGCTCTTGGGGCAAGTTCCCTGATATTTTTTTCGCTTGTTGAACCAAGCACTACAATAACTTTGCGGCCATTCAAATTTCTTGCAGATTTAATATCGCTTTTTTCAGGAACCATTATTGCCTGTCCAGCAATATAATATGGAGAGCTGAAATCAATTATCTGTCTTCTTTTAGTATTGATTGTAAGGGTAGCTGCAACAAGATCGACTGAACCTGTAGTTAAAGAAAAAATTCTGTTTGATGACGTTACCTGCTGAAATTTCACAGCATTTTCGTCACCAAGAACTCTTTTTGATATTTCTCTTACAAGATCAACATCAAATCCTTTAAGTTTTTGGTCTGTATCAATAAATCCAAATGGTTTGCTATCAAATTTTACTCCTGCTACGATTACTCCCCTTTGTTTAACGACACCTAACAAGTCTTGATTAGTTACTTCTTTTTTGCACGAAGTTAAACCTGACATCATAGCTACAGTAAGGATAAGTAATAAAAAACTATTCCAAAATTTCACCATCTGTTATAACTCCAATTTTAAAACACTTCTTAGAAATTCTTTGGTCATATTGCTTTTAGGATTTTGAAAAAAACTTTCAGGCGATCCTTCTTCAATAATTTCACCGTGAGAGAGAAAGATTATTCTACTTGCTACTTCTTTTGCAAAACTCATTTCATGAGTTACGACTATCATTGTCATTCCTTCTTTAGCGAGGTCTTTTATTACGTCAAGTACCTCATTTGTCATTTTGGGATCAAGGGCACTTGTAGGTTCATCAAAAAGCATAATCTTAGGCTGCATAGCAAGACTTCTTGCAATTGCAACTCTTTGAGCCTGTCCCCCTGATAATTCTTCAGGATATCTATCCATTTTATCAAGCAGTCCAATTTTTTCAAGAAGTTTAAGAGCAAGAATTTCAGCTTCATTTTTTGTCATTTTTTTAACTTTTATTGGTGCAAGAGTTATGTTTTCCTTGACTGTCATGTGTGGAAACAAATTAAACTGCTGAAAAACTATTCCAACATCGGCTCTTATCTTGTTAAGATTAGTATCTTTGCTGGTAATATTGATTCTATCAACATATATTTTACCTTTAGAAACAGGGATTAGTCCATTTATACATTTTAAAAAAGTGCTTTTTCCGCATCCGGACGGGCCTATAATGGCTACTATTTCTCCCTTTTTAATTTCAAGGTCGACATTTTTCAGTACCCGTGTGTTTTTATAATATTTGCTGACTTTTTCCAGTTTTATCATTATTTTTTATTTCATTGTATTTAGGATTACGCTTAATAATTCAAATTACTAATAAAGTATTAGATTTTTGGTTGTTTACTTTTACAATATATTTTTATAATCTATCATAGTGTAGCACTGTTATTAAAGTAAATATAGTATTTGGAGTATTTAAGGAATAAACAAAAAGTTTTTACGTATTGTGTCATCCTGAATTTATTTCAGGATCTCCAGATCAAGAGATGCTGAAACCCAGTTTCTGACATCTGTAGGGCTGATAGCATGACACAAAGATACGATTAAAATTAATAAATTCTGGTGAATCAGGTCTTTATGTAAGATTTAAATAACTTGTTAATCAGCTTTGAGGTATAAATATGGTAAGTTCAATAAAAGTCAAAAGACCTGTTACAATAAAGACAGTTGTAACAGATGTATTTAAAAAACAGACTGTTGATGAGATAAATAAAGAAATGCACCTGCTTGACAGTCAGATAATGCAACTTGAATTACAAAACAAGCAGATTCAGGATCAGGCTGCCGGTTCATCTATTTATGGTGGAGATAATTCTGAACAAATTCAACAGGCACTTGCTGAAATTTCTGCACGATTGCAGCAGATGACAATGCTAAAACAGGAGTTGCAGTCTCAAAAAGAGAGTATTGGTCATTTAGCTCTCGAAAATGTTGTAGTAACAGGAAGTCTGGAAAACTATGTTGAACTTCAGATTGGAGAAAATATATACGAAAAATTTAAAGAAGCTGAAATTATAGTTAGAGACGGTGTAATTCAGACAATCAGAGCATAATTTGATTAAATAAAATAAAATGGAGAAAATAGTTGGAAGAGTTAGTATCTATTGGTAAAATTTTAAATTTTCATGGGATTCATGGAGAAGCAAGGGTTGGATATACAGCCAATAAAGAACATCAGTTAATTGCGATAAAAAATGTTTATGCTGTAAAAGATTCAAAAACAGTACCATTAACTGTAGAAAAAGTTAGATTTCATAAAACTGTTGCTATTATAAAATTTAAGGAAATATCCTCAGTAAATGAAGTTGTTGAGCTTAAGGGAGCTTATATCAAGGTTCCAAAGGAAAAAATTACAGCTTATCTCGAAGAAAACGAGTATTATATTGATGATTTAATTGGAATGGATGCATTTGATGTTCAAAATAACTATCTTGGAAAAATATTTAATATTATTAGCACAAATGAAGAGGATTTGCTGGTTATTAAGGATCAAAGCAATCAGGAACATCTGGTACCTTTTGTTAAAGAACTTGTTCCGGATGTTAGAATCAAGGAAAAAAAGGTTATAATTAATAAAATTCCAGGATTATTTGAAGAAATAAATGAGTAAGATTAATGAGATTTGATATCATAACTTTATTCCCGGAGCTTATTGAAACATATTGCTCAAGTAGTATCATAGGAAGGGCACAGAAACAGGATTTAATATCTGTTAATACTGTTAATCCTCGAGATTTTACAATTGATAAACACAGGTCA
>Ga0209340_1002668_pt1 | contig 10060 bp, 7 predicted proteins | sample EPASupsiteSAE323_FD_187266 | JGI IMG/M metagenome (GOLD analysis project Ga0209340, IMG submission 187266) | Bioremediated contaminated groundwater from EPA Superfund site, New Mexico - Sample SAE3-23 (SPAdes) (version 2) | ecosystem: Environmental > Aquatic > Deep subsurface > Groundwater >...
AGAATGCTTGTTGATTTTTCAGACCGTTCAAGTATGACTCCTCAGGAAAGCGAATGGCTTGGAATGGGAAGTTTAACAGTATTCCCAACCACATCGACTTTATCTGCAATTTATCAGGCTTATAAAGCTAACGGCAATAAAATACCAGGCTCAATAGCGATGCCATCACTGCCTCATAGAGTTGTTGAAAGTTATAAAGAAGAAGGTGATGCATATAGTGCTCTTTATAAATTTACAAAGGGCGGTTTGGGTTCATATGTTGCAGATTGTTATGATTTTAGAAATGCCGTAAAAACTTGCTTAATACCGCTTGCTCTTAAAGCTCAGGAAGAAAATAAAGAATTGGGCATTAACACAATAATTAATGCAAGACCTGATTCTGGAGATCCATATGAAGAAGTGAAGTTTGTACTTGATGAAGCTGTTAAAGCTGGATTATACAGAGAAATAACAACAAAAGATGGTCGAAAGCTTAAATGTATGACTATTTTAAAAAGCATTCAGGCAGACGGTATGAACTTCAAAAAAATGATAGAAATAAATGAAAGACTTATAAAAGACGGTTACTCACCTCCTGATTGTTTATCATATGGTGTTGGTGGATTCCTGCACGATGCGCTTTCAAGAGGCAATATGTCTGCAGCACAGAAATTGGCTGAAGTAGGAAAAGGTGACAAAAACAGACCAGTAATGAAATGTCCGATTGATGAGCCAGCAAAAGAATCAATCCCTGGATCAGTAAAGATTGTGAGGGAGGGTGAAGGTGAGCCTACAGTACGCAGGCCTGATGAAACCGGTGAGAATAAATATATTGTATGGTATGACGGTATAAACGGGCATGGTATTGAATATAGAGAAGATTTTTCATTAGTTCAAAAACGTGTTTTGAATGATTTTAATAATTATAAAAAACCTGAAAATATTTTCTCTGAAAATATTCAGCAGTTAAAAGAAGAAATTAGAAATCATCATAGAAATGAAGTCAAGTAAGTAGAGAAGGAGAAAAAATGAGAATAAGTCCAGTTAATTTTACAAGTTTACCATTTATTCAACAAGATTCGGATGAACTGCAAAAAGCGTTAAAAAACCATCAAGTTATAGGTTTTGATGTTGACACTCAAGAAGATTTTATGCATATACAACCACAAAGAAAAGGTCTTTATGTTAATGGTGATAAAGGCGATGGTGCTGAAACAATAATCCCTCGATTAAAGAGAATAAGAGACATTATAGTTGATTTCTGTATTCCAAGAATTGAGACTATAGACACTCACAAAATTGATGATCCTGAATTTAAATATTTTCTAGATTATTCAGATGGACATTGTATTGAAGGAACTAAAGGATGGGAGAAGATTCCTGAAACAACTTATCCGGATAATAACAGACATGCTGTTTCTCTTTCCCTTGAAAAGAATGATGTACCAAGGAAGGATTTCCTGAAAAAAATCTTGTCCAAAGGTGGAACAGTTACAGTTCAAAAGAATACGTATAGTGTATTTGAACATGCAAAATATTATGGAAATCCAGATGATCTTAAACAATCTTTAGTAGAAAATCCTAAATTCATTCAAACTATAGAAAAATTTAGGGAATTAGGTGTTAAAACCGCTTTAGTATATGGTGTTGCAACTGACTATTGTGTACAGACAGCCGTAATATGGCTTAAAAAACTGGGTATTAAACCGATTGTTGTTCAGGATGCTGTTAAGGAAGTAGAAAGAAACGGCTTAGTTGATCCTGCAGACCCGATTTACAGGGATGTAGTAGTTATGTCTACAGATCAGCTCGAAGAAGAGTTAATTAAATCCAGAACACCAAATAGAATATAATATTTACATACTAATTTACAACTATGAAGCAAAAGTTACCTGGCTTAAATAGTCAGTTTTTGTCAGGTAACTTTACCCATAGTTGAAAGGTAAATAATTTTAATATGAATCTGACAAACAAAGTAGTATTCCCTGGAACGTTTAATCCTATACATAACGGTCATTTACAAATGGCTGAAACAGCAAAACAAACCCTTGGTACCGAAAAAGTTATGTTTATTCCTGCTTATTCTCCATATCACAAGAATAATACCAGTAATGCAACCTCTCTTGATCGGCTTAAAATGACAAGACTTGCTGTAAAAGGAAATCTGGATTTTGAAGTTAATGATATTGATTTTCAATTAAAGCCGGAACATTCGTATTCTTTAAACACTGTCAGAAAGTTATTGGGAATAGATGGAAATCCAATAACACAAGTCACTGAAAAAGTTAATTTTCTTATTGGCGCTGATACATTTAGAAATCTTGATACTTGGCATAAAATAAGAGAACTTGCAGAGCTGGTTAAATTTTTGGTTGTTAGAAGACCCGGTAGTAAGCCTGTTTCTGAAATTAGACAAGCACTTAAAACAGATAATATTCAATTTCAGGAAATTCAATTTAATGAAGAAATTCCTGGCATATCTTCAACTCTTGTCAGAGAAAGAGTAAATCAGGGTAAAGATATCGATAAACTTGTCCCAAAAGCAGTTGCAGATTATATTGATAAGCATAAACTTTATGTGAATGCCTGATTTAAAAAGGTTAATTTATGAAACTGTCAGTTATAAACTTTTATAATAATATTCAAAGGGTTCAAACTAGTACTTATAATGTTCCATTGGTTGCGAATCAATATTCTGACGGTTTTAAAAGCAGTTTTAAAGGTTATGTATCTCTTACCGATAGTGAAAAACAGGCTATAGAAATGTTGCGTTCAAATAAGCCTGAACAACCCGAAAGAATAGTAATGATAACTGATCCAAACCATGATCCGGATGATCTGGTAACCTATGTAATCAGCGCTCAGCTCCAAAAAGAGGGCTTTATAAAAATGGAAGCCATAGTTACTACTCTGGGAGACCAGGAAACTCGAACTAAAAGAGCAAAATTTGCAAAAGGTGCATTTAATTCGCTAGGATTAGACGATATTCAAGTAGGTGTTGGCAGTGATTACAAATATTATAATGATAAAAGGGTTATGGCTGATCAAAAGTTTTTTGATGATATCGATCAGAATGCTTTAAGGATAGTAAATGATGGTAGTAATATTAATCTAAACGGACAGGATTTATTGTTAGAAACTTTTCAAAAAGCAGAAGATAAAAGTTTAACAATAGCCATAATTGCAGGAATGACCGATATTGCCAAATTTATAAGCAATCACGAAGAATTATTCAAACAAAAAGTAGAGAAAGTTGTCATAATGGGAGGAATAGACTCTGAATTTAACAGTAGTGGCTGCATACAACCAGATGAACTTGCTTACAACAACATAACTGATATTGACGCAGCAAAAGAAGTTTTTCAAAAAGTTCAGGAATTGGAAATTCCATTAATCACATTTCCAAGAGAATCAGCTTATAAAGCCCCATTAACTCCGCAATTCTTTAAAGAATTAAGTGATACAAGCCACCTGATCGGCAAGTTTTTACTTGGGGTATTTAAGGATACTTTTAAAGGTTCCTGGGAAATTGTTACTAATGGTATTAATCCAGGACGCACAGCAGACTGGTTTTTTAACAGATTTACATCATTAAATCCAGATAATGTAACTGATAAAGTCATTATAAATAATCTAAAAGAAGAGAATGACCCTGACAAAATATTTAAATATGCTACAAAAACAAACATGTACGATCCATTAACATTATTATGCTCATTAGGTACTGATTTTTGTTTTAATACTGAGATCGTTAGTAAAAATCAAAAAAGTCCTGTTCAGATCGTACATATTAAAGATTCCACAATGGCATCATCATTGGTTTCTGGCTTAAGCAAAATTTCACTGAATAAAGGAGAATAATAAATGATAAATTTAGGTTTTACAAGTAAAATATCGTTTACAGGAAATGATACTCAGCCAAAAGTTCTTTATTCCACTAAATATCTGGAATTAAGAAGTGCCTCCGCACCTGACGGAAAATTTAACTGGGCTTATGCTCATAGGCCTAACGTTAATAATGTAGCAGTTATTGCACCTATTATTCATAATGAAGACGGCGATAGTATAGTTTTTGTTGAAACCAAAAGACCGCCTCTTGTTGCAGAAGGTAAAGCACCAAGCTGTATCGAGTTACCAGCAGGACTTGTTGGAGACGAAAATAAGAATGAAACAGTTGAAGAAGGTATAAATAAAGAATTACTTGAAGAAACAGGATATAAAGCTGATAAAATAACTATAAAAACTACAAAATTAGCCAGTTCTCCGGGTTGTGTATCAGAAACATCAACTGTTGCAATAGCTGATATAAATAATGATGAAATTATTGAGCCTCCGGTATCAGATGGCGGAGTAATTACAGCAATTCATAAAATCCCATTAAATAATGCTGATAATTGGTTAAGAGAACAGCAGGAAGAAGGCAAGGCCGTCAGTGCACAGGCTTTATCTGGTATGTATTTTGTTTTATCAAGAATAATGCAGTCAGGAGAAGGAAATGTTAAAACTCAATAATGTAATAAGTTTATATCCTACTATGATCACGAGCAGAAGTAATCAGAATAGTTATAATCAACCTAAATTAAATGTTCTAAGTGCTGATACTATTTCTTTTACCTGTAATTGTCAAAAAGCATTTCCTGAAAGAGTCAGTTTACTATCAGGAAGAGCAAACCCTGAACTTACTCAATCAATTGCAGAGTCCTTAAATCTCAATGTGGGTGACCGAACACTTAAAAACTTTTCTGATGGTGAAACATATGTAAAAATAAGTGATGATGTTCAGGGTAAAGATGTTTATATTATCCAGCCTTCGGCAATGCCTGTAAATGATAGCATTATGGAACTATTATTAATGGCAGATGCAACAAAACGTGCAAATGCAGAACAGGTTATTGCAATAATTCCTTATATGGGTTATGAACGCCAGGATAGAAAAGCTGGCATTGGAGAACCTATTGCCGCCAAATTGCACGCAGATATAATAACTACTTCGGGAGTTGATAAAGTTATATCTGTTGATCTGCATGCCGCTCAAATAGAAGGTTTTTTTAACAACAAAAATGTAATAAATATTTCCGCAATACCAGTTTTAAGTAAATATATTAAAAGCAAAAACATTGGCAATATGGTTGTTGTAAGTCCTGATGCCGGTGGTGCAAAAAGAGCTGAACTGTTAGCAGAAGAATTGGATTGTTCTTATGCAATGATTCATAAGAAAAGAGAAAAGCATAATGAGGCGAAAGCTGTTAGTCTTGTCGGAGATATCAACGGCAAAAATTGTATTTTGTTTGACGATATGATTGACACAGCCGGTACAATAGTTGAAGCTGCTAATATGCTGAAAGAGAAAGGTGCTAAAAGTGTTTATGTATGTGTTACACATGGAATATTTAGCGGTCAAGCATATGATCGTTTGGAAAAAGCTCCTATAGAAGAAGTAATTGTAACTAATACTTTGCCATTAAAAGAAAATGCACCTAAAAAAATAACTCAGGTTGATATATCACCCCTATTGGCGGGAGAAATAAAAAGAATTAGCGATAATTGATAATATATCAATTAAATCTGGTAATTATGATTAATAATTTAAATAGGTAAGTAGGAAATTAATAATATTTTAAGTAGTATAAATATGGCAGAAATTTTAAGAATTAACTTAGATTATTACTATCCTCGATATCTTTATCATTGATTAAGGAATGGATAAATTTAATGAAAATTAGTGTATTTGGTTTAGGCTATGTAGGTTGTGTGAGTGTTGGCTGTCTGGCACAGGGCGGACATCACATTATTGGGGTAGACATTGATGAACATAAAGTCAACCTGATAAATCAAGGTTCTTCAACTATAGTTGAAGAAAATATTGGTACCATAATAAACCAGTACAATAAATCAGGTAATATTGAAGCCACAAGTGATACAAACTATGCAGTGCTGAATTCGGATATTTCGATTGTATGTGTAGGTACTCCAAGCTCAAATGAAGGCTGCTTGAATTTGTCTTATCTGTATAGGGTAATTGAACAGATAGCTATAGCTTTAAAAAATAAAGATTCATTTCATTCTGTTGTTATAAAAAGTACAGTTCAACCCGGAACATGCACAGAAGCCGAAATGATTATTGAAAAGATATCAGGTAAAGTCAGAAACATAGATTTTGGGGTTGTTATCAATCCTGAATTTTTACGTGAAGGTATGGCTGTTCAGGATTATTACAATCCTGCCTTTATTCTTTTAGCCTCAAACAGCAGTATTGCTCTGGATTGTGTTGAGAAAATTTATGCAAATATTAATGCTCCGATATATAAAACAGAACCGAGTGTGGCCGAGATAATAAAGCATGTTAGTAATTCTTTTCATGCGCTTAAAATTACCTTTGCAAATGAAGTCGGAAACATTTGTAAAGCTTTAAATATTGATAGTCATAAAGTTATGGATTTATTTTGCAAGGATACAAAGTTAAACATATCTCCTGCATATTTTAAACCGGGATTTGCATATGGAGGATCTTGTCTGTCAAAGGATTTAAAAGCATTAATCCAGCTGGCAGAGTCTTATAATATTAATACACCTGTTCTTAATAATATAGAAGGGAGCAATGAAGCTCAGAAAGATATTGTAGTGCAACAGATTATTAAGACAGGCAAAAAGAAAATAGGAATATTAGGCTTAAGCTTCAAGGCAGGTACTGATGATCTGAGGGAAAGCCCGATAATTGACGTTATTATTAAGCTTATTGATCATGACTATGAAATCAAAATTCATGATAGTAATCTTAATTTGGAAAAGATAATAGGCAGCAATAAAAGCTACTTAAATAACAAAATACCGAATATTTCATCATTATTTTCAAGCTTGAACAATGTATTGGAATTATCTGAAATTCTTGTCATTGTTAATGAAGAACAGGAATATAAGGATCTTTTTTCATACATTTTAAAAGCCGGAGAAACTTCAGATGGAATAACAAATTTGAGGACTAAAACTATTATTGATCTTGTAAGAATTGCAGAGGAAATTAATTTTGACAAAGAATACCAAGGAATATGCTGGTAAAATCCTCATAATCGTTGAAAATCTACCTGTACCTTTTGATACAAGAGTATGGCAGGAAGCAAAAGGACTTGCTGAAGAAGGATACAAAGTTAATATAATTTGTCCTACCGGAAAAGGGTTTGAAAAAAAATATGAATATATTGATAATATTTCAATATACAGGCATCCTATGCCAAAAGAAGGCAGTGATTTTATAGGTTACTTAAACGAATATGCAACAGCTCTTTCTCATGAATTTTATCTGTCTTTAACAGTACTGTTTAAAGAAGGTTTTGATGTTATTCATGCGTGCAATCCTCCTGATAATATTTTTTTAATTGCAGCTTTTTATAAGCTTTTTGGCAAAAAATTTGTATTTGATCATCATGATATTTGTCCGGAGCTTTATTTATGCAAATTTAATAAAAAAAATATTTTATATTTTCTTCTTCTTTTATTTGAAAAATTAACATTTAAATTCGCGGATATTTCAATTGCAACGAATGAATCTTACAAGGAGATTGCTATACAGCGTGGTAAAATGGATACTGACAAGGTGTTTGTTGTAAGAAGCGGGCCTGATTTGAACAGATTAATTATTCGGCCGTCGGATATTTCAATTAAACGAAAAAAATATTTAATCAGCTATATAGGTGTTATTGGCAAGCAGGAGGGGCTGGATTATCTGATTGAAGCTGCTAAATACATAAAAAACGTAAAAGAGCGAAATGATATTCAATATTCAATTATAGGTGACGGCACTTATTTGTATGAAATTAAGCAAAAATGTAATCAGTATGGATTGAATGATATTTTTGATTTCACCGGAAGAATTTCTGATGATAAAATGCTAAAAATCTTAAATACTGCTGATATTTGTGTAAATCCTGATGAATATAATGAAATGAATGATAAGTCTACTATGAATAAAGTTCTTGAATATATGGCTCTGGGTAAGCCAATAGTCCAATTTGATCTTAAAGAAGGTAAATACTCTGCGCAGGACAGTTCTCTTTATGCAAATAAAAATGATTATACTGATTTTGCTGAAAAAATATTATTTTTACTTGATAATGAGGAATTAAGAGTCAAAATGGGGCAAATTGGAAGAAAAAGAATTGAAGAACTGCTTTGTTGGGATAAATCAAAACTAGAGTTAATAAAAGCTTATAATTTTCTGTTTAAAAAAACAAAAGGCAACTCATAAGAATTGCCTTTTAGAAATTTCAAGGTTATTTACTACAATACTATTCTGCTGTTAAAGCGCTGTATAACTCATTTTTCATATTAGTCATTTCTGTTTGTTGAGAACTTCTGTCTGTTATACGTTTGATGCCTTCTAGAGCATTATTTATTGCTGTTTTTTGTTCATTTGATGCAGTTAAAGATTTTGCATTTAGAAATTCTTTCATATCTGCTAATTTATCAGGGGCATATTCAATATTTTGTCTCATTTGATAATTTAAAAATCTGATATTTGCATCCAGATGTGCATGAGGTATGAAGTATAAAGCATTATCCTGCAGGAATGCAAAGTTGCCTGTAGGATCTTTATACGCACCATTCTTTATTTGTGAATAGCCCATTCCTGACAATGCACCATTAATATTGTCTACAGCAGCACTGCTATTTAATTCCACTTTAAGAACTTTTGAATAGTAATCTCTGTTATTTGCTCTGATTACCTGGGATATTATAGGTAATTCATTATAATTCCTGTCAAACTTGAGTGATTCATCAAAGTTGGTAAATCTTGATACTGAAAGATCTGTTAATGATTGTGCATTTATATTAGCATTTCGGGCTGAATCGCCAAGAACTACCTGAACTGATTTTGGAGCTTCAGCTATAACTTCAACCGGTTTAGGGGTTTCAGCAGGGATAGTCTGTACTTGAGCAGGCTCTACTTTATTAACTGTGTTATTAATAACTTGCTGATTAGTACTAACTGTGTTTTGTACTGGAATAGTTTGATTTTTAGTTTCTATAATACCTAAAAGTCTTTGTTTGTCTGCATCCAGTTCTGGATAAAGAAGATTTCTTATTTCTTCTATTTTGACCTTTAAAGTACTCTGATCTTTATTAATATCTTCAATAAGTACTCTTGCTTGATTAAGTTTTGATTCTGTTATAACTATTTTAGCTATATTTTCTGTATCTGCAGTTACTCTTTCTTCATTGAGCATGGTTATTTTGTTTGATATAAATTTATCCAGTTTGCCTAACCATGCCGGGCTTTGTTCTTTTCTTATTACATAGATTACGTTTTTAATGTGATCATTAATATTATTATGCATTACAAAGTTTATAACGTTACCATATTTGTCCTCAGCTGATTTTGTGGAAACAACAAAAGCATAATTACCTTTGTTGTCAATGTATGCAGAACTTCTTTTTCCTATACCGGAAAGTTTAAATTCAATAGAATCACCATTTAGTGAAGCTGTTTTGTTGCCACCCATATAAAGATTTTCAAATGCGGTAAGATGATCTTTTGTTAGATCAATAATTTTATATCCTCTTTCTTCTAAGATATCTTCTGCCCTATCCATTCCTTTTTCAGACGAATTTGTTTCAAATATTGCTTGCACTAATTTACTATAATAATCTCTGTCTTCTTTTGGAATAAAGAGAGGTGCCAAATTTCCGTCAGTATTGTAGTTTTGATCAAATTTTAGAGATGCATCCGCCTTTAAAACTTTATCTACTTCATTAGAAAGGTCGCTAGAAAGATTTTTAATTGTTTTTGGAGATTTTTCCCCAATTAATTTGGTAAACTCCCCAGCTATCTTTTGTGCTTTATCTACAGCACCGGTTTTACTGAGAGCAACTCCAAGAAATACAAGACCTATAGCATAAGCTATTTTTTTAATTATACTTTTTTTATTTTTTTTAATAACAGGAGCTACATCATTTTTAATAGCAGAAGCTGCTTCTTCTACTGCATTATTTTCTATATCACCTGAAAAACTGATATTGTCCCGTTGGTTTAAATTTGAGTATGTTGTGTATTGTTGATAAGCCCTCTGTTGTCTTTTAACAGGAT
>Ga0209340_1002669_pt1 | contig 10060 bp, 8 predicted proteins | sample EPASupsiteSAE323_FD_187266 | JGI IMG/M metagenome (GOLD analysis project Ga0209340, IMG submission 187266) | Bioremediated contaminated groundwater from EPA Superfund site, New Mexico - Sample SAE3-23 (SPAdes) (version 2) | ecosystem: Environmental > Aquatic > Deep subsurface > Groundwater >...
GATGGGTTTGCTTCAGCATAACCTTTTGACTGTGCATCCTTGAGCGCTGTTTCAAAATCTTTGTTCTCGTTAGCCATTGATGTAAGAATATAATTGGTTGTTCCATTAAGAATACCTGCGATAGATATAATTTCATTTGCAGAAAGGCACTCATAAAGCGGCTTTATTATAGGAATGCCTCCACCAACACTTGCTTCAAATTTATAGTGAATACCCTTTTCCTTTGCAATTCGCATTAGTTCGGGACCATGAGTTGCAACAAGTTCCTTATTTGAAGTTACAACACTTTTACCTTGTATAAGTGCTCTTTTTGTAAATTCATACGCTATACCTATTCCTCCAATTGTTTCGACAACAATACTTACATCAGAATCGTTAAATATATCATCAGGATTCTTTGTTATCAAATCTTTTTCTGGGGAATCAGGAAAATCTCTTATATCAAGAATATACTTTACTTGAATTGTTTTTCCAGCTTTCTTTGCAATACCTTCTTTATTCTTTTTAAGAACCTCCACTACACCCGAACCAACAATGCCATAACCCAATACTGCAATGTTTATCATGCGAACCCCCCTTTCACTAGCAATCACAGGTCTTACTCTATATGCTTAGATAAAAGTATACAATAACAAAAAAAAATTAACAACAGATGAAAAGAAAAAAACCTCCGTTTTTAGCAAAACGAAGGTTTTATATCTATATCTATGCTGCACTATTAATAACCCTATCTATATCAAGAATTATAACCATTTTCCCTTCTTTCTTTATTACACCATTTATATATTCAGGATTCGCCTTTGAAATTATCTCTGGTGCTTTATCAATATCCTCGGCTTCAACCCTTATTATCTCTGCGACCCCATCAACTATAATTCCTGCAAGCACAGAATTCATATTAACCAGAATAATCTTAGTCCCCTCATCAAAATCTTTTTTTGGAATTTTAAATTTACTTCTCATGTTAACTACAGCGTGAATTTTACCTCTAATATTAATCATTCCCTCAATAAATTCAGGAACATTTGGAACTTTTGCAATTTCAACAGGTATTATAATTTCCTTTACCTTCTCAATATCAAGTGCAAAGCTTTCATCTTCAATCCCAAAAACAACATATTGTTTTGTAGCCATAGCTAGGCCCCCTTTTATAAGGATAATTTTCCTGTTGACATTCATCATTTGATTTGTTATGATGAAATATTATTATACTGTCTCCATATTTATTATATCACAGGTTTATTGTCCTTAAAAGAAAAATTTTTCCTCTTAGCATGTCATTATCAATCTCATTATTCAATCAGCTCAAACATTCTAATTATCTCAAGCAGTTTATCCCTGAAAATAGGTTTAACAAGATATGCATCTGCTTTATAATTAAATGATTTTTTTATATTTTCCGAATCACCTAAAGCAGTTATCATTATTACTTTAATTGGTTTAGTACTATTATGCTCAACTTCTATTTCTCTCAAATGCTTAAGAACATCATGTCCATCAAGTTCTGGAAGCATTATATCTAAACAAATTAAATCATATAAACTCTCTTCAGCAAACGATTTATTAATCTTTTCTACAGCAATAATTCCGTTTTCTGCTACATCACACTTGCCAAACTGCGATAAGATTATCTCAAGAAGTTTTGCACTAACAAAATCATCTTCTATAATTAAAATTTTCATTTAAGTTCACCTCGCAAATCTTATAGTCAACATATTCTATTATATTACTCGTTTCCAACCTCTTCAAGATAAAATAAGCCTGAAGAAGTTTAATAATTATTTAAACATATTTCAACAATATTATATATATAATATTGTTGAAATATATCGTTATATATTTTATTTCAAATGCTTTTTGCTTTACTTTATATTTCTTTTTCTGATATAATGTTGAATCACTGGAGGGATTTAATTGATGATAGGTTTTAGATTACGGAATCTTAGAGAAGAAATCAACTTAACACAAAAAGAATTATCACAACTTCTTGAACTTACACCTGGTGCAATAGGTCTTTACGAACAAGGAAGACGAACTCCTGATTGTACAACACTGTGCAAAATAGCTGATTTTTATAACGTTTCAGTAGATTATATCCTATGCAGAACGCACAATAGAAATCCTGAGCGTAAAGCCAGCTTCTTCCCTGCCGAAATTGAGTTGCTGGAAAAAATGCGTCAGACAGGTAATATCCTAAGTATGGAGCAAAAAACTGCAATTGCAGATATTATGGAAGAAACCATAAGGGTATTTAAGCCAAATAATGATAAAGAGAATCCAGCCACCCCTGACTAAAATTATTTATTTTTTACTGAGTTTTGCTTTAGAAAAGCATTAATAAATTCGTCTATTTCCCCATCCATTACAGCATTTACATTACCAACTTCAGTATTTGTTCTATGATCTTTTACCATACTATATGGGTGAAATACGTATGACCTAATCTGGCTTCCCCAGGCAATGTCACGTTGCTCACCCTTTATATCTTCTATTCTTTCTTTTTGTTCCCTTTCCTTAATCTCTAAAAGTTTTGCTTTCAGCATTTTCATTGCTGTATCTCTATTTTGGAATTGCGATCTTTCGTTTTGGCAAGAAACAACTATTCCCGTAGGAATATGTGTAATCCTTATAGCAGAATCTGTTTTGTTTATATGCTGTCCACCTGCACCACTAGCTCTAAAAGTATCAACCCTCAAATCCTCGGGATTGATTTCTACTTCTACATCGTCAGTTAATTCAGGAATAACCTCGGCAGATGCAAATGACGTATGTCTTCTTCCCGAAGCATCAAATGGAGATATCCTTACGAGTCGATGTACACCTTTCTCACTCTTCAAGTAACCATAAGCATATAATCCACCAATTCTTACTGAAACACTTTTGATTCCGGCTTCTTCACCTTCTAAAAAATCTAATTCTTCTACTAAATACCCTTTCTTTTCTGCCCATCTGGTAAACATTCTATAAAGCATTTGTACCCAGTCTTGCGCTTCTGTTCCTCCCGCACCAGAATGCAACGTAAGAATTGCATTGTTTTTATCATATGCACCGCTAAGAAGGTTTTGGATATTTAATTCGTCAATCCTCTCTTTGATAGTCTTCATACCTTCTCTAACTTCAACCAATATAGAATCATCCTCTTCTTCCAAGCCAAGCTGTATCAAGGTATAAATATCATCAAATATAGCTTTTAAATCTATATACTTTTTAAGCCCATCTTTTAAATTCTTTGTCTTTTGAAGAACTTTCTGAGAATTCTCTAAATCATCCCAAAATGCCGATTCTGCTGACTTCTCTTCAAGTTCATTTATTTGCTTTTCAATATTAGCAATGTCAAAGTGAATCCCTCATTCCGCTGAGTTCTTCTTTCATTGCATCTGCCTCGAGTTTAAATTGTTCAAGTTCTATCAACTATATCACCCATTCCTTAAATTTAGTTCTGTGTTCTAGATATTGGTTCCTTGTTCTTAATTCCCTTGTTATTGGATTAAAAAATCGTCAGAAGCAAGTATTACAAGACGCGCGAGGCGAAAAGAGCGGAGCGTACCTAGATGTACGTGAGCACTTTGAGTCCGACGCACAACGCAGTAATACGAAGCTTATCACGATTTTTGAGTTATTGACCGCAGCACTTTTTATACTTCTTCCCACTCCCACAAGTACAAGGATCATTTCTGCCAACTTTTTCTTTTTTTCTAACAACAGTAGCTCCAACCCCTGGCATACTTACCTCAACCGGTTTTGCTACCTGTTCTCTATGCAATTCTTTATCTAATTTTACATGCATGAGCATGGTTATTATATCTTCCTGTATTCCTCTAACCATCTCTTCAAACATGTCAAATCCTTCAATTCTGAACTCAACCACAGGATCTCTCTGTCCATAGGCACGTAATCCAATTCCATGTCTTAACTGATCCATATTATCTATATGATCAATCCATTTCTGATCTACACATCTCAACATTACTATGCGCTCTATATCACGCATTTTTTCAGAACCAATTTCACTTTCCTTATCTTCATATGCCTTTTTTACAGCTTCATAAAGCATTTCTTTTAAATCTGTTTTTCTAAAATCCTCTACTTTTTCTAATGATAAATCTAAATCTATCAAACCTCCGAATATGCTATTTGTTTTCTCTTTAATTCCATGTAAATCCCATAAATCTGGCAAATCCGATTCACTAGTATATCTAGCAATCAAATCTTCTACAATACCTTCTCTCATTTTTCCTATTGGCTCAGTTAAGTCAACGCCATCAAGCACAGACCTTCTTTGTTTGTATATAACTTCTCTCTGTTTATTCATTACATCATCAAATTGGAGAACGTGCTTTCTTATCCCAAAGTTTCTGCCTTCAACCCTTCTTTGAGCACTCTCGATTGCATTTGAAAGCATCTTGTTTTCAATTGGCATGTCTTCATCCATGCCAAGCCTTTCGACAATACCTAGTACTCTTTCAGAACCAAACAGTCTCATTAAATCATCTTCAAGTGAAATAAAAAATCTTGATTCCCCATTATCACCTTGCCTACCTGCACGACCTCTAAGCTGATTATCAATACGTCTGCTCTCATGTCTTTCAGTTCCCAATATTTTCAGACCACCAGCTTCAATTACTTTATTGCGCTCTTCCTCAGTTTGCTTTTTATATTTACCGTAGAATTCTCTGAAAGTTTTTCTACTCTCTAATACTATTTCATCATCGGAATCATTAAAACCTGTAGATTCAACTATTAACCAGTCTTCTACACCATTTTTTCTCATTTCCTGTTTCGCAAGATATTCCGGATTACCTCCAAGAACAATATCCGTACCACGACCAGCCATGTTTGTAGCAATTGTCACAGAAGCAAATTTACCTGCTTGAGCAACAATCTCAGCTTCTTTTTCATGATATTTAGCATTCAAAACCTCATGTTTTATACCTTTTTTCTTCAACATATCGCTTAATATTTCTGATTTTTCAATTGAGATTGTACCTACCAAAACCGGCTGCCCAATTTTATTTGATTCAAGAATTTCATTAACTACCGCTCTGAACTTACCTTTTTCATTTTTATAGACTGTATCTGCCTGATCTTTTCTAACCATTGGCATATTTGTTGGAATTTCTATGACATCGAGCTTGTATATTGTCCTGAATTCATCTTCTTCAGTCTTTGCTGTACCTGTCATACCTGCAAGTTTATTGTACATTCTAAAAAAGTTTTGGAATGTAATAGTAGCCAGCGTTTTGCTTTCTCTTTCTACTTTAACGTTTTCCTTAGCTTCTATGGCTTGATGCAATCCATCGCTATACCTTCTTCCAAGCATAAGTCTTCCGGTAAATTCATCAACTATTATTACTTCTCCATCTTTTACAACATAATCCTTATCTCTTTTCATTATTCCATGTGCTTTTAATGCCTGATTTACATGATGCAAAATTGTCATGTTTTCAATATCAGTTAAGCTTTCAATGCCAAAAAAGTCTTCAGTCTTTTTTACTCCTCTTTGAGTAAGTGCTGCTGAATTTGCCTTTTCATCAACAATATAATCATAATCTTCATCTTCTTCAATTTTCTTGTCATCGGATTCAACAATAACCTTTGCTTTAAGTCTAGTTACAAAAACATCCGCTTTCTTATACATATCTGTTGATTTTTCAGCAACACCTGAAATTATTAAAGGTGTTCTTGCTTCATCAACCAAAATACTGTCAACTTCGTCTACTATTGCATAATTCAATTCTCTCTGAACCATTTCTTCCTTAAATATTGCCATATTGTCCCTGAGATAATCAAATCCATACTCATTGTTTGTTCCATATGTTATGTCGCAATTATAAGCTTCCCTTCTTTCATCAGCATCAAGCCCATGAACAATCAAGCCTACGCTCAATCCTAAGAAGTTATATATTTTGCCCATCCATTCACTGTCTCTTTTTGCAAGGTAATCATTAACTGTAACTACATGAACCCCTTTTCCTGAAATTGCATTAAGATAGACCGGCAAGGTAGCAACAAGGGTTTTACCTTCTCCAGTCTTCATTTCAGCGATTCTTCCTTGATGAAGTACAATCCCACCTAGAAGCTGAACTTTGAAGTGACGCATACCTAAAACCCTTCTTGATGCTTCTCGAACAACTGCAAATGCTTCAATCAGTATATCATCTAGTGATGTACCACTAGCAACACGTCCTTTGAATTCGGCTGTTTTTGCCTTAAGTTCTACATCCGTAAGTTCTTGCATCTTTGGTTCAAGTTCCTCTATATCATCAACCATCCATCTGATTTTTTTTATTTCTCTATTACTATATGAACCTATTAGTTTTTCAATAAATTTTCTCATGGAAATATTACCTCCTTCTGAATTCACATTATTTTATCATCTAGATATTTAATATTCAAGGGCAACTTTTGAAGAATATTATGGAAAGAACGTTTGTGGAGAGACCTTAGAACAGCTTAACAAAGCAAAAGATTAATATATGCCCATGTTTTACCACATACGGAAAATATACGTTCGAAGTCACTTTATGCGATTGACAAACAAGTTATTAAGTATATATAATTAACTAAAGGTCGTTATTAACTTATTAATAATCCGCACCTGTCCACATTTGTATGGCAAAGGAGTGAGAATCAGTGAAAGACATAATTTTAGACGATTTCCAGTACACTGTACAAGAATTGTTGGTAAGAAACAAAAGCATCCTTGATTCCTTAACTAAATTTCAGGAATCGAATTCAAGGATAAACCGCTCCATAATTAAAGCTGTAACCCAATGCGGCTGTATTAAAATAACGGCAAAAAAGCAGGTTTTTCCTGAAGATGGCACATTTGAAGAAATTCGTGATTCAATGAATAGCCATCTGGAAGGCAAGCTCTGCAATAATTGCAAGGATGCAATTGAAAAGGAAATCGGACGTAATCTCTTTTATCTTGCTTCAATCTCTAATAATCTTGATTTGAATATTTATGACATGATTATTAAAGAATTGGATAGGATTAAATTGTTGGGAAAGTATAATTCTTTAAGATAAAATCATATAAACAAAAAAGCATTAATGGCTAAAAAGTCATTAATGCTTTTTCTATTCTCTCAATACACTCTTTGCTTCCCATAATCTCCATTATCTCGAACAATCCTGGGCTAACCGTCCTTCCTGTTAACGCCAATCGTGTCGGATGGATAAGTTCCCCTGCCTTAATACCTAACTCTTCTGCATAGTCCCTGTAGACCTTCTCTATTGTTTCCTTATCAAACACTTCAAGCTCATTTAGTCTCTTCATCAATTCTTTTAAAAAGCCACCCACCGCCGGATTTTTAAAATACTTTTCTACACCTTTTTCATCATACTCAAATTTATCAGTGAAGAAATACCTTGATGCTTCAGCAATCTCTGCTAGTGTCCAAACCTTTTCACGTACTAACGCAATAATCATTTTCAGCTTTTCATCATTAACATTTTCAATTAGTATCCCTGCATTCTTCATAAATGGAACTGCCAATACAGTTATATATTCTAAATCAAGACTCTTTAGATAGCTGCCATTAATCCATGTAAGCTTCTTAGTATCATAAATTGCAGGATTCTTAGATACCCTTTCAAGTGAAAATTGATTCTTTACTTTTTCCAATCCGAGTATCTCTTCTTGATTCTCTGCTGACCAACCAAGTAAACAAAGATAATTCACTAATGCTTCTGCAAGAATTCCCTGTTCTTTGAACTCTTCAACAGATGTAGCACCATGTCTCTTACTTAGCTTGCTCCTATCTGGGGCAAGTATCATAGGAACATGTGCATATTCAGGAATTTCATACCCAAGTGCTTCTGCCATAATCATCTGCTTTGGTGTATTAGAAAGATGCTCTTCAGCTCGAATAACATGGCTGATTTTCATAGCATTGTCATCAACCGCACAAGCAAAGTTGTATGTTGGCATTCCAGTAGATTTCATTATAACTATATCATCGAGAAGCGCATTTTCAAAAACTACTCTTCCTCTAACCATATCAGTTACGACAGTCTGTCCACTCTCAGGGGCTTTTATCCTTATAACAGATTTTTTCCCCTGATCTAAGAGTTTTTGGACTTCTTCCTTAGAAAGATTTCTGCATTTTCCTTCATATCTATAAAAGTCTCCTTGTTTTTGAGCCTGCTGTCTCTTTTCTTCAATCTCTTCATGAGTACAAAAACAATGATACGCTTTACCTTCATCTAAAATCCTATTAACTTCTTTTTTGTATATATCAAGTCTCTCAGCCTGAAAATACGGTCCGAATTCGCCACTTTTACCTGGTCCTTCGTCCCAATCAAGGCCAAGCCAACTTAAGCTTTCAAGAATCTGATTGATTGAATCTTCCTTTATCCTATCCTGGTCTGTATCTTCTATTCTAAGTATCAGTTTCCCTCCGTTTTTCCTTGCAAAAAGCCAGTTAAACAAACAGGTTCTTGCTCCGCCTATATGAAGGTATCCTGTCGGACTAGGTGCAAATCTTACTCTAATTTCTTTCATTTCTGCCTCCATTTTGCATTTTTTTCCATGTATGATTTTTTTTAAATTTGTAAGAATAATAATACCAAGTCAACTTACCTACGTTCCATCGTCCCTGAGTTTGACTTGTTTGCCCGGGAGTTGTGGCTTCCGGGTAGTTTTATTGGCATTATTTACTTAAAGGAATATTTCTTAATGCAACGAATTATTTACTATGTAAAAATTTTTGTCTGTTCGGGCGAACACATGGGTTTCAACTATAACCTGTATTCTGTCAACTAATTAAAGGGGGATTCCTTTCATGCCCATTACTGTTAATCTATTATCTGAAAACGAAGGAATACTTAAAAGTTTTCTTGACACTTATTATGAAAAAGACTGCAAAATCGATAATGATGTAAGTGAATGGATAAATATATTTAACAAGCCTCTAGAAGCAATTGAACTCATTAGTTCTGTTGTTGATAACTCAGACAGCTTTGATATTAATCTCAAAATTTGTATGGACGCCGGAATCTTTGTAGAAGTAACACAACAAAACGTTAATGATATCATAAAGTTTATGCTTTTTAGATACTACAAAGAAACAGAAGCTTAATTCACAAACACATCTTCAATTTCATTCTTTTTATCTCTCTCCATAAGCTTAGCAACCGCTTTTTTAGGGTTATCTCCCTCAAAAAGTATCCTATATGCCTGCTCAGTTATAGGCATTTCTACGTTCTGCATTCCTGCCAATTTGTATGCAGCACCTGTTGTTCTTATACCTTCAACCACCATTTTTACTTCACTAAGTGCTTCTTCCACACTTTTGCCTTGCCCAATAAGCATTCCTGCTCTTCTATTTCTACTGTGCATGCTTGTGCATGTTACTATCAAATCTCCCATTCCTGTAAGCCCAGCAAATGTTTGCTTTTTTGCTCCAAGAGAAATACCTAGTCGTGCAATTTCAGTAAGTCCTCTTGTCATCAAAGCAGCTTTTGTATTGTCTCCGAAACCAATACCATCAGAAATTCCTGCACATAAGGCTATTACGTTTTTCAATGCACCTCCTATTTCAACTCCAGTCAAATCATCATTTGTATAAACTCTAAGACTTGGTCCCATAAATACATCTTGAACCTTTCGTGCATTGTCTGCATTTTTTGAAGCTGCTACTACTGTAGTCGGTATATTTATTGCAACCTCTTCAGCATGGCTTGGTCCTGACAAAGCAACAAATTTTGCACCTGGAACTTCCTCTTCAACAACTTCTGACAATCTCAAAAGTGTCTTCTCTTCCAAACCTTTTGCTACAGAAACAATAATATGTTCTTCATTCATTAATTTTGAAATATTCCGTACATTCTCCCTTATTGCTTGTGAAGGCACTGCCATCACTACAATTTCTTTTCCCGCCAATGCTTTTTCTTCATCAATATAACAAGTAATCTCATCTGGAATTCTAACTCCTTTAAGATACTTTGATTGTTCCCTTTCAATATTTATTACATCTGCATCTTCTTGAAACCTTGTCCATAAAGACACTTCATGTCCCAACTTTGATAAATGAATCGCAAGGGCCGTTCCCCA